>Ga0194111_10009567_pt1 | contig 10531 bp, 8 predicted proteins | sample TA2KigC300mmetaG_FD_146194 | JGI IMG/M metagenome (GOLD analysis project Ga0194111, IMG submission 146194) | Freshwater microbial communities from Lake Tanganyika, Tanzania - TA2015033 Kigoma Deep Cast 300m | ecosystem: Environmental > Aquatic > Freshwater > Lake | place: Tanzania: Lake... | reverse complement strand
ACCGGTGGACGGGGGGGCCTGGGATCCGCTCCGCGGGCGGCGCCTCGGCCGCGGTGCGCGTGCCGTGGAAGATCTCGAAGGCCCGTTTGGCGCGGGCGAGCTCGGCGGCGGCGAAGAGCAGGGGGGCGATGCCCCGCCCACCGCCGACGAGGAGGAACGGCTCCGCGGCCTCCGGGGCGAGCGGGAAGGCTGTCCCCAGGGGACCGAGCAGGTCGATCGACTCTCCCGGCCGCGCCTCGGCCAGGCGCCGCGTGACTCGCCCGACCGGCGCGTAGAGCAGCGCCAGGCGCGCGTGAGCGCCGGCGCGCTCGAAGCCCGAGACGCTGAAGGGGCGCCGCGCGAGGCCCGAGCCGCAGCACCCCGGCTCCGTCTCCCGCAGGGGCGGGTCGAGCGCGAGCGACACGTACTGGCCCGGCAGCGGCGGGCCCCAATCGCCCGGCAGCGCGAGGTCGATCCAGCGGATGCCGGAGGCCAGCGCGCGGTTGGCGATGATGCCGGCCGGCTCGATTCGCGGCGGCGCGGGAAGGGCCGCGGCGCCTTCCGATGGGACAGCGGGGCGGAGAGCGCCACCAGGGGCCGCGGCCCGCATCCCGCGAGGCTCGCCGTTCACCGCGGCTCTCCCGCGCCCGGGCCGGTCGGCGCTTCCGGCGGGGGCTCGTTCAGCGAGTCCGGCTCCGCCTCGATCAGCGGCGGAGGTTCGGGCGCGCCGGCCGGTGGCGGCGTTCCTCCGGGCGTTCCGCCCGCCGCCGGTCCCGCCGTCCCGCCCGCGGAGCCCTCCGGGATGCGTCCCCGCGGCCCGCTTTCCGGCCCTCCTCCACCGTCCGGCACGCGTCCCCGCGGCCCGCTTCCCAGCCCCTCTCCCCCATCCGGCACGCGCCCCCTCGGCGCGGCCTCCGGCCTCTGCGGCGGCACCCGCGAACCCGGCCCCTCCGGTCGCGCGCCGAGCGAATCGCCCGCGGCGGCGCCGAGCGAGTCCCCCGCGGCGGCGGCCAGCGAATCCCCCGCGGCGGCGGCCGGCGAGTCGGCCGCCGCCCGGAGCGCGGCGAGCGAATCGGCCCGCGCGGCGGCCAGCGAATCGCGCAACGCCTGAAGCGCGGCCAGGGAATCGGCCATCGCCTGCGCCGCGGCCAGCGAGTCGGCCGCGGCCAGCGAGTCGCGCAGCGCCGCCTCGCGACGCGCCCGCCGGATTGCCGTGCGCAGCGGCCCGAGCAGCGAGTCGGGCTCTCCGCGGTCGGCGAGCAGGCGGACGGCCCCCTCCGCCTGGGGCTCGGCCGGGTGCCCCGCGGCCAGATCCAGCAGCAGCCCGCGAGCCTCGCCGAGCGTGTCGAGGTCCGGGTGCTCGAAGTAGATCCAGGCCCGCGCGAAGGCGGCGCGCAGGGCCGCCGGGGTCCCCGGGTAGTCGCGGGCGACGTCGGCGTAGCGGCCGGCGGCGCCGGCGCGGTCCTCGTTGTCGAAGAGGGTGAATTCCGCGACCCGCAGCGCGGCTTGCGCCCGCTGGTTCAGATCGCTCTCCTCGGATCCGTCCTGGGCCTGCATCTGGACGAGGTAGTTCAGGTTCTCCAGCCGCCGGGCGGCCTGGTCCTTGAAGACCGAGCGGGTGCGGCTCGCCGCGGCCGCCTGGTAGGCGACCCGCGCCGCCTCGTAGTCCTTGAGATGGACCTCATTGGTGTAGCCGATCTGGAACTGGGCCTCGGCCCCTTCCGTGCGGCTCTCGAAGCTGGCAACGACGCTGCTCAGGTGCTCGATCGCCCGGAGGTGGTCGCCGCCGCGGTTGCGCGCCTCGGCCATGGCCAGCCAGATGCGCGCCGCCGACTCGTTGCGCTCCGGATCCGGGGGCAGGATGCGCTCGTAGAGCGCGAGCGCCTCCTCCGGCGTGCCCATGCGCACCATGCTGGCCCCGGCGTCGAGCTGCGCCTCGATGTAGACGGCGTCGTCGCGGGTCGTGCGCGCCAGCTCCCCGTAGGCGATCAGCGCGCTGTCGTAGCGGGCGGCGTCGAAGTGGATGCCGCCGACGCGATCTAGCGCCTTCTCGCGCAGGCGGCTGTGGCGGAACTCCTCGAGCAGCCGGGCGTAGTGGCGCAGCGCCCCGGCCCGGTCCCCCTCGGCCTCGCGCTCCGCGGCCCGCAGCATGAGGATCTCGTCGCGGCGCGGGAAGCGGGGATGGTCGCGCAGGAGGCTCTCGAAGGCGTCGTTGGCCGCCGCGTGGTTGCGCAGCTCGTGGTAGCAGAGGCCGATGTAGAAGAGCGCCTCGGCGGCGTGTCGCGACTGCGGGAAGTTGATCCGCAGCTCGTTGAACTTGCCGATGGCCGTCTCGTAGTCCCGCTTGCCGTAGTAGCTGGCGCCCATGAGCAGGAGGGCGTCGTCGATCCCCGCGCGCCAGCCGCCGCCGTGCTGGACGATGACCTTGGCCGCCTTCTCGATCGCCTTGTCGTAGAACTTGATCGCCTCGGGCGGCAGGCGTTCGGTCTTGCTCGCCTGCTCGATCTTCTGCGCCCGGGCGTAGTGCTTCTTGGCGTAGTAGAAGGTGTTGTAGTAGGCGCAGCCGCCGACCAGCAGGAGGAGCAGCGCTCCCCCGCCGAGCGCGCGCCCCGCGCGCCCCCGGCCGCGACGCCGCGGGCGCCTCAGGGAAGGCGCGACAGGAGTCGTTCCGACGGGCAAAACTCGACGCCCTCCTCGTGGGTCAGCTTTCCCGAGCAGACCGTCAGCCGCGCGCGCCCGCGCAGCGACCAGCCCCGGAAGGGGCAGTTGCGCGCCCGCGAGGCGAAGGCGCCCGGATCGACCGTCCAGGACGCGTCGCCGTCGAAGACGGTCAGGTCGGCGTCCTCCCCCAGGCGGATGCGCCCGCCGCCCCAGCCCATGACCGCCGCCGGCCCCGCCGACAGCAGGCGCACGACGCGGGGCAGGTCGAACCCCTCCCGATGGTGGAGGACTTCGAGGGTCACCCCCAGCGCCGTCTCCATGCCGATCATACCCGCGGGGGTCGCCTCGAGCTCCTGTTCCTTGTCGATTTCCGTGTGCGGGGCGTGGTCGGTGGCCACGGCGTCGAGGGTGCCGTCCCGCAGCCCGGCGATGACCGCCGCGCGGTCGTCCTCGGAGCGCAGCGGGGGGTTGACCCGGTAGACGCTGTCGTAGGTCTTCAGGGCCTCGTCGGTCAGGGCGATGTAGTGCGGCGCCGTCTCGGCCGTCACCGCGACGCCGCGCCGCTTCGCCGCGCGGATCGTCTCCACCGCCTCGGCGGTGCTGACGTGGGCGACGTGCAGCCGCGCCCCGGTCAGCTCCGCCAGGCGCACGTCGCGGGCGACGGCGATCCCCTCGGCGGCGGCGGGGATGCCGCGCAGGCCGAGCAGGGTCGACCAGTAGCCCTCGTGCATCACCCCGCCCCGCGAGAGCGCCGGCTCCTCGGCGTGGGTGACGACGAGGAGCCCCCAGGTCCGGGCGTACTCGAGGACGCGCCGCATGACGCGCGCGTCGGCCACCGGGCTGCCGTCGTCGGAGACGGCCAGCACGCCCGCCTCGCGCAGCTCGCCCATGTCGGTCAGTTCGGCGCCGGCGCGCCCGCGGGTCGCCGCCGCGACCGGGAAGACCCGGGCGAGGCCGCAGGCGCGGGCCTGCCGGAGGACGAACTCGACGGCGGCGCGCGTGTCGAGCGGCGGGTCGGTGTTCGGCATGCAGGCGACGCGGGTGAAGCCCCCCAGGGCCGCCGCGCGCGAGCCGGTGGCGATCGTCTCGGCGTCCTCGCGCCCCGGCTCGCGCAGGTGCACGTGCAGGTCGCCGAAGCCGGGGGCGAGGACCAGCCCGCGCAGCTCGACGGCGAGGTCCGCCTCGCGGTGGATCGCCGGCGCGACCAGCTCGACCCGGCCGCGGCGCAGGAAGGCGTCGCCCGGGCCGTCCAGCCCCGCCTCCGGGTCGACGATGCGCCCCCCGCGCAGGAGGATCGTCTCGGCCTTCTCCCAGAGGACCTTCGCTTCGGGCGTGATCGCCATGCCTGCCTCCTAGCGCCCCGCCGGGTGGGCGGCGGGAATCACCGGCGTCATGCCGACCGGCTCCGGCGGCGACCCGCCGCTGACGAGGTAGAGCACGGCCATGCGCACCGCGACTCCGTTGGCCACCTGCTCGAGGATCACCGACTGCGGGCCGTCGGCGACGTCCTGCTGGATCTCGACCCCGCGGTTCATCGGCCCCGGGTGCATGATCAGGGCGTCGGCGGCCGCCAGCCGGGCCCGCTCGCGGTCGAGGCCGTAGGCCATCGCGTACTCGCGCAGCGAGGGCAGGAAGCCCCCCTTCTGGCGCTCCAGCTGCAGCCTCAGGAGGTAGATCACATCGGCGTCGCGCAGGCCCGAGGCCAGGTCGGTCTCCACGCGCACGCCCATCCTCTCGATCCCCTCGGGGAGCAGCGTCCGCGGCGCGACCAGGCACACCTCGGCGCCGAGGCGGGTCAGCCCCCAGATGTTCGAGCGGGCCACGCGGCTATGGAGGATGTCGCCGACGATGGCGACCTTCAGGCCGGCGATGCGCCCCTTGCGCTCGCGGATCGTGTAGAAGTCGAGCAGCGCCTGGGTCGGGTGCTCGTGCTGGCCGTCGCCGGCGTTGATCACCCGCGCGACTAGGTGCCGCGCCAGGTAGGCGGCCGCGCCCGAGGCCCAGTGGCGGATGACGACGATGTCGACCTTCATCGCCTCGATGTTGCGGATCGTGTCGCGCAGCGACTCGCCCTTGCTGACGGAGGAGCCGGAGACGGCGAAGTTGACCGAGTCGGCGCTGAGGCGCTTCTCGGCCAGCTCGAAGGAGAGGCGCGTGCGCGTGCTCGACTCGTAGAAGGCGTTGCAGATCGTGATCCCGCGCAGCGCCGGGACCTTCTTGATCGGCCGGTCGAGGATCTCGCGGAAGGAGCGCGCCGTGTCGAGCAGCGTCAGGATCTCCTCGGCCGAGAGCTCCTGGATTCCGAGCAGGTGCTGGAGGGCCATGGCCTCATCTCCCCGGCCGCCGGCGCGCCGGCGGGGGCGCGGAGCGCTCCCCGCGCCGGGCGGGCGTCTCAGTGATCCGCATTCGAGCCGTCAGCGGCGACCTCCTCGATCGTCACCGCGTCCTCGCCGTCGGTCTCCTCGAGGTAGACCTTGACGATCTCGCGGCTCGAGGTGGGCAGGTTCTTGCCGACGAAGTCGGCGCGGATGGGCAGCTCGCGGTGGCCGCGATCGACGAGCACGGCGAGCTGGATCGTCCGCGGGCGCCCGAAGTCGATGAGCGCGTCGAGCGCGGCGCGCACGGTGCGCCCGGTGAAGAGGACGTCGTCGACGAGCACGACGACGGCGTTCTCGACCGAGACGGGGATCTCCGTCGACTCGACCCGCGGCTGCGGGGCGATCTTGTGCACGTCGTCCCGGTAGAGGGTGATGTCGAGGAGACCCAGGGGCACCTCCTCCCCCTCGATGGAGAGGATGTGGCGGCGGATGCGCTCGGCCAGCGGCACGCCCCGCTTGCGGATGCCCACCAGGACGAGCCCGGCCGTGCCGCTGTTGGCCTCGACGATCTCGTGGGCCAGGCGCACGATCGCCCGGCGCATCTCGTCGGCGTTCATGATCTCGGCTTTGCGGATCAGGTTCATGCGGCCTCCGGGGGAGCGGCGGGGGGAACGGACGCGCGGGGGGCAACAGGGGCGGGACGCGGGCCCGGAGGGGTTCCCCGGCCGAGGCCGCCGACACGGGCTCGACGGCGCGCCGTGCGCGCCAGCCCGCCTGCGTCGCTACCACCTCGCGGCCGCTTCACCTTACTGACCTCGCGGGATCAATTTAAAGGGAGCGTGGTCTGGATCGGGCGGGACCGTAGCACGAGCGGCGCGGCGGAGGCAAGGCCCGGGCGCGGGGGTGTGGACGCGGGGGCCTGGACGCGGGGCCCTGGACGCGGGGGCCTGGACGCGAGGGCGCGGATGCGGGGGTGCGGACGCGGGGGTCGTCCCGGCCGGCCCGCAACGGTCGATCCGCCTCAGCCCAGGCTCTCGTAGCCCCTGGCGGTGCGGCGATGGAAGCCGCTGCAGACGATCGGCGAGCCCTCCAGGAGCGCCCGCACGGCGGGGAGGTCCTGGCAGTCGCAGGCGAGGGCCATGCCGCAGTCGGAGCTGAGCTGGCGCGGCGTGGGGATCATGTCGCAGCCGATGCCGGCGGCGATCAGCCTGCGCTCGGCGGCCACGACGTCGTGGATCGAGGGCATGAGGACGACGCAGCCTCGCGGCGCGCTCATCGCCGCGCCTCGGCGGCGATCTCCGCGACGGCCGCCGCGGCGCGGCGGACGTCCCCGGGCTCGGTCAGCGGGCCGGCCGAAAGCCTCACCGCCCCGTCCGGAAAACTGCCCATCGTCCGATGCGCCTCCGGCGCGCAGTGGAGCCCCGCGCGGGTCATGACTCCGCAGCGCCGGTCGAGCTCGAAGGCCAGCTCGCTCGGCGTCAGTCCGGCGACCCTAATCGACACCGTGGGCAGGCGATCCTCGAGATCCGCGCCCCCGACGAAGGTCAAACCCTCCACGGCCCGCAGCCCGCCGACCATCTCCGCCAGCAGCCCGCGCCCCCGCTCGCGCTCCGCGGCGAGCCCGCGGGCGGCGACGAACTCCGCCCCCGCGCCCAGCCCGGCGAGCCCCGGGCCGTTGGGCGTGCCGCTCTCGAAGCGGTCGGGCAGGATCGCCGGCTGGGCGTCGGAGTCCGAGCCGGAGCCCGTTCCGCCCTGCAGCAGCGGCTCGATCTCGATCCCCGGGCGGATGTAGAGCCCTCCGGTGCCCTGCGGCCCGAGCAGCGACTTGTGGCCGGTGAAGGCGAGCAGATCGATCCCCAGCGCCTCGGCCTCGATCGGCACGGCGCCGGCCGTCTGCGCCGCGTCGACGAGCAGCGCCACGGCGCCGATCGCCCGGCGGATCTCCGCCAGCGGAGCGATCCGGCCGTTGACGTTCGAGCCGTGGTTGACGGCGACGAGCCGCGTCCGGGGCCGCAGCGCGGCGCGCAGCGCGCCGGGATCCAGCCGCCCCTGCGGGTCGGCGCAGACGATGTCGACCTCGATCCCGCGCGTCTCGCGCAGGCGCCGCAACGGACGCATGACCGAATTGTGCTCGAGCGAGGTCGTGACCACGTGGTCGCCCGGGGCGAGGAAGCCCGCCAGCGCCAGGTTGAGCGCGCCCGTCGCGTTGGCCGTGAAGACGACCCGGCGCTGGTCGGCAACGCCGAGGAGCTCCGCCACCGCCGCCCGCGCGGTGAAGACGACGCGCGCCGCCTCGGCCGAGAGGCGATGCCCCGAGCGCCCCGGGTTGGCGCCGACGGCGGTCAGGAAGCGCTCCACGGCCGCGACGACCGCCGGCGGCTTGGGAAACGAGGTGGCGGCGTTGTCGAGGTAGATCATCGCCTCTCCCCCGGCGGCGCTCACGGCCGGATCACCCGGTCGGCCGCCGTCAGCAGCGACACGACCTCGAACATGTTCGTCACCTCGCCGACGGCCAGCCGATCCTTGAGGCGATGGAAGTCGAGGCAGGTGCCGCAGGAGAGCAGGCGCACGCCCCGCTCGGCCAGCCCCCGCAGGTCGTCGAGGAGCGGCGAACCGTCGGTCGTCAGCCGCACGCCGTCGTTGATGAAGAGGATCGCCTGCGGCAGCGGGGCGACCTCCGGCATCGTCTTCACGAACGCGCGCATGAGCAGCGCGCCGAGCTGCGGATCGCCGGCGCCGAACTCCGCGCCGCTCAGCAGGACGACGACGCTTCGCGCCTCGCCCTCCGCGGCCCCCGCCGCCAGGTCCACGGCCGCGCCCTCGGCGACGGCTTCCGCTCCTCGTGCGGCGGCGATCCCCCCGGCGCTCTTCGCGGCGGTCCACGCCCCGCTCTCCGCGGCGCCGCCCGAGGGCGCGGCGATGAGCAGGTGGATCTCCCGCCCCGAGCGACGTTCGGCCCGCACCGTCCGTCCCAGGCTGCGCGCCAGGCGGGTCACATTCTCGCCCGCGGCGTCGTTGTCGACGATCACCCGCAGCGGGGCCGGCGGCTCCTGGAGCAGGATCCGCCGCGTCTCGACGACCGGCTGGGGACAGGGCTTCCCCCGCGCGTCCAGCGTGCGCTCGTTCATCGGAGCCTCCCGTCGTTCTCGAAGCCCGCCGCCGGGGGCAGTGCCGCGGCGTGGACGGATCCGGGGTCACCGGGCCGTGCGGGCCGGCCGGAGGCTCGGGCGCGAGGGGTGCGCAGCACAGGCGCGCCGGCGGTCAGGAGGATCCGGAGCGGCGAACTCCGGCCCCGGTCCTCTCCGCCTGCGCCGAGCCGGACGGCCCGAGGAGCGCGAGACCGCGCTCCGCGCGGCGCGCTCAGCAGCGCAGGCGGCGATGGTTCCGTGGCCCGGACATACGCCATGCCTCCAGGTCGGACTCCGGGGGACCCTCCCGCCGGAGCCGCGGATCATACCCGGCGTGTTCCGGAAGCGTCAACGCGCCTCTTGGCGCGATCGGCAACCGTCAGGTCGGGGAACACCTCGCCAACGCCCCGCCAGCCGCCTCTTCGCGCGATCGGCGTCCGCCATCGAGCGGCGCGCCTCGCCGGCGCCGGCAACGCGATCGTTCCGCCTCACCTGAGCAGGAGAAACCTCGCCGACACGATCTCCCCCTCGGCCCGCAGCCGGGCGAAGTAGACGCCCGGGGCGGCGGGGCGGCCCGCGTCGTCGCGCCCCGACCAGACGGCCTCGCGGCGCCCCGGCGGCAGGAGTTCCTCGAGCAGCGTCGCCACTCGTCGGCCGCCCGCGTCATGGATCGTCAGCCGGGCGATCGACGCGCCGGGCAGCGCGAGGGCGAGGGCCACGCGGCCGGGCATGGGGTGCGCTCCGGCCACGCCCAGCGACGCCCGCACCGGCCTTGCCCACGGCGGCGCGGGACCGTCGGTCGTCCCCTCGCCCAGCCAGCGAGCGATGTAGAACGATGGGCGCGTGCCCGCCGAGGTGAACCAGCCGCCGGCGTAGAGGTCCCCCCCATGTTCCCGGAGCGCCAGCGTCCAGAGGTCGAACCCGTTCTCGAACGCGCTCCAGGATGCCCCGTCCCAGCGGGCGATGTAAGCGGCGGGTTCCCCGCCCGCGGTGACGAACTCGCCTCCGGCGACCAGTTCCCCGGCGAATGTCCCCAGGGCGTGTACCCAGTGGCCGACGCCGTCGCCCAACGGGTGCCATCCGGTTCCGTCCCAGCGGGCGACGAAGGCGGCGGGCTGCCCGCCCGCGGTCTCGAACATGCCGCCGGCGAAGAGGTCGCCGTCGTGCACGGCGAGGGCCCGCACGCTCGGCCACGGCCCGCCGCTCAGGCCCGACCCCAGAGGCTGCCAGCTCGAGCCGCTCCAGCGGGCGATGTGCGCCAACGGCGTCGCGCCCGAGGCGGTGAAGTCCCCCGCGGCGATCAGCTCCCCATTGTGGAGGGCGAGCGCGTGGACGCGGTCGTTCAGCCCCTGGCCGAGCGGCTGCCAGGTCGCGCCGTTCCAGCGGGCGATGTTGTCGGCCCCGATCGGACCCGCCGTGGTGAAGTAGCCGCCGACGTACAACCAGCCATCCTCGCCGACCGCGAGGGCGTGCGCGGTCGGCGTTCAGCAACCGCCTACTCCGCCGCCGGCGGATTGCCACCCCCCTTGCGGCGTCCAGCGCGCCAGGCCTCCCTGGGCGCTCAGCGTGCCGCCGGCGACGAGACCTCCGCCGTAGGCGGCCAGCGACATGACGTCCATGTCCAGCCCCGCGCCGAAGGGCTCCCAGCCGCTCGCCCCCAGCCGGGCGACGCGGCCCGCGGGCACGCCGCCGGCGTGGACGAAGGAGCCGCCGGCGACGAGGCTCCCCTCGTACTCGGTGAAGGCCAGCACGCGGTCGTCCACGCCCCGGCCCTCGCCGCAGGCGCCCCATCCGGATCCGTCCCAGGCGGCGATGCGCGCGGCGAAGGTCTCCCCCGCGTGCCAGAATGAGCCGCCGGCGAAGACGAGACCGCCGTCGCCGAGGACGGACAGGACGGGGCCGTCCACGCTAGCACCCAGCGCGTCCAGGCTCTCGCCGTTCCAGCGGGCGAGATAGTCGCAGGGCGAGCCGCCGGCCGTGCTGAAGTAGCCGCCGACCATGAGTCCGCCGGCGCCCGCGCCCAGGCAGCGCACGGCCGCGCCGAGTTGCACCGGGAAGGGCGCCCAGCCGCCGCCGTCCCACGAGGCGATGAACGGCGAGGGCTGCCCGCCCGCCGAGGCGAAGAGGCCGCCGGCGAAGAGCCGCCCCTCCCACTCGGCCAGGGCGTAGACCCAGTTGTCGACGCCGGCGCCGACGGCGTGCCAGCTCGATCCGTCCCAGCGGGCGACGTGGTTGACCGCCACGCCGCCGGCGGAGGTGAACTTTCCGGCGGCGACGAGGTCCCCCGCGTAGCTGGCCAGCGCGTAGACGGTGCGATTGACGCCGGCAGAGCTGAGCATGCTCCAGGCGGTGCCGTTCCAGGCGGCGATGCGCCGCGCCGAGATCCCCCCCGCGTTGAGGAAGTCGCCGCCCGCGTAGAGCAGGCCCTCGTGCACGTGCAGGCTG
>Ga0194111_10009565_pt1 | contig 10532 bp, 9 predicted proteins | sample TA2KigC300mmetaG_FD_146194 | JGI IMG/M metagenome (GOLD analysis project Ga0194111, IMG submission 146194) | Freshwater microbial communities from Lake Tanganyika, Tanzania - TA2015033 Kigoma Deep Cast 300m | ecosystem: Environmental > Aquatic > Freshwater > Lake | place: Tanzania: Lake... | reverse complement strand
CCCAACCCCCAGCCCCACGCCAGCCAGCCTGCCTTCCCGAATCACCGATGATTACGGCGCGCCCATGGCCTTGATCCCCGCCGGGCGGTTCGAGATGGGCGGCGATGCCGATACTTCGTTGGCAGAATGTGAGGCATTGTATATTGGCGGCGATTGCCTGCGGGATTGGTTTACCGATGAAGAACCGATCCACACGGTGACGTTGGATGAATACTATATCGACCAGTACGAAGTCACCAATGCCCACTATGCGGAGTGTGTGGATGCTGGAGTATGCGATCCGCCTTCAGAGACGGGCTCCTACCTCCGGAACAGATATTACGGCGACTCACAATACGCGAATTACCCGGTGATTTGTGTTGGTTGGAATGCTGCCCAGACTTATTGCCAGTGGCGCGGGGCGCGGCTGCCGACCGAAGCGGAGTGGGAGAAAGCCGCCCGCGGCGGTTTGGAGGGCAAGTTGTACTCATGGGGAGATCCGTTCGATGGGGGCCGGGCTAACTTCTGTGACAACAACTGTGAATTCGATTGGGCTAATGATGAATATAACGATGGCTATGCCGACACCGCGCCGGTAGGGAGTTATGCGCCAAATGGCTACGGCCTGTACGACATGGCTGGGAATGTGTGGGAATGGGTAGCGGATTGGTACGACAGCGGATATTATGATCATTCGCCGTCCAGTAACCCCCAAGGCCCATCATCGGGAGAATACCGTGCGCTGCGGGGCGGCTCCTGGTTCAACGTTGGTGACGTCCTGCGGGTTGCCGATCGTTACGGGTACGTTCCCTCCGATTCGTCCTACCACCTCGGTTTTCGCTGCGCCCTCTCACCCTGACTCTGAAATGCTGGCCTCTGGAGTACTGGGATTCTGAATCGGGGGGGATGCAAGGGGGGGGGCAGTGCCCCCCCCTTGCCGGAAACGATTATCGGAATTGGCACTTTATCCTTGGCATCAACGGGTTATGCCCGTTTATGCAGGGACCCCCGGGAGCGTGCTGCGGGGCGGCGCCTGGTACAACAATGGAAACTTATGCGTTCCGCCAACCGAAACACGACGATCCCGATTACCGTGCCACTTACATCGGTTTCCGGTGTTCTGTCTCCCCAGGAGTATTCCTCGAAGGCCAGGTGCGCCGTCTCTATGGAGCAGCGCTGTCGCCCAGAGCGAAGTTTCCGGGCCTGTTCCCGGTCAGGCATTTTCCGCAATGCCTGACCAAAGATGTACGACCCTGTCCGGTGTGGTAGGCCTGCGGGTTCGAAGCTCAGGGCAGGGTCGGGACACGGTTTTCTGGGAAACGGGCTGGAGCCTGACGAAGTTACGCTGCCGGCATCCCGTATCCCGGAAACTTCGAGGGCGATGAATTTGTGTTCACGATTGACAGGCTGCCAGCCAGGAGGTTATACTAATATCTCACTGGTATAACAAGAAATGAAAAAGTATGGTAACTGCAACGGTTTCTTCCAAAGGTTGGATTGTGATTCCTATCGAGTTGCGGCGCAAGTTTGGCATTCAGGCCGGCGGTACTGTGCATATCTATGATTATGGCGGCTTGCTCACCATCATCACTGCCCTCGAAAATCCTATCTCTGAGGCCATGGGCATGTTTGCCGAAGGGACTTCACTCACCCAGGCATTATTGAGGGATCGGGCCAATGAACGCCAACGAGATAGCCAGAGAACTGAACAACTACGTTCTAGATAGTTTCGCCTTGCTGGCATATCTGCAAGGTAAACCAGGAAAGGAACGCGTCAAAGCCATCCTGGAACAGCCCCAGCCGACGACCTTTCTCTCTGTCATCAACCTGAGCGAGGTGCTGTATATCTTCGAGCGCGAGCAGGGTCTGGAACAGGCTCGTAAAGCATTGGGTGTGATCCAGTAACTCCCCATCCAGATCGAGGAGATCGATCTGCAAACTGCGATTACCGCCTCCCATATCAAAGCTGGCTATCCCATGTCTTTAGCGGATTCTTTTGGAGTAGCGCTTGCGCAAAAGCGAAACGCCTGCCTGGTGACTGGTGATCCCGAGTTCGAGAAAGTGACAGCCCTGATCGAGATCGAATGGCTGCCAGTTCAGGATCGATTCGAACCGCCATAGCCATTGCCCATCCACGCCCTGGATGCTATCCATCGTGACCTGAAACCCAGCAAAATCATCTTCGACGAAAAAGTTTGCGTCTCTACGTCCGCCTGAGCAAGATACTCATGTTGATCGAAGAAAAAAACCTCCATTTGATCCCTCTTCCAAATGCACATCAGGAAACCGCGCTCTTTGGATACTATATGCCTCACCTGCCGGATTTTCTCGCCGATCACACTCTTCTGGGAAAGACCCCGGTAGAGAAACTTGGTGAGGTCTTGGCGCGTTTCGAGCGTTTTGTAATCGGGTTGCGCAAGTATCGTGATTCAGCTTATGCTCTGCGTTTTATTTCTCAGCCCGAGTATGGAGCAGCGGACATCTACCTGTTAGTACGCATTACATCGCATCGGGATCAGGCAGCCAGTCGTGCTCAGCAATTGGCGCTCGATTTGAGCACACACATGACCAGCTTCGGCTTGCCCAATAAACCCATCACAGATCAACCGCTGGGAGGAAAACAACTTTCATTAGGGCAGATGCTCAATCCTTTTGGAGACTCATTTTCTGTCGTGGAGATCCGGCAACATGAGCGGCTTGTGCCCCTGATGACCATGGATAAAGAGGCCTATGTAATCCATCCTTACTGGGGGGCAAGCGGTGCCTGTCTGGAACCTTTCGAAACCCTGTTGCGCCAGTCTACACCAGTGGTCATCAGCGTCTATCTGCAACCTGATGAAGTGACACCTGCTGAATACGAGAATTTAGCCGAGGCAGCGCACATTGCCCAGACCCTAGCCGACCTGGATATAAAGACTTACAGCGATACGGCCATCCGCCGTCGCCGGGATCCGGGGGCTGACTTGGTGGGGCGCATTTATGATGCTTATCTCAATTCACTCGTAGAGCCGTTCATTCTCGTTGTGCAGGTGGCCAGTTCTGACCCTAACGCAGCCTGGACGGTAGCCCGTTCGTATGCTTCTGCCATAACGGCGCTATCATCACAGCCCGTCAGTAGCGCGACGGGGCAGAACTTGCCATCGGCGACCGATATTGTGGCTCCTTCCAACTATCACGAGTCTGCGACTGCCCGCCACGCTTTCGAAACTTTGCTGTGGATGCCATGGGGGAATTCTCTGGCCAGCCCGGGTAAAGAGCGCTTTCCATATTTAGCTGGCGCTCGCGGCGCCAGCGCGGCCTTTCGTTTTCCGGTGAGTGTGCAGGGGGGCATTCCGGGGATTGCGGTTCGTCAAAATCCGCCTGATTTCGAACCCGGTCCACGACCCAATACGCACAGCCCCGCAGAAATCCATTTGGGGAATTTTCACCGTGGCGGCGCGGCAACGATTTCTCCCTCGGCGCTCACCCGCCATACCCTGATCACCGGGTTTACCGGCAGCGGAAAAACCAACACCGTGCTTTATTTGCTCGATCAACTTTGGAAAACGCACCGCATTCCTTTCCTGGTTATCGAATCGGCAAAGAAAGAATATCGCGCCTTAACCCGCGTGGCGGGTTTCGAGGATTTGCTGGTGCTTACGCTTGGAGATGAGACCACATCGCCTTTCCGCCTCAATCCTTTCGAGTTGCTCCACGGTGTGCGGGTGGAGGCCCACCTGGGGCGTTTACAGGCCTGTTTCGATGCTGCACTGCCTCAATTTGGTATTCTGCCTTCCATCGTCGCAGAAGCGCTGGAGGAAATATACGGGTCTAAAGGATGGAAACTGACCGATCTGGGGGCGCCTGATGATAAACGCTTGTTCCCTACCATGCGCGATATGTTCAACCAGGTGATTCGCGTGGCAGAAAGCCGTGGTTATGCTGGTGAAACCTATCATAATATTCGCGCCGCCGCGGCTGGGCGGATCGGCAGTTTGTTGCGAGGCAGCCGGGGACACATGTTTGGATGCCAGCGTTCTTTTCCCGCGGAGGTTATCTATAATCGCCCGGTGGTGCTGGAACTCAACGACCTCAACCAGGATGATAAAGCTCTGACGATGATGTTCTTACTCACCTGGCTGCGAGAATACCGTGAACTGAATCCGGGAAAACAATTACAGCATATCACTGTGGTGGAAGAAGCCCACAATGTATTCAGTAATGTGCAATCGGTGAGCAATACGGAGGTCGCCGCCGATACCAAAGCCAAAGCCGTGGCTGCCTTCTCTGATATGCTGGCAGAAGTGCGCGCCTACGGGGAAGGTTTGGTGATTTCGGACCAATCGCCTGAAAAGTTAGCCCCAGATGCCATGCGCAACACGAACCTGCAAATCGCGCACCAGTTGAGAGACAGGCACGACCGTGATGCTATCGCACGCGCTATGATTATGGACGAAACCCAGCAGGAATACATGGGGAAATTGCGCATCGGAGAAGCGGCTTTGTTCCGTACCGGTATCGAAAAGGCCACCTTTGTCCGGGTCCCGGAGTACAAAGATTCTGCCGGATTCGATTCTCTTCCAGGTGATGCGTTTATCAAAGAACGCATGGCTGCTTTTCAGCAAGAGTATTTAGTGGCATCACTACCTTTTGATGGCTGTCGTTTTTGTGGCAGTCCTTGTGATTACAGAGAAGCAATCGAACCGTACACCCTGGACAAAGAACTTCATGAACATTTCATCAGTGCGCTCAGACAATTCGATCAACAACCTGAAGCAGAACACTGGCCTAAACACTGGAAAAAGATAGCCGATGTATGTGCTGACGCTGCTGATCAGGCAGGTTACCCAAACCAAATAGATGCATCCTACTGCTACTTGGCTCATGAAATCGATTTCCCTTTTACCACCCATATGCGAAAAGAATTTGTGAGTGCGTTGGGGAGAACCCCCGAGGAGGCTATTAGATGAGAGAATGGCGGGATGACGAAAAGGCGAGTGATACAGATCTAGAAATATTCCCTGATCAGCATTATAGCGATACAAAAGGTCGCACCCTGACCATACGCACCTACCAGGGTGGTAATGATTCTTACTATTTGCGCGTCTTTGAAGACCAAAATACACCTCAAGTGCCCGACCGCCCAAATTTTGGAGATGCTGGTCGGGCAAATGTGAAGTTGGAGCGAGATGAGAATAACAATGTGAACTGTGTTCGTTTGCACGATATTGAGACTTCTCCATCCTATCGCTGCGCCGGCATCGGTTCTTGGCTTCTCGCTCAATCCGAACACATTGCCAAAACACATAGCGCTGAAGAAATTTATGGCCTGGCCCCGGATGATGAAAAGACCCATGAGTGGTATGCCCGACGGGGGTATGGCTTTCGGCGTGGCCGTAGTGAAGGCCAGGAAGTGTACAAATCCTTATCGCCGGATGATACGGATGTGTCGTCAGATCATCAAGAACCACCACCGGGCATTGCGCTCTCGGCGCAAGGTATTTCCGCGTTGCAGGGTCGAGAATCTCCATCACGCCCGGCAGAAAAACATTCCTCGAAGAAGGATGAATCCCACGCCTCTTTCAAGTGTGCTGCTGCCGCAGGTTTGGCCGGGACGGTTATCCTGGCAAGTGTTTTATCCGTCGTAGATCGCCAAGATTTTTGGGAAGGAGTTCCCCGATCAGATTCACCGGATAAACAAGAGACGACCATCGAACAGGGTGATATTATGCGGGGGCCAAGAGAGCCCCCGGTCATTGAGAATAGTGATCCACCGGCCCAATATGAGTGGAGTCCATCGCCCGAAGAGAGCGAGGACATTTCTCAGGCTAATCGGCCCACAATGGATGTTGATATTGCAAACGTACCGAATGTGCCTAAGAAAAGCCAACATGATCTGGTGTATGAGGGGCAGCCGACGCAGTATGGGTGTGTGCCTACATCCATTAGCATGATTACTGATTATTGGCATCAGAAAAACCCGGAATTCCGCACCAGTACTCCTCAAGGCTTTTTAGATATCAATGCCGCACAGGGTGAGTTTAGGAGCCGTGGCATGAGCGCCTCAGCCATCCATGACGAGCTTTTTCAGATGGGGTATGTCGCAACCGATCACATGAATGCTACCTTCGAAGACTTGCATAAATCGGTCGAGGATGGCCCGGTGCTGGCGGTGGTCAAATTGGGGTTGAAAGAGAGTGGCCCAAATCATGCTGTCGTGGTCACTGGAATAACTGATGATGGTCTTGTGAAAATTAACGATCCCTGGACAGGACAGGAACACATCTATCGCAAGGATGTGTTTGGCAGGTCCTGGGGGAGTAATTTTGGTGAAGATGTGCCCACCCGCAATTATCTGACCGTGCGGCCTGCGCCGCGTTGAGAAGCAAAACGAAAAGCTCCCACTGGCGCTCCTGGCGGAGTCGCCGGCCCACGCGATTCACGAAGCGTTTATGTGATACTGGATAAGAGAATGAGTATAGATCTCGAAAAAACCGCTGCAAAATCTGAATCAGACATTATCAGGCATGTCGTAAAAACTGCAGAAACGCTGGTCCGCAAGGCCTGGACGGTCCTGGACGCGGCCTCGGAAAAAGAGTCACCGGGTGAGGTGCTGAGCGATGAAGCCATGCGGGCAATTCAGGGAAAGACGCAAGGATAGGAGGTACAAATGCCAAAAGTCATTGATTTCGATGGGCAAGAGCCACGGGAGACACCCGATCACCAAGAACCCCCCGGCGTTTCCCCACAGGGGATTGTAGCAATCCAGGGGTGTGAAGCGGATATCCAGCAGGTGGAAGAAGTCAAACAGGACTCGCTCAGGGATGCAGGAGAAGCGCTGAAAGCCGGACGATTAGAAGATGCAGATCGGGCGCTCAAGGTGGCAGGAGAGGCAGATCAGACCGTTTCCCACATCCGTCAGGAGCAGCTTGAACAGGATGTGCGGCCATCCTCTGACGAGAAACCGAATATTGATGAAAAAGCTCCTAAATCGCCTGAACCCCCAGAAGGGTACCAGCACAAACCGGCCATAGGAGAAATGGGGAATGCTGAGAAGATAGAAAGTGGTCCCGAAAAAGGTGAAAAGGAACGATTTTTCCCCAGGGAGGGGAAATTTGGAAGATGATCGACTATCTAGTAGGAAATATTAGAGCTAGTGCGCCTGGTGTCGCAAGTGTTTTTTATAATGATTCTATGCGTGATTGAGAGGTTGAAATGGTGTGGATGCTGTTTTTAACTGGATTTCATTGGATAACGGCTTTGGGAGTTGTTCTTGTTTGTATGGCATCACCTAGTCATTTTTACCCTCTCCAGAGCGTAGCAATCTCTGGGTTGTTGGCAATGCTTGTTGGATTGTTTAGCGCAAGAATTCTGCGTCGTCCCGCACTAACGGTGTCACTTCCAACACTTATCATCCTCGGTGGCGCTTTTGTCGGCTTGTATAGTGTTAACCAAGAACTACGGGGGAACATGATAACAATGCTGGGGAATCTTCAAAGCCTATCAGGAGGAGAGATTTTTCTTCGTTTTATCATCGCCTTTCTCTTAATTGAACTATTGGCAGTTTTTTCCACTTCTCCGTTTGTGACACGAGCTTTATCAGTATTTTCTCTGGCTGGGCCAGGTATCCTTTTGATCTATCCTGCTCGAAGCATGTTTGCCTCGTTTTGGCCGGGTGCTGAAGAGTGGCTACTTCAGGGAGTAACCCTTGTGTGTTTTGTTGTAGTGCTTATTGTCTGGGGGAGATTTAACAGGAAGTTGACCCCGGTAGAGACTCTCCAGGAGCATTTAGGGCGCGGAATTATCACCAATGTGTTAGGGCTAGACGATGGACAGAAGATACAAGCTGCTCTTGATTTGATAGATGGATGGATCGATCCCAAAGGTCAGTTAATAGAACCTCTTGAGAAACTACTAGAAGCTAGAGCGGCACACGCCCGAAAAGCTGCATTAACAAACGCTCTTCGGACTCTGGATGGGCCATATCAACTCTTACCCCGATCTTACCGGGATAAACTAATGGAGGTTTCTGGCGATAAGCCAGAGGCCCTGCTTGTTCTTGCCAAAGATGACCTTTCGCGCAAAAACTTTACATCCGCTGTAATCGAACTTAAAAGCGCTGCTGACAAAGTGCTAGAGAACCCGCAACTCGTCTGGATAGCATATGGAATGATAAACGTCGTCAAGCTTGGCACGGAAATCCCTTCAGATTTGGAAACCACACTCTTTTTGGGACAGATTGTAGAAGTTGTTGGGGACTTTGCAAATGAAAGAAACAGACCGAAGGCTGTTCGAGCCGCGATGGATAAATTGCGCGAATTTCCTCGACCCTTGTCCGCTACTGGTCGTGACATGATCAAGAAACACGCTCGTTACGACACGGAAGCTCTGGTTATCCTTGCCGAAGATAATATGGTGCACCAACAACCTGCCGAGGGTTTTATGAGTCTTGCCCAGGTGGTACCTGAGACTGAATGGCTGGCGAACCTCGCGTTTGAAACATGGAATCAATACCTTCAGACAGTAGACCTCGAGAAAGTTCAACGCACCCTTTGGGATCGGGTGCAAAACCAATCTCCAGACAGCGAATTAGCACTTGCAGTTCTGTCGGCAATTGCCATTGAACGAGGACTTGCTCCCGATATCATCAGTGTTCTTGTGAGGCAATAACCATGGATAAAGATAATGCTGACTTCTTGTTAGCCTGCAATGAAGTGCATGATGGCAATATACGAGAAGAAACCCTTTTCAGTATTGTTGGGAAACTCCCAATATTCCCAAAATTCATTGCTCAACAAAAGCTCTTGTCTACGTTGCGAGCTGCAGCATTGAAAAGCTCGGTCAATCGGCAATTGTGGTTTTACACAAAACACCAACGTCCACAATTGCTTGAAGTGAGAGAAGCGCCATTGACGTCGATTTATGCCAGCCGGATCACTACGTGGACATATTTGCAAGAAGAAAGACCAGTGGCTTTTGCAGTTACAGGACATGGGCCTGGTCCGGTTTGTTCCCGAGTTAGCGCGATCATTAACGATCTGGCAAACGAAAGAAACCACTCGTCGGACATTATTTTGGCTGGGGTTTCATTTATTGACCTGACCGAGGAAAGCCCGATTGCCCGCTCGACCGATAAATGGGGGCCGAGGGAGCTAATCCGGCGCGTCAGCGAACTGGCTGTAGGTTTGGGTATCGGTGAATTTATGCAACAACAAAATAATCAAAGGCTTTTGACAACTTTCGCGAGGCGTGTCGCACGGCCTACCTTGGAAACAATCCGTCAGTCGTTGAATCAGATCTCGGCGGAAATGGGCTTTGTGGTCAATAAGTGTGTTACCAAAAAACAACGCCAAGCCGCACTGTGCGCTCTAGAAAAGGGCAATGAGCCGCTTGAAAATGATACTATTCCAATCCTTGTTACCCACCGCGCTAACGAAAAACCGCTAAGGATCAAGCTCCCCCGCCTTTGTTTGGGGGTAGACGAGTATGAGCGTATCGTAAAAGAATACCGGCGGAGCGTGACTGAGGAAATGCATCAGGAATGGGAAAGGCGCCAACGTAAATATGAGGGATGGGCGAGGAATTTTGTTATTTCATTTCAGCGCCTTCGGAGAAACTTGACGGTTTATGGGCAGGCTGCTTTGCTTAAACGACGTATCTATATTGATTATGAGATTGATCCAGAAACAGCTACAGAAATTCGTCTCGATCCTCCGCAACCACAGAGCGAATTAGAGTACTTGGCAAAATTACCTTCCATGATCACCAACCAACTGGCTTATTGGGCGTGGGCCAACTACAAGGTTGAAACGTTACCGGAGATGGAGGCTTTCCGCCCCCATTGGGAACAATCCTGTTTGGTGGATGCATTCCTGCGTGATTGGCCCCTACCTACGGAAGACGTGAAGTTGAACGTGGCGCGCGACGCATGGGTCAAAAAATGGCGTCCTCTTGCCTTGATTGCTCTTGACACCGGACTACGTGATTACGGCCTTTCCCTGACAGATATCGCCATCGAGAACACAGTGTTTCGAGTGGTTGAAGAAGATGACCACTATTTGACTCTGGAGCTACTCCATATTTGGGACCCAAGCCATGATTCATTGCCTAAATCCAATAAGGGAACAACGCTTTTTGCCCCAAGTTTTGGCAACAGAACGCGAGAGTGGATTTCTGCTAAAAAAGCTCAAGAACGGGCTCTGAAAATAGTCAACCGGCTCTTGTTAGATCATTTTATATCGTCTGAGGATTTACAAAGCATGCTTTCTCAGGATTCGGGCGAAGCACTGGACAATCTCCTGGAATACCTGTGCCTTCCCTTTCTAAAAGATGATCTGGACAGCGACATTGTGAGAATCCTAAATATTGCGGAGAAAAAAGTGGATCCACTGGCGCGCTTTGGCCTTCAGGCAAGATTTCACCAGAGTTCTACCTTGAATGATTTATTGACGTTAGCTCGGGATTGTGGAAAGGAGGGTGCAAAGAGAGGGGCAATTCCGGATTTTCTGGTGTGGGAGTTATACTTAGTTGGTGAAGCTGTTCGAAACGTTATCAAGAATATGTTGGATCATGCC
>Ga0194111_10009557_pt1 | contig 10535 bp, 9 predicted proteins | sample TA2KigC300mmetaG_FD_146194 | JGI IMG/M metagenome (GOLD analysis project Ga0194111, IMG submission 146194) | Freshwater microbial communities from Lake Tanganyika, Tanzania - TA2015033 Kigoma Deep Cast 300m | ecosystem: Environmental > Aquatic > Freshwater > Lake | place: Tanzania: Lake... | reverse complement strand
ACCCGCGCTACCAGAACATCCCCCTCTACCTCAGCCGCTTCGGCCTGCGCGTCTGGGAAACCTAAGCCGGGCGCTACTGGCGAGCGGCGCTTGCGAGATGTGCCAACAGGCGAGCCATCTCGCGGCAGAGCTTCTCAAACGACGGAGAGCGCCGCCGCGCCAACTCGAGGTTGAAGACCGCCGCCAGCGCGGGCTGGTCCAGCGTTTCAGAGTATCTCCGGCCAAATGGCATGTGGCGCTGGAGCCATTCCTTGGCGCCCCGAATCGCCTCTGGCTCGGGAGGCGGTTCCAGGTCCGGCGGCAGGCCGCGTTGCCCACGCAACGACTCGGCGGCTGCAAGGTACCAAGCCTCAAACTCCCGCTTGGCCAGGACGACGGAGACTGGCAGGTCGGCGACTCCCGTTCGTGCGCGCCGCAGCAACTGCGCAGCGAGCGTTTTCGGACAGTCCTCATCCGCATCCAGTACTACCAAAACGGCTCCACCCGGGCGCGCGTCCAAAGCCGCCAGTTGCACGGCCGCTCCAGTTCGCCGGGCTTGAGAAGCTTGCTTCTGGTCACGCGGATGGGGCGGACCACATCCACCGCCAAGGGGGGATTGACCGTGGCGATCAACTTTCGAATCAGGATCGGGACGGCCTCCGTCTCGCCGTGTCCTTCCACGACGGAGGCGATGCGGCACGCCATTAGGGCCTGCCCTCGCCAAACAACCGAAGTTGCCTAAGGGAGCGGCGGGCCGCCGGGTCGGGCCTGAGGTGATCGAGGCGCAGAAGTTCGCCAGCGGTGTAGAGGTGATCCCGCAGCGCGGTCCGTCCGGTCTCGTCCGCGCGCGCAATCCAGGTGGCGCCGTTGTCGGAGAAGACCGCGAGTATCGTCTCCACTCCCAGATGCTCATCGTCCAGCAGGTCGCCGCTGTGGCTCGTGATCACAATCTGCGTGTACTGACTGGCGTCACGTAGTATGTCCAGTAATACCCCGGCGGCGGCTGGGTGCAGAGCCACCTCCGGTTCCTCTATCCCCACGACAGGCACGGATGCTGCTCCGCCGTTGGCCGACTGGAAGACGGAAACCAAAACGCCCAACGCACGCAGCGTTCCGTCCGACATGTTGGCGGCGAAGAAGCGCCAGGGATCCTTTGCGCCGGAAACCTCCTGGCGAAACTCCAACGTCTCTCTTGCCCCGATGGCGCGGACGTCCACGCCACGAACCCCCGGAACCACCTTCCCGAGGTACTCCTCAATCCGACACTTGGTCTCCGGGGCGTGCTTGCCCAACTTGCTTAGTACGCTGGTCAGGTTGCTGCCGTCCCGGGCTAGAAGTTCCCCGGCGTCTGCTGGCTGCATGTCGCGAATCCGGTCAGGGTTCAGGTTGTAGAAACCCATGCGGGACAGCGCATCGTAAACGGGCCGGAATTCCAGCAGCCCGGCGGCATTCACCAGATAGAGCCGATCTGTCGAAGCCGGCGGGCCTCCCTTCACCGTGCACGCAGTAACCTGCCCCCGCTCAACTCTGTAGCGGGCCGAGCCGGGGGATGCCTCCAGGCCGAGCAGGACGCACTCCTCGGTCTGAACCTCGTAGCCGCCCTGAGGCCGAGCCCCGATGCGGTAGGCATAATAGCCGCTGACCCCGCCGGGCAGAGCGTACTCCAGCCGCACCGTGAAGTGAGTGGGATGACCGCCGGACCGGCGCCGAACCTCGCTGATCCCTCCCCGATCTCGCAGGGCGTGGTCCAGCGACCGGCGCAGGGCGTCGGCGGTGAATCGCAGCGCGTCGAGGAAGTTGCTCTTGCCGGATCCATTGGGGCCTACCAGGAACATCAGGGGGCCCAAGCGCACGTCGCAGGCCGCAATACTCTTGTAGTTCTTCAGGACCACCCTGGTCAGGAAGGTCGAATCCCGCATCGTGCGAATCCCCCAACGAGCATAGCAACTCCTCTCCGCGGCCGTCCAGGCAGTCCCGCCAGCCCCCGGGCACGCTTGCGCTCCCCTCGAGCCAGGGAGTATGCTCGGGGTGGATTAGGACATGAGCGAGCCGCAGGATCGTCCATCGGAGACCGCCGCTTCCGGCCGCAGCCAGCTCGAGCAGTGGCTCGAAGAAGCGCGCCGCATCCTACCCAGCGACTGGCGCGCCGCCGGAGCGCTGGCCCAGAAGGCACTCGAGTTGGAGCCGTCCAACCTGGTCGCCAAGAGCATTCGCACCATGGCGAACGAGCGCAAGCGGGAGGAGGACGTCGCCTCCTGCTTCGCCGCCGTGCGCCAACTGCGTGCCGCCAAGGACCTGAAGGGCGCATTAGCAGAAGCCGACCGCTGCCTGGCCGAGTACCCCCTGGAGCCGCGTTTGATCCAGTTGCGCGAGGTCGTCGCCAAGGAGTATCAGGCCGCCGCGCCCACGGTAACTCCGCCGGTGGAGGCGCCCCCCCCACCTCCGCCACCTCCAACGCCTCCACCTCCTCCGGAACTCCCGCTCGAGGAGTGGCTCGCCCCGCCTCCGCCGCCCCCGCCCGAGGACTGGCTCACCCCGCCCGCGCCGTTTCTGCCGCCGACTACCTCCACCGCCGCTCCGATTCCACCGCCCACACAGCCGTTTCCCGTCCCCCAGCCGCCTCTGCCCCCGCCGCCCCAGAAGGGCCCTGCCGCCAAACCCGCCGGCGGGCTCTGGGCCGCTCTGAGTAAGCGCCCCGGCTTGGTTTGGGGACTCTCGGGCGCCGTCACCGCGGTGGCGGCGATCATCATCGCCGTGGTTGTGTTCACGGGCACCGGGCCACGAGCGCCCGCCGCGGTGGCCGTCGAGGTGCACACCACTCCGCCCGGGGCCGCCATCCGCATCAACAACCAGGAGCGCGGCCGCTCCAGCCTGAAGCTGGAGCTTATCCCGGGCACATACCAGGTGGAAGCCTTGCTGGAAGGCTATCAGCCCGCCTCGGCGGCGCTGGAAGTGAAGCCTGTTGGGACTGCTCCTCTGGAGTTGATGCTCCAGCCGCTGGCGCAGACCGTGCGCATCGTCACCGACCTGGAAGCGGCCCAGGTGACCCTGGACGAACAGCCCGCCGAAGCCATGCAGGAAGGCCAGCTCACGCTCAGCAGCCTGCCCGCGGGCGCGCACAGCATCAAGGTGGCGGACCGTTACGGAGAGGCCAGTTTCGCCTTCCAGATTACGCCGGGCGCCGCTCCGGCGGTCGCCGCTCCTCCGTCCGCCAAGAGCATTCTGGCGGTGCTGGTGAGCCAGGCCGGGAACAGGGCAGTGGTTCATTCCAGCCTGCCCAGCGCCAAGCTGGCCCTGGACGGCCAGCCCGTGGGTGAAGCCGGCCCCGCCGGCCTGGAGCTGGCGAATCTGACGCCCGGCACGCATGAACTAACCGTGGGCGAAGGCCGGGATCTCCGGAAGTTCCTCCTCGAGGTGAGCCCCTCGCCATCGCTCACCGCCTACCTTCAGTCGGACCGCAACGTCGGCACGCTGGTGGTGGTAGCCACCGAGGACAGCGCCACGGTATTTCTGGATGGCCAGAGATATCCCAGCCAGACCCGCCGCGGCCAGTTGCGCATCACGCGGGCGCCCAAACACTACCGGGTGAAGATAGCCAAGGAGGGTTTCCTGGACGAGCCTGAGCAGACCGTCGAGGTCCGCAAGGGCGAGGAAGTGAGGGTCGCTTTCAAGCTGCGTCCGGCGCCCCGGCTGGCCTCGTTGGCCATCCGCGGGGCCACGCCGGGGGCGGAGGTGCTGGTGGATCAGATCTCGCTGGGCGCGGTGGGCGCCGACGGCGCTTTCCGTTCCTCCAGCATCAGTCCCGGAGAGCACGTCGTCGAGCTGCGCAAGGAGCGTCACCGCCCGGCTCAGGTACAACGTGTGTTTCCGGTGGGTACCACGGTGGAGCTGCACGGCCCGGAGGTGAGCCTGCGGCCCACCTTCGGCACGCTGCGGTTGACGGTCTCGCCCCCTGGGGCGCGCGTCACCGCGTCCCGTGCCGGGGAGAGCCCGCGCAACATCAACTCCGGCGCGATCGAGCTGGACGAGGGCTCCTGGACCCTGGTGGGGCGCGCCGCCGGCCACCTGGAGCGCGCCGAGCGCGTCCAGATCGCCGCGGGTCAGACGGTGCCCCTCGAGCTGGCTCTCACCCGCGAGCCGACTCGTCCCCCGCCGGTGAAGATCGGCGGCATGGAGGGATGGGAGAATCCGCAGAACTGGATACAGGAGGGCAACTCGTACGTGCGGCGGGGGCGCGTCCTGGCCCTGCATGGTCCTACGCCCGCCGGCGGCATGTTCACTCTAACTCTCGCGCTGGCCTCCGGCGGCGGCTGGTTACGCGGCAAGCGGCTGCGATGGGTGGTGGACTTCCGCGACGAGCGCAACCACGTGCTGTTCGAGTTGGACAAGGAGTCCTTGAGGCGCTCCGTGTTCGTGCGGGGCCGCAAGACCGAGATCCGGAGGCAGCACCGGCTCGACCTCAAGGACGAGCTCGCCATCACCTTGCAGGTTGAGGTGACCCCCACCACGGTCACGCACCGCGCGCGCCAGGGAGAAGGGTGGGTGGACTTGGACAGCCTGAACGTGCCCGGGCAGAACTTCACCGTCGGGCAGTTCGGCATCAACATCGAGGGCCGCGACGAAGTGCGCCTGACGGACTTCAGCTTCCGCCCGGGGAAGTGAAGCCTTTCGCGCAAAGCCCCGAGAGGGACCGCAAAGACCGTACGAGTGCATCGGAGGTGTGACGTGTCTGGTTTTTCCCGCAGGGAGTTCATTGGCGCCGGCGCCGCGCTGGCCGGCAGCCCCGCCACGGCGGCTCCGCAGGAGGACTGCTTCGACCGGCCCATGCGCTGGGCGCAGTTGACGCTGGTCGAGAACGACCCCGGACAGTACGACCCCAACTTCTGGCTGGGCTACTTCCGCCGGGTGCACGCCGACGCCGTGTGCCTGAGCGCGGGCGGCTGCGTGGCCTACTATCCGACCCGCGTCCCGCTGCATTACCGCAGCGCCTGGATGAAGGACACCGACCCGTTCGGCGAGCTGGTCGAAGGCTGCCGCAAGCTCGGGCTGGTCATATGGGGCCGCACCGACCCGCACGCCGTCCACCAGGAGGTCTTCGACGCCCACCCGGACTGGATCGCCGTGGATGCGCAGGGCCGTCACCGCCGCCACTGGGCCAGCCCCGAGATGTGGGTGACTTGCACGCTGGGGCCCTACGGCTTCGACTTCATGACCCAGGTGACGCGCGAGATCGTCGCGCTCTACCAGGTGGACGGCATCTTCTCGAACCGCTGGGCCGGCTCCGGCATGTGCTTCTGCTCCCACTGCGAGAAGAACTTCCGCGCCGCCCACGGCATGGATCTGCCGCGCAGCAGCGATCCGCGGGATCCGGCCCGGCGCAACTACATCCTCTGGCGCCAGCAGCGGCTGTTCGAGCTGTGGGGCCTCTGGGACGCCGCGGTGCGCCAGTTCAACTCGCGCGCCCGCTTCATTCCCAACACCGGCGGCGGCGCCCTCAGCGATCTGGACATGAAGACCGTCGGCGAGCGGGCCGTCACCCTGGCCGCCGACCGCCAGGCCCGTCAGGGCCTGATGCCCCCCTGGGCCAACGGTAAGAACGCCAAGGAGTACCGCGCCACGCTCGGGCGCAAGGCCGTCATCGGCATCTTCAGCGTGGGCGTGGAGGAGACCTATCGCTGGAAGGACTCGGTGCAGAGCGAGGCCGAGATCCGCCTGTGGGTGGCCGACGGCATCGCCAATGGCCTGCGCCCCTGGTTCACCAAGTTCTCCGGCACGCTCTATGACCGCCGCTGGCTGCGCGTGGTCGAGGACCTTTACCACTGGCATCACGGCGCGGAGCGCTACCTCCGCAACGAAGAGCCTTTGGCCCGCGTCGGCCTGGTGTACTCGCAGCAGACCGCGTGGTTCTACGGGGGCGAACGGGCGCGGCAGAAGGTGGAAGATCATACCCTGGGGATGTACCAGGCCTTGATCGAAGCGCGCCTGCCCTTCGAGATGGTGCACGACCGCCTGCTCGAGCCCCGGCTGGCTGACCGTTACCGGCTGCTCATCCTGCCCAACATCGCGGCGCTCTCCGACGCTCAGTGCGAGCAGCTTCGCGCCTACGTGCGCCACGGCGGCAACCTGCTGGCCACCCACGAGACCTCGCTATACAACGAGTGGGGCCGCCCCCGCCAGAACTTCGGTCTGGCCGGCCTGTTCGGCGCGCGCTTCAACGGGCGCACCGAAGGCCCCATGCGCAACTCATACCTGCGCCTGGAGCAGGATCCCGTCACCGGCCGCTTCCATCCGGTGCTGGCCGGGCTGGAGGACGCCGGGCGGATCATCAACGGCGTGTTTCGCGTGGACGCTTCACCCGTCGGCCTGTACCCCAATCCGCCGCTGACTCTCATTCCGTCTTACCCCGATCTGCCCATGGAGAAGGTCTACCCGCGTGAAGCCGGGACCGATATTCCTGGCGTATTCCTGCGCGAGGCGGGCGCCAGCCGCGTCGTCTACTTCCCCTGGGACATCGACCGCGCCTTCTGGGAGGTGCTGTCGGTGGATCACGGCGTGCTCCTGCGCAACGCCATCCAGTGGGCCGCCCACGAGGAGCCGCCGGTCACCGTCACCGGGCCCGGCGTGCTGGATGTGACCCTGTGGCGGCAGAAGGACTCGCTCACCGTCCACCTGGTCAACCTCACCAATCCCATGATGATGAAAGGCCCGCTGCGCGAGCCGCTGCCCGTTGGCCCCCAGAAGGTCCGCCTGAAGCTGCCCGCCAACAGGCGGGCCAAGAAGGTCCAGTTGCTGGTGGCGGGTGGCGCCCCGCCCGTCGAGCAGGCCGGCGGCTGGCTTACCCTGACCGTCCCCTCCATCCTCTACCACGAAGTCGTGGCCGTGGAGGTGTGATCACCAGATGGTCTCGACCTGGTACCGCGCGATGAAGGGATCGCCCGTGATCATGGGCAGCCGCTCCACCAGGCTTTGAGCGATCAGCAGCCGGTCAAAGGGATCGCGGTGATGCGCGGGCAGCTCGGCCACCTGCAGGGCGTGTTCGAGTTGTACAGGCAGAGGCAGGATGGCGTTTAGGTCGAGCTGCTCCTGGATGAACTGCTCCACGCGGTCAGGTAAGGTCAGCTTCCTCAGTTGCGCCTTGATGGCCAGCTCCCATGCACTGGCCACACTGAACACCAGTGCATTCGCGGGATCCTGAACGAATCTGCGCACCCGCTTTGGCAAGCGCGGGTCGTCCAGCGTCCACCACAGGAAGACGTGAGTGTCAAGCAGCGCTTTCACTTGTAGAACTCGTCGATGATCTCATCCGGCAAGGGAGCGTCGAAGTCCGGGGCCATCCAGATCTTGCCCTTCGCCGTGCCCGGCACGCGCCGCTTGGGTTTGTCGCGCACGGGCGCCAGCCGTGCCACGGGCTTGCCCGCCTTGGCGATGATGATCTCCTCACCTCGGCCTACGCGCACCAGCAGGCGGGACAGGTGGGTCTTGGCCTGGTGAATATTGACGACCTCAGGGCTTTTCACGACACCTAGATTGTGAACTAAGTTCATGAACTAAGTCAAGCCCGGCAGCCACCGCTGTCAGCCCCCTTCAGCCTCGCTCCCCTGTATTCTATGGGTTGGAGGCGCCCATCGTGACAAGACGCTCCCTGCTCGCGCTCTGCCCGGCCGCGTTGGGCCGGCGCGCCGCCGCCCAGAAGCCGCTGTATCCGCTGCGGTGGGTGTACGTGTCGCGCGGGCTGAGCCGCGACCAGGACGTCGAGGACATCCGCGCCATCGTGCGCACGGCCTCCGAGCACGGGCTGAACGGCATGGTGCTGGCGGCGGGCCTGGACCGCCTGGACCTCCAGCCCGCGGCGTACTTCGACCGCTTGCGCCGCGTTCAGAGCATCTGCGCGGAGCACGCCATAGAGATCATTCCCATCATCTTCTCGGTGGGCTACGGCGGCTCGATCACCTCACGCAACCGGAACCTGGCGGCGGGCATTCCGGTCAAAGATGCGCTGTTCGTGGTAGCGGGTGGGGAGGCGCGGCTCGTCGCCGATCCGCCGGTGGCTTTCGTCAACGGCGGCCTGGAAGAGTACGACGGCCATCGCGTCAGGGGCTACCGCCTGCAAGACCAGCCGGGCGAGGTCAGCTTCGTGGACCGCGACGTGTGCAAAGAGGGATCGGCCTCGCTGCGCTACGAGAACTTCACGGCCAACCAGCACGGGCACGGGCGGCTCATGCAGGAGGTCGCGGTCGCTCCGCGGCGCTGCTACCGCGTCACCTGCTGGGTGAAGACCCAGGACCTGGCGCCCGCGGGCGTCTTCCGGGTGCAGGTGCTGGCGGAGAACGGCCGCGCCCTGGCGCCCTATGACCCGCAGATCCCGGCCGCCACGGACTGGCGGCTGGTCACCCTCGGCTTCAATAGTTGGGAGTTGGACAAGGTCCGCATCTACGCGGGCGTCTGGGGCGGCCGCGGCGGCAAGTTCTGGGTGGACGACTTCCGCATCGAGGAAGTCGGGCTGGTGAACGTGCTGCGGCGCCCCGGTACGCCGGTGGCGGTGCGCGGCGAGGAGACGGGCACGGTCTACCAGGAGGGCCGCGATTACGGGCCCATCATGGACCCCAGCCTCAACTTCCGCTTCGACCACCACGGGCCCCCCATCCGGCTGCTGCCCGCAAGCCGCATCCGCGAGGGCGAGCGGTTGCGCGTGGACTACTACCATGGCATCTCGATCAACCGCGGGCAGGTGAGCGTGTGCATGTCCGAGCCACAGGTTTACGACATCTGGCGCGACCAGGCGCGCCGCATGCACGAGCTGCTAGCGCCCCGGCGCTACCTGCTCAGCATGGACGAGATCCGCGCCGGCGGCTCTTGCGAAGCCTGCAAACAGCGCGGCCTCACCATGGGCGAGATACTGGGCGACTGCATCAGCCGGCAGGCCGAAATCCTGCGCGAGCCGAACTCCGCGGCCGAGGTGTGGATCTGGTCTGACATGCTGGATCCCAATCACAACGCCCGCGGCAACTACTACCTGGTGGAGGGCGACTTCACGGGGTCCTGGGAGCACGTGCCCAGGGATCTGGGAATCGTCTGCTGGTATTACGCCCGGCGGCGGGAGAGCCTGGCCCACTTCTCGGACCTGGGCTTCCACACGCTGGCCGGGGCCTACTACGACGGCGACACGCTGGACAACCCGCGCGGCTGGCTGGAAGCTCTGGACCGGACTCCCTATGCGTTAGGCATAATGTACACCACCTGGGAGAACCAGTACGCCCTCCTGGCGGGCTTCGGCGACCTGGTTTCGAAGGAGAGACAGTGAATATACGACTGTTGTGCTTCGCGCTCTGTGCGGCCGCGCTGGTGGCGGCAAACTGGCGACCGGCCGTAGGCTGAGGGTCGGCTAGACCGATTGAGGTTGGGTTTGCAGTCCTCCCCCGAGAGGGCTTCCTATTTTCGCATTCCAAACATTCCCTTGCATTTTTGGTTGTCTTGTTGTACTATTACAATAAGATGAGCAGCGCCTACCTCCAACCCAAAGGGCCCCAAGCCGCCCGCCTCCGCCAGCGCAAGTTCGATCTTCTCCGCCGCTTCCCCATCCCCGAGGATCTGCTGCCCGGCTCGCTTTCCCTGTCCCATCTCCGCTGCGGAAAGCCGACTTGCCACTGCGCTAAGGCCAAAGACCCCGGCCATCCGGTCTGGTCGCTGACCTTCATGGCCGAGGGCCGTAAACACGTCCAGCACATCCCCAAGGATTGGGTCGAACAAGTCCAGCGCCGCGTCCGGGCGGGCCGCGAGTTTCAGGACGCGGTTCGCGAGGTGCTGGCCGCCAACGCTCAACTGCTCGTGCTCGCCCGCCAGCAGCGGCTCCCGCGCCCGTGAACGGTCCCAGCCCGCGCCGACTTTGGAAGTATGCCACCGGGCCGCTGGGGCTGAGAAGGTTCCTGGCCTCGCCCGGGGATGGCCGACCGCAGCCGCAGATTCCGGCCCAGGTGCTGTACTGGTCGATGCTCATCGGGCAACTGCTGCGCGAATCGAGCTTTCATGGGGTCGAGGCACTGGTGTGCTCTTCGGCCCGCCGGGCCCTGAAGGTGAGCGTTTCGTTCGGCGACGATGCCCTCGGCTACTTCACCGAACGGCTCGATGCCGCGGCAACGCGCCAAGTTGCCGCCCAAGTGGTGAAGCGGGCCAAGCGGAACAAAGTCTTCGATGACACTGCCTTCATCGGCCTGGCCATCGACGGTACTACCAGCGGCCGCTGCCAGCGCCAGGGTTGTCCGCTCTGCCGGCCGTTTCGTAATAACCGGAAGGAGATCGTCGGCTATCGCCATCACTGCCTCATGATCAGCGTGGTGGGCGCCGGTCTGTCCCTCCCGTTCGATGTCGAGTCCTACGGACCGGGGGATAGCGAATACCGTGCCGGACAACGCCTGCTACGCCGCGCGGTCGCCAACCTCGGCGCTCGATTCGCCGACTACGTCGTCGTCGACGGCGAGTTCGCTACCGCGCCGTTCCTCCACACCGCCGACGCCGTGGGGCTGAAGGTCATCGCCCGGCTCAAGGACAACCTGCCCGAG
>Ga0194111_10009550_pt1 | contig 10541 bp, 14 predicted proteins | sample TA2KigC300mmetaG_FD_146194 | JGI IMG/M metagenome (GOLD analysis project Ga0194111, IMG submission 146194) | Freshwater microbial communities from Lake Tanganyika, Tanzania - TA2015033 Kigoma Deep Cast 300m | ecosystem: Environmental > Aquatic > Freshwater > Lake | place: Tanzania: Lake... | reverse complement strand
CATCGTATGTTCTTTCATCCATTTGGGGCGCTCCTACCCCCATCATTAACCCTTTAGACAAAATGACGGGGGTTACGCCCCTTTATACTTTTCTAGAACTTGCAATCGAGCCACTAGAAAAGCACATTTATAAACAAGAAAAAGGAGGCAAAGATGGGATTCCTAAGCAAACTGTTCGGAAAACATAAAGAAAGCGGTATATGCGCTGAATGCGAACCAGCAAAACCAAAAAAAGCCGTAAAAAAGAAAGCTAAAAAGAAGAAATAAATAGTTTTTTTAACAAATTCATTATTTAATGATAGATACAATAATGGGAAAATCCTTAAAAGAGTTGTTAAAAGAAAATCCTGAAAAAGACAAAGACCTAGCAGACCTGCTAAAAAGCGTAGAAGAATCCTACATATACAAAGGACTGAACTTCGTAGACGACAAACTCAGATTAAGCAAATATTACCCTAATTCTAAAATAACCAAAGGGTTTGACACTGTAAAAGACTTCATGTTCTACGCCAACATACTAGGAGTACTGCCTGGAGAAAAACAGGAAAAATACGCAAAATACTTAAGACATGACAAGCTATTATTCACAAAATATTCATTAATGTACTTCTTCCCTTTAGGAGCTGCAAAACTAACCATGGCGTTATTAACACCGCCGCCTGTCTCTATAGGATTTTACATCTGGAGCATATCCTTCCTGGCAGAAGACGCTGCAAGGCTAACTTACATACTAGCTAAGAAAAAACCTATAGGAAGCATAGTCTACATAGAAATACCTTACAGGATAATAAAACCCGCACTAAACAAGATCAAGTTAAGAAAGAAAAAAAATAAAGATTCAATCAACAATCTTGAAACAAATAACTTAAATACTTCCAAGAACCTAAACTTATCATGAGAAAAATAAGTGAAGTATTAGAAAGCCTAGCAAAAAACGCTACAACCTTCTTAGTGTCAGCCAACACCTTACTATTCCTCCTAAAACTAGGGGCAGGAATAATATCCAACAGCATAGCAATAATCTCTGACGCCATAAACTCATTAACAGACATAATCGCTTCCATAATAGTATTCATCTGTGTCAGGCTAGGCCGCAAAAAAGCCGACGAAGACCACCCGTTCGGACACCACAGGATAGAACCCATAGCAGGACTGATAGTAGCAATATTCATCTCACTAGTAGGCTTTGAAATAATCCGCCGGTCAATCGACAGACTATTAACAGGCGAGACAGTAATATTCAACCTCATCTCAGTAAGCATACTAATCTTCACAATGGCATTGAAAACATTCATGGCAGTTTATTTAAGAAAAGTCAGCAAAAGAGTCAACAGCCCAGCACTATTCGCAAGCTCAGTAGACAGCAGAAACGACGTCTTCATATCAGCCACAGTATTACTAGGATTCATCGGCTACAGGCTAGGCTATACCTCCCTTGACTCAATAGCAGGGATAATAATCGGGCTATGGATAATATTCTCAGGATACAACGTAGGAAAATCCAACATAGACTTCTTAATAGGAAAAAGCCCAGACAAGAAATCCTTGATGCGTGTAAAAGAATCCGCCTTAAGAGTAAAAGGAGTAAAAGGGCTTAACGACGTCAGGGCACACTACGTAGGGAATTACTTCCACGTAGAACTGCACATAGAAGTAAACAAAAACCTAAGCCTTAAAACAGCCCATGACATCGGAAAAAAAGTAGAACACGAGATAGAATCCTTACCCGGAGTCAACAAAGCATTCATACACATAGACCCTATCTAAGGATTTTCAGAAAGCTGCACCCACCACTCAACATGCCCTATCTGGTAACTAAGCCTTGCGCCTTGCTGTTCAACAATCTTTGAAGCGTAAAGATTCCCTATCTTACAGCTAAGCTCTAAATCATGACCCATACACAAACCATATAAGAACCCTGCTGCGAAACCGTCACCTGCACCGTTAGTATTGACAAGCCTTACATTATAACCTTCAACTTTATAGAAGACTTCGCCTGACCTTACCAATGACCCTTCTTTGCCGATTTTCACAACAACTATCGGGCAATGTTTTGCAAGAGCCTCCAAAGACTTCTCAGGACTTGATTCTCCAGTAAAATTCTTAGCCTCATCCTCGTTAGCGAATAATACATCTACGCTTTTTAAAAATTTTTTAAAACTCTTCTTATTCCTCAAAACAACATTAGGATCCCCTAAGTCGAATGACACTTTTGTGCCATACTCTTTAGATATTTTCACAGCTTTCTTCACTGCCTTGTTCAACGATTCAAACTCATAGCCTGTCGTGTGGAAGTATCTTGATTTCGCTAATGCCTGCTTATCAATATCTTTCGGATTGTATTTGTCTGCTACTCCGTAAGTCACTACAAAAGTCCTTTCCCCATCAGGAGTTATCAAAGTAGCCGCCACCCCAGTATGCCCTTTTTTATAGACCAAAAAGTTCTTTATCTTAGAATCTTCTAAGTTTTTCGCGAACAACTCACCATCATCATCTTTAGATACCACCCCTATAACCGCTGATTTTAACCCTAAATTAGACAAGCCATGCATCACGTTAGGCGCTGAACCGCCGGGAAATTTTTTAATGTCCTTAACCTCTTTGTTTAAATTTCTTATGAAATCTATATCCCTCTTAGTCATAACATTCTTTGTAAGGTTTAATCTTTTCAGCACGTCTTCTTCTACATTTACTACATAATCTACTAGAATATTCCCGATTGCTATGACATCGTACTCTTTTTCCATCTAAACCTTAAGTCTTTTTTAAGTATATAAAAAGGTTATGCCCAAAAGATTTAAAACACCAAAGAAGTTGTAATTTTTAAAATGACTCGAATAGCTGTTATCGACAAGAACAAGCATCTTCCAGACAAGTGCAACTGGCTATGTGTAGGCTTGTGCCCGATAAACCGTACTGGAAAAGAATGCATCATCAAAGGTCCCGGCAAGGACATTTCTATAGACGAAAGTCTCTGTAGTGGCTGTGGCATCTGCTCACACCGTTGCCCATTCGGCGCCATAAGCATCATAAACCTTCCTGAAGAGTTAGAGACAGAACCAGTACATCGTTTCGGAGAAAATGGCTTCGCACTTTATCGCTTACCAATACCTAAATTCGGACAAGTAGTCGGAATAATGGGGCGCAACGGCATAGGGAAGTCAACAGCTGTGAAAATACTAGCAGGACTTTTACAGCCTAATCTCGGGACGAAAAAAGAAGCAAGCTATGATGAATTGATAAAAAAGTTTCGTGGCACAGAAGCGCAAAGCTACTTCCAAAAGCTAAAAGAGAAAAAAGTAAAGGTTTCTTACAAGCCACAAAAAGTAGACGACATCCCGAAACAATACAAAGGAAAAGTAATAAGTTTACTAAAAAAGGTTGATGAAAAAAACAAGCTGGATGAAGTAACAGAAGCATTAGGGATAACAAAAATATTAGACCATGATATTGAAAGCCTAGCTGGAGGAGAGCTGCAGACTGTAGCAATAGCCGCTACTGCCTTGAAAGACGCAAATGTCATATATTTTGACGAACCCAGCTCATACCTAGACATAAGCCAGAGGCTGAAAGTCGCGAAGTTCATAAGAAGCCTGGTAAACGAAGAGACTGCGGTAATGATCGTAGAGCACGACCTGATAATATTAGACTACATGACAGACATAATACACCTGATGTATGGCCAGTCAGCCTGCTACGGAGTAGTGTCCCATCCTATGGCCTCAAAAGTAGGAGTCAACACTTACCTCGACGGCTACCTGAAATCAGAAAATGTGAGGTTCAGAGACAAGGCGATAAGGTTTGTTGTGAAGTCGCCAGAGGCGAGGAAGCATTTTCACGAGCTGACCAGATGGCCGTCACTGCATAAGAAGCTCGGCTCTTTCAAATTAGAAGTCGACGAAGGCGACGTGAAAAAGAATGAAGTCTTGGGCATAGTGGGAAGGAACGCCATCGGTAAGACCACGTTCGTAAAATTATTGGCAGGAGCATTAGAGCCTGACAAGGGAAAAATGGACTTGAAGCTGAAAGTCTCCTACAAGCCACAGTACATATCATCAGACTCGGAAGAATTAGTGATGAGCGTATTGCAGAGGGCCATACAGGACTACAAGGCCTTAATCATAAGGCCGTTAGAAATCGAACCATTATTCACGAAAAAGATAAACGAGCTTTCCGGAGGAGAGCTTCAAAGGGTAGCGATAGCATTATGCCTGTCACAGGATTGCGATCTCGTACTGATGGACGAGCCGTCAGCATACCTAGACGTAGAACAAAGGCTGATAGCATCAAAAGTCATAAATGACGTGATGGAAAACAAAGGAACTTCAGCTTTAGTAGTAGACCACGACTTGCTATTCATGGATTACTTATCACACAGGCTGTTAGTATTCGAAGGAGAGCCTTCAGTAGAAGGTTTCGTGCATAAGCCATTAAGCATGGAAGAAGGCATGAACAAGCTGTTGAAAGAGCTATCAATTTCGATTCGTCGTGAGGAACAGACTGGTCGTCCTAGAATAAACAAGGAAGGCAGCGTCAAGGACAGGACACAAAAACAAGAAGGAAATTACTATTATACATGAAAACCGTAGACTATATATTAATACTGATGATAATCTTAGCAATTATCGTCACTATCTGGCGTTACTTCTAAAAGAAATATAGTTTTTACTTTGATATTATTTATAAACAAAAACCTATTCTAAGAAGAGCATGGGAAAAATAGAGGTTTTTTTAGGACCGATGTTCGCTGGAAAGACCACTTCCCTAATCAAAAGAGCCAAAGAACTAGAATCAGAAGGGAAAAAAGTAAAAGTCTTCAAGCCCAGTATGGACAACCGTTACGGAGAAAGCATCATCTGCACACATAATAAAGAATCGTTAAAAGCGTATAACATAAAAAGCGTAGAAGAAATAAAAACTGACAACTCTGATGTCATAATCATAGACGAATTCCACTTCTTCCCAAGTGCTATATTGGATCTCTGTGCCAAATTAAAAAATTCTGGAAAGCACGTAATACTAGCAGGGTTGAATTTTGACCATACTGGAGAGCCTGTAAGATTCAAAGATTCAGAAAAAAATTCAGAAGACCTTAAAAGAATAGCAGATGAGATACATTTATTAAAATCAAAATGCGCAATATGCGGCAAGGATGCCTACATGACCGAGAGAACTGCAAAGACAGACAATTATTTTCTGGTCGGAGGGGCAGAAGCCTACCGGCCCGTATGCGAGGAGCACCACCCAAAATGGAAAAAATAAAAATAAAAATAGAAAGAGTAGACAAAGAACTGCCACTGCCAAAGTTTGCAACCAAAGGCAGCGTAGCAGTAGACTTACACTCAGCAGAAACATTCACGCTAAACCCTGGAGATTACAAGAAGATATCCACAGGGATAAAACTAGCCGTTCCTGAAGGATACGAAGGCCAAGTAAGACCGAGAAGCGGACTAGCAGCTAATTACGGAGTAAGCATAGTAAACACTCCAGGAACACTAGACAGCGATTACCGAGGACTATTATATGTTCTCTTGATAAACCATGGACCAAATTATGTCCATATAAAAAAAGGCGACAGGATAGCCCAACTCGTAATCAATAAGATAGAACTCTTCGACTGGGAAATAACCGAGAAATTAGACGAGACAGAAAGAGGAGAGCAAGGTTTCGGCCATACCGGAATTTAATCCTAAAGGTTTAAAAACATCAAGAAAAAACTATTTCTCAATGACAAAGCCAAGTTTATTTACAAGGATAGGCGTGTCTATACTAGCATACTCATTATTAGGTTACCTAATTTATCTGCCTGCCAGTTGCGTTAATAACTACAGGAAATACAAAGCTTGCTTAACCAAACCTTCTGAAATGGTAGCTGTTAAAATTGACGATTCATACCCTAAAGATCTAGAAGAAGTGATTAGCAAAGTTGAAAAAATTGCTGAAAAAGACTACCTAACTGTAATAAAAGAGTTGAAAACACCATTAGAAGCCAGCATATACTGCACGAAAATACTAGAATATGAAAATGACATCAAAGTTTATGGCAAAAGGGATTACTGGGCGTCTTTCAAACAAATCCATAAAAACAAAAAAGACGACTGCGACGGAGGAGCATTAGCAGCAGCCGCTATACTAAGCGATGACGGCTTCCAGCCCTACATAGCTGTTCTTTCAGACGAAGGAACTCCTGTCCAAGCCCACGCAATATTCGTTTACAAAACAGATAAAGAAAAATACGGCTCAATAGGCATAAACCGTTCTGACTGCACAAGCGGGTATGACAGCCTGGAAAAATTAGTAAACGATATGGGGTTCTCTCATTTCCAAATATATAATATCAGCAAATATAATCCTGATTACATCAATAATGATAAAGACAACGATCCTAGAAAATAAAAAAAATCAAGACTAGACTTTTTCAAAGTTTATTATAAGAATCGTCCCTAAAATACTGTTTAATTGTCTTGCAATGTTATGCATGTGAACATCTTTCTGTTTTTTTAAAACATTTTTCGCGAGGTAAGTGCCATGCTGGTACTTGTTAAACTTTTCAAGGTCGAACTTGTAGTAAAGCTCGTAAGTTCTTTCCAGATAAGAATTTAGCTGGTTCAAAGTTTTAGTATCGCTTATCTTGTTCTGGTAAAGCCATACATACTCGTCGCTTAACTTTTCCAGCTGATGCAACAAGGTGTAATAAAACGGCACTTTCTCGTACTCTATATGCCCTTTTTTAATCAGAAGCCTTTGACAGTAATTAGCAAGCTTTTTCAGGTTCTTGTCTGACTCTTCTGCCTCTTCAGGGGATCTAGTCAGTTCTATAAGCAATAAGAATATCCTTCTTAATACTGTTTTGAACTCTTCTGTCGATTCTTTAGTTATTTCTTTTATCCTCAGAACGTCCTTGGTTTGTTCTACTACTTCATAGCCTATAAGTTTAGTGTCAATTATCTGGTTTATCTGTTTTCTCAGTTCTGGTTTAGAGTATTTTACTTTTACTTCATCAACTCCGAGCCTGTATGCTGCTTGCAACAGTTTTGTCAAAGCGTTCTCTGCTTTGTCCGCGTCTATAAATTTAGATCCTTTATCTTCTTTATTAGAGCTTATTATTACCTTGTTCCCGATTATTTCTAATCCTACAGTCTTGGTTTTGTCCAGCCCTTGCTGCTTTACCCAGTCTAATGGCAAAGTTACTGTGTAGGATTTCCTGTCTTTCGGACCTTGAGCTGTTAATCTTTTTTCCATTGTTATAACCTGTTATAGCGTGTAATATTTGTTATAGTTTAAAATATATAAACCTTCCGGATACTCTCTAAGTTATGAGACAAAGCCTAACCCAGAAAGCAAAAGAATTCGCGTACAAGATGCACGAAGACCAGAAACGAAAAGGTGGATTGCCATATATAACACATCCTGAAGGCGTCGTGAAAATACTGGAAGGTATAGGGATAAATGATGATGTTGCTATTTCAGCGGCATGGCTTCATGACACTTTGGAAGATACTGTCGCAAAATATGAATATCTTGAAAAGGAATTCGGCAAGGACGTTGCTGACATAGTCTACACCTTAACAAGGAATGTCAACCGAGAAGATTACAAGACAAGGATAAAAAATTCTGGCTATCCCGTCCAGATTATCAAGCTTGCAGACACATTGCATAATGTCCATAACCCTTACCTGATGAACTACCTTTCAGATGAAGGCATCAAAAAAAAGATTGACGACTGCATAGGTTTTTACATACCCTTAGCAATGAAAGTCTGCCCGAACATTGGCTACAAGCTGAGGGATTCTATAAACAATTATCTAAAAATATTTTGGAGGTATAAAAAATGAAATCAGAAAAAAACAAAAAAAACTTAGAAAGCAAGCTGAACTTGCCACAGATAGGCAAAGACGTGTACATCCCGACATCATTATACATGGGCCACGGCAGAGATGATTTCCAAGGCGGGCTTTGTAAAGTGATAAAAATCGAAGAAGGAATCAGCGCTGGCAAAAAAGCATATTTCATCGAAGTTGCTGAAAGACCTGGCCACATGTACAACTGGGAATTCCTGCAAGAAGACCAAAAAGAACTAAAAAAAGAATACGGAAAAAGGAGAGGCTGCCCTGATCCGGACTACCGGCCAGAATTCAACGACTGGTAAAAGCTTGAAGATGAAAATCCCTCAAGTATTCCTCTTGGACAAGCCTTCGGAAGAAAAGCTGGAAGGCCTTTTGAAAGTTAAAATGGTGAAGAAAGTTTCAGACTATAAATATGACTGCTACTGCAGCATCTGCGGCGGAATAGCAGGAAGCATAGAGGCTGTATTTGAGGGAATTTCAAAACCTGATCGTAGCATAATGGATTACTGGCCAAGTACTGAATGGCTTGACTTCCAAGGCAAAAGGGTAAGGTATGAACAGCCGAAGCTCTTGATAAAAAACTTTTATGGCATGATAGAAGTGGAAAAAGGCGAGAGATTCCTAGAAGAGATAATCATAAACTTGAACAGGAAAGACTTGAAAAGCGTTTACAAAAAACTGGACGGTAACTACCTTACTTTTTACAACTTGGATGAAGATAAGTGCTACTGCTGGGACCATTGGAAAGGACATTTAGAAGAGAAAATCCCAATCTTCAGATAAGCTTATATAGCCATTAATGAACCCCTGAAAAATACATATAGGAGAAAATTCAAGATGAAAGCAAAACAATGGCTGTTAATCGGAGCTTCTGTACTAACGTTAGGGCTGACAGGCTGCACAGCCGATACTCCGCTAAACATGATGGACTATATTAAAAATGGCAGCAGGAAAGCAGAAATCTCAGAATACAGGGGAGTTCAAGATGTAAAAGACTTCAAAAAACAGGTAAAAGTCTATGATAATTACGTAGAAGTGGGAATAGGAGAATACGAGACTACTATGCTGAGCTACCTAGTCCAAGAAGACAGGTATGTAGAAAGCACTGTAAAAAGGCCTAGAATAGTATACAAATATTCAGACTTCAACCAAGACGGACACGTAGACGAGTATAATGCCACAAACTGGATGGAAGGCAAAACTATAGTAAACATACAAAGCGAAGTAGTATGGGACGCGATTTACGCACCTCAAAGATGGACATTCCACGATGGTATAAAATACGCAGATGATGAGCTGCAGAAAATAATTAACGAAGACTACAAAACCTTAAGAGAAAAAGGCACGAGACTAGAAGGCAAAACTTACACTCCAAGCGGCACATGGTTTAACCATGAAGACTACCCTATAAAAATGGATGAAGAGCCTATTCTAAAGATAGAATTCGAGAAAAGAAAATAATATTTTCGATAGGTTTATATCCTTTTTTCTTTAATTCTTTTTCATTATGAAGACTAAGTTTTACTCTTACAAGACTGGAAATTTAGCGAAAGGCTGCAGGCTCTGCGTGCAAGGCCGCAAGAGTGTCGTGTTCATAACAGGTCTTTGTGCTAGGCATTGTTATTTCTGCCCGATAAGCGACAAGAAAAAGGACAAAGACATTGTTTACATCAACGAATGGCCCACTAAAAAAGAAAAAGAGATATTAAAAGAAGTTAGCCTCTGCAGTTCTAAAGGTGCCGGCATCACTGGAGGAGACCCGTTAGTAAAGACTGACAGGTGCGTAAAACTTATCAGATTGTTAAAGAAAAGGTTTGGAAAAAAATTCCACATACACCTTTACACGCCGTTAAACTTAGTTAATGAAAAAAAATTAGAAAGATTATACAAAGCAGGATTGGACGAGATAAGATTCCACCCAGACTTAGAAGATGACAAACAATGGAACAAACTATCATTAGCTAAGAAGTTTGACTGGGATGTTGGAGTAGAAATACCCTCCATACCTGGAAAAGAAAATGACACTAAGAAACTTATTGATTTTATCAAAGGAGAAATAGACTTCTTGAACATCAACGAGTTAGAAATTTCAGACACTAACGCTCAAAACCTTGTAAGCATGGGCTTCAAACCAAAAGATAATATCTCTTACGGCGTTAAAGGAAGCGAAGAACTAGCGCTAAAATTATTAGCTTATTGCAAAGGTAAGGTAAAAAATGTTCATTACTGCACAACAAAACTAAAAGACAGAGTACAGTTAAGAAAAAGGATAATGCTCAGAGCCAAGAACGTAAAAAAGGCTTACGACTTAATAACAGAAGACGGAATGCTCTACAGAGGAGCAGTATACTGTGAACAACCAAGAAAAGTTATGAAACAACTCATGCAAGAGTATGAAATTCCTAAAAGCCTAATAGAATTCGACAAGAGAAAGAACAGGATACTAACAGCTTCCTGGATAGTCAACGAGTTAAAGAAAGACTTGAAAAAGAAAAAGCTAAAAATAGCATTAGTCGAAGAATATCCGACTTACGACCAGCTAGAAGTCGAAATAAACCCATTATAAATCGTAAGTGTTTAGCTGCTGAGGTTTATTCTCAGCAGGCTATAGGGGTTTAGTCCTTGTTGTTTCCACGTGGCTATGGCTGACATTATGATTTCTGTGGTTCTTGTTCCTTTTTCGTTTCTGAGTGT
>Ga0194111_10009547_pt1 | contig 10543 bp, 5 predicted proteins | sample TA2KigC300mmetaG_FD_146194 | JGI IMG/M metagenome (GOLD analysis project Ga0194111, IMG submission 146194) | Freshwater microbial communities from Lake Tanganyika, Tanzania - TA2015033 Kigoma Deep Cast 300m | ecosystem: Environmental > Aquatic > Freshwater > Lake | place: Tanzania: Lake... | reverse complement strand
ACTCTTTTTGAGGGATGAGGGATGAGGGATGAATGAATTTGAATTTTGTCCATAATGTTCATATTGGGCGGTGTCTTATAATCGTTGTGAAAAACAGAGCGACGCGCTGAAAGCGCGTCATTCCCGCGCAAGGTCGTATGTCATCCTGAATAAGTGAAGGATCTCGTCCTAAAGACTTACTTATACCAATTTGTATTCATAATGAATAATAAAGGGATGCAAAATTAACAACGGATTAAACGGATAGAACGGATAACATAGCGGCTTTATAGGATTATCCGTTTCATCCGTTTAATCTGTGGTGAATTTGTTTTGACATTTATCATCCGAATTCTTTGCGTATGTTTATATATGTCATCCTAAACGAAGCGAAGGATCTCGTCTGGTTAAATAAGTCTTTAGGACGAGATCCTTCGCTTCGTTTAGGATGACGACATTTTACTGTAACACAGCGTTAGCCAAAATCCTTGCTATATGCAACGTTTGCTGCGGCTTTTGCAGCCTGCGGAAGGCTTGGGTTAGATGTCCTAGACAAGAATCATCGACGCCGGTAATATACTCTGCGCCGCCTGCCGCCAGGCTCGCAGCGCGGCGGTCGGCTATATGACGGGACAAGGCTGGATATTTTACGCTGAATACTCCTCCGAAGCCGCAGCACTCTTCCCCCCAATCGCCCTCAATTAATTCCAAACCCTCGACCTTTTCAAGCAACTGCCGCGGCGCGCCGCGCTCGCCCAGCCCGCGCAAATAGTGGCAGGATGCGTGATAAGTGACCCGATGCGGAAAATACGCGCCTAAATCTGTAATTCCTAATCGGTTCACTAAAAAACTACATAACTCGAAGATCCGATATCTGAGCGCTTCCCATTCTTTTGCTATCGCCGGCGCGAGGTCAAGCTCGACATAATGCTTGACCACCATAGCGACGCACGACCCGCTCGGCGCGACTACAACTTCCGCATCAGCAAACAACCTTACAAAACGCTCGGCCAATGAGCGAGCCTCATGCCTAAACCCAGCGTTGAATAACGGCTGCCCACAGCAAGTCTGCCGACGGTCGTAGATCGCCTTATGCCCAAGTTTTTCCAGTATCCTCCGCGCTGCAACCGCAGTCAAAGGCGCCGCCTGGTCAACTAAACAGGGAACGAATAGATGGATGTTCAAAGTAGGAAAGTGAAAAAGTAAAGAATAAGTAATACCAAGTCGCAATCAATCGGATGATAAATGTCAAAACAAATTCACAACAGATTAAACGGATGAAACGGATAATCCTGTAAAGCCGCTAGGTTATCCGTTCTATCCGTTTAATCCGTTGTTAATTTTGCATCCCTTTATTATTCATTTGAATGCAAATTGGTATAAGTAAGAAAGAAAAAAAGTGAGAAAGGATTCAAACTTGCTTCCTTAACCGAATGATGTAACCCCGCTTCTCTGAAACCTTAAGGAAATTGGCTCTACGCCGAGCGGACAATGTTTAACAGTTCCGAAATGTCGTCGATTTCCCAATCGGCGCCGGATTCGCCCTGAAAAACCCGCTCGCCGTATTTCGCAAAGACCGTTCGGATGCCGGCCGATTTGGCGCCCTTGACATCGCGGTCAGGCCAGTCGCCCACCATCAAGGCTTCCTGCGGCGCAACATTTAACGCTTCCAAGACCATCCTGAAGCCCTTCGGCGAAGGCTTGCGCTCGCCTACATCCTCAGATGTGATGACGCTGTCGAATAGATGATGCAGATTTAGATAGCAGAGCCGCAACCAAGCCTGCTTGGGCGGCGCATCGGTCAACAACGCCAACTTGACGCCCTGCTTGACCAATTGCGTAAGCGTCGAGGTTACATGGGGATACAGCACCAGCGCCGCGTCGCGCGCCCGCCGATAGCCCACTACTGCTGCTGCCAGCACCTTATGGTCTATCCGCCCGTAATGCTCACGCAAAAAATGGTCGAAAACCTCTTGATATTCAATCCCTTCCGCATCGTAAATCCCCATCACGCTTTCATAAGCGTCCTTATAACTCAAGTCCAGCCCGGCATCCACCATCGCGGCAACGGAGGCTTTAACCGCCTCCTTCTTCATCCTCATAAAGTCAACTAAAGTGTTGTCAAGGTCGAAGATAACTGCTTTTATCATTTAATCTGGAATTTGGAATTTAGAATGAATAATCTGATGCTAATGCTTATACTAATGATGAAATGATGATGAAAAATATATCGGCATCAGCATTAACCTTAGCATTAATTTTATCAACATCATCATCATCTACTTAAGTATTACGATTTTTCGTCCAAGAGTGTTCGTGTTCGACTTTAGCCGGACGAAATAAATTCCCGCCGGATAAAGACGCGCTTGCCAGTAGAATTGCCTGAGTCCGGCTGAGTATGCATCGGAGGCTATCACAGCGACTACCTCGCCGCGCAAATTTTCAATTCGCAAGTCGATAAATTGTGCGCTTGGCAGGACAATATCAATCTTAACTTCGCTGTTGGCAGGATTTGGATAGGGCGTGAACAAGCAAATTGAACCCGGCGTGAGATTATCGGCATATTCGATGCCGCTGCCGTGAATTGTTACCGGCAGGGCAAAGACATTGTCCTCTTCATCCATCTCCGGAATTCGCCCGAAGCAATCGCTCTTAATAAGGATGAACCAATCTCCATTTACAACATTTGGCGGAACTGTCCGCCGGACTGTCGTTTCAAGCGTATCGCCGAGGGCTATCGCATCCAGCGCCGGGAAGTCGCCAAGCATCCGGTCGTCGTTGGACAGGACTGCATCCTGCGACAGCGCGAAACCGAGCGCGCTCGGCGGCGCATCGATAAGCCCGCAGTTCGTCGTCCGCAATTCGATGACGGTTTCATCGCCCGGCCGCAAATAGTCGGAAGAAACAGCCGCCTCCGATGTCTTTAAATTGGGGCCCGGAACCGTGAATTGCGCATAGCCTAGGTTGTCGGTCTCGTCGATTTCGCGCACATGGTTCTGACGGTCTATAACAACCAGCGCATAGATATAGCCCGGCAGGACTTGCTGCGGCAGATTGCGTTCCAATTGCCTCTCGACAAATTCGCCGGGGCTGAGAGCATTCTCATTCTGCACGCCGCCGAGCGCCAGGTCGTCGTTGGTGCGCAGCGAATCGCGCGACACATAGAAATCAAGCGTAAATTCGCCGGTCGCCGCGCCGCCGTTGTTGAGAATACGATAGAACAAACTGAGTGCTTGACCGGGACGAATGAAAGCCGGAGAAACCGAAAAATCCTGCCAACAGAGATTCGGCTCGCCGCCGACCATAACGCGCGCGTAAGCGAGATTGTCATTCTCAACTAATTCTACGACCTGACTGTCCGGGTCGGCGACCGCCAGAACATAATAAGCCCCCGGATCGGTATCGCCTGGTATCAGCCGGTCCATCATTCGTATCGCCCGTCCATTCGGCGCTAAACGGTCCTCCGGCTGGTCCTCGCCCAAGACGATATCTTCATTAGAGCGTCGAGTGTCGCGCGACAGCCACAAACGCGTGACCGTCGCATCGGAAGTGATATTGCCTGCATTTCTAATGCGATAGATGATGTTGATTTGCCGGCCAGCCAACAATCGAACGGGCGTTAAGCGCATTGAATCGACAATTAAATTTTGCCCGTCGATGCCGTTTAGTATGTTGCAGGCGATATATTGACCTTCCAAGCGAATCTCAGTGATGGAAATCTGGGAAGGCCAGTTTGGATTGCCGCGGCTGTTGGGATTGCTGCGGTCGTCGAAAGTCCGGTTATTAGATGTTCCCGGAAACGGATCGCCGGCATCGCCGCGATTGGCTCCACGTTCGAGTTCTCTTAAACCATCGGCTTCTTCGACCGCGAGATTCTCGCCATTTCTATGCGGCCCGCCGACATGGTAGATAATCAAACCTGCGCCGGGTATATTCTGGTCCCAGCGGATAAATTGCCGGTTTTCGATCAAAAAATAACCCCCGCCACCGGTGCAGGCAACCTGATATACCTGTGGTTGTATCTCTACCGGCGCGATGCGAAGTTCGCGCAAATTGTGAGTAACCTGAATCGGCTGCACCCAACCCAATTGCGCCTTGCACCAGGCATCTAAATGGTTGCGCACGCCGGTCGCCATCATCGACCAGTTGCCTAATCCGACAAGAGTGTCCGTGCCGTATAAATCGGGCAGATTGAACAGCGAATGCCCCTGCTCGTGAAGATAGACGCCCAACCCGGTCTCAGGATTAACTGAAAAGCGATTAAAACGGATGCTGTCCGCTGCGCCGCCGCTCCAGCCGGCATGCGACCACATATCGTTGGCTGAACCTGAGATTTCGGCGCCGATACCGGCGTGAATTATCATCACGGCTTGAACTACGCCGTCGCCATCCTCGTCAAAGGTCGAAAAATCCACCTGTTCGTCCACAGCTCGGACGGCGTCGAACGCCAACTGCTGCCCCCCGCCGCCTAAACCATAATTATCCCCGACATAGTATGAATACGGTCTTTCCATCCGAACCCAACCGAAGACTTCGCCTTGAACATCGACTTCATAGTAAGAGTTTTCCAAGTAGGCGTCGCGCATCGTGTATTCGCCAAGCCCGAATAGTTGTCGCTCGTAGGAGGCTCTAGTATGGGCATCTTGATTGGCGGGATTGTCTTCGAAGTCGGTCAAGATGACCGGCAGGCGCATTCGGATTTGGTCGGCGTCGTCGCGGCGCAGGGCGCGCAGCCGTTCGAGCGGATTCGGACCGGGAGCATCGACGCCGCGCTGCCTAGCTTCAGCGTAGATGGCTTGCCAGCGCTCCCAAGTGCCGCTGCGCTTCATTATTTCCATCGCTTCACGCGTAGGCGGCGCGGCCCGGACGCTATAAAACAAAGCCAAGCCGGCGATGATGAGCATTAAAGTAGATTTCATTCTAACTCTCATCGATTTAATGATGATGATTGTGATACTGATGTATATGCTGATGCTAATAAATCCAAAGCCTAAAGCCCAAAGCCGAATTTCATGCTAATACTGACTTTCTCCCTTCTTCCTTGCTGCCTTGCTGCCTCGAAAAAATCGGACTTGACTATATTTATAATATATACTATATTGAATCACTAAGGCAATAGTTCTCTCCATATTTCCAATCTCAAAAAGGGAGGTTTCCCAATGTTTTCACCCCATTTTATCTCCTTTACATTAGCGCTGGGAAGCGCTGGATTGGTATGGGCTTCGCAGCCGCCCGCGGCCGGCATCGAGCAACGTGTCGCTGTAGTCGAACAAGGCGTCGGCGGTCTAACCGCAGCCTTCGACCTTGCCGATATAAATAGCCCAGCGGTCGTAATGCAGGCTGTCAGCGAAGCGAACTTGCAGAATATACCCGGCCTAGGCGTCATCGCCGAACCGGGCAAGCCGGTTCTGCCAGCTTTCAGCCGTTTCGTCGTCGTGCCGCCGGATGTCGGAATCGCCTGGGAGGTCGATGCCGGCGAAACGCATATCATCCCGGCTGGAGAACCTATCCGCGCTGTAGACCTGGGTCTGGACGACAGGTCAGACGCTTTTAATCTCCCCATCGAAGTATCCGGTCTATATCCACAGGAACCGGCTGCCGTTTCTACGCCGGTCGTCGTCCGCGGTGTGCGGCTCCTGCGCATCGACGCCTATCCGCTCCAGTATGACGGCTCTAATCACACTTACATCCACCATCCAAACCTTCAAGTCCGGCTGCGCTGGACCGAAGATGCGCCGGTCAATCCGGTCGAATATCCTGTCCGCCGCAGCCACAGCAAGGCTTTTAAGAAATTCATCTCGGCGCTGGCGGTCAACGGTCCGGAAGTCGGCCGCGACGACCCTGACCGCGACCAGCCGCTTAAGCCCGGACATTATCTCATCGTCACCCACGAGAACTGCCTGATGCACATCGTTCCCTTCGTCGAATGGCGGCGCAAAGCCGGCTATGCCGTCGATATGCTATCGCTGACTGCCGGCGACGCCAACAATCCCGATGTAGTTCTCGAACAAATTCGCAACCGCTACGACGCCTATCTGCAGCGCGGCTTGGATCCCTTCGCGAAATCCTGCTGGTCGGCGACCGCTCATTTTATCAAAGAGGCCCAAATGCTCAGTGGGTTCTCAATGCTTCGCGCGGCAATTCTTTGTGGCCGAATCCCGGCCATGCCGATTATCTCTACGGCTGCTTGGAAGGCGACGACGACTTCCCCGATGTCGGCATTTCGCGCTGGATTTCCGGCAGCCAAGCCACGCTCGAACTCGCCGTCCGACGCACCCTGGCGTATGAAGCCTATCCGTTTTTCGACGACCCCGCTTGGTTTAGCCGCGCAGCAGTCTATTCGCAACATTGGGGTAATGATGCTAATAATGAATGGCGTCCAAGCATCCATTTGAACACTCGCTGGGCGAGAGAATTGGCGCGCCAAGCCGGCTTCGACAATATTGCGTTTTATGAACAATTCGAGTGGGATATGTACGGCTATCAGATAGGGCCTTGGCTGCGCGACCGTTTCAATCAGCGGCAAAACCTGATGCTCGGTCAAGCTTCTAATTACTACTTCCGGGATCAGATGCAAGGCGTCAACGATAATGTGGTTTTTCCTATTATGATAAACTCAGCTTCACATAGCGATTTCGCCGGCTCTATTATGTTTAGAGAGGGCGATGGCGGCCATCTGCGCGGTGTGGTGAACGAAACCTTTGTTTGGAGCGATATTTATTCGACATTGCCATACAATATAATCTGGTTGGAGATGGTGCGCGGCTTCATTTCGCTTGACCTGCCCTGGGGCTGGGCGCGGACGCTGGCTGGGACGGTAATTGAGACCTATCTCCCGAATTTTCAAATTCAAGGACAACCAGCCGCGCCAGCGCTGCGCACTGATTTCGACGCCTGCGGCGACCCGGGCTTGCATTACTGGCGCGGCGTCCCGCAGATTGTCCGAGTTGATTTTTGGCCTGTGCAGAATGGCGAGACTATATCCACACTCCAGCGCAATTTCCAAGTCCGGGCGACGAACAACGACAACGAACCGCTGTCCGATGTGAATATAACCTTCTACGCGCCGGGGAGACTTCCCGAAAATCCAGCCCAATACGCGCAGTATAATGGTTTCACGCAACTATCTGCTAAAACCGACCGGCAGGGCCTCGCCCGATTTGTTGTGGCTGACCCGCAATTCACCGCCGGCGCCGATTTATTCATAACCGCCACGGGAAGAGATATTAAGCCCTTCTTTTTAACGCGCCGCTTCGCCGCGCCGGTTCAAGGCGTCGAAATAGCCGAATATCGGTTAGTCGAAATGCAGGGCAACGGCGACGATGCTTTTAATCCGGGCGAAACGATAGGGCTTGACCTTGATGCCTGCAATGTCGGAAGGGAAGCGCTGAGAAATGTAACGGCGACCGTGCGCTCACGCTCGCCCTGGCTTAGAATTATAAACGATGATTCGATAAATTACGGCGATATCGCCGCCGGCGCAAATGCCGAACCAGACGGCGTCATATCGATTGGCGTCGACCCCGCCGCGCCCGACGGCGCCTTCCATCATTATGAATCAGCGCTGGAAGTGGAATTTGCCTGCGGCGACCAACGCTGGCTGTCCGGACTGCCTGTCGATATCGCCGCGCCGGCGCTCATCCGCAGCCGCTTCGATGAGGTCATCGTCATTCCGGATTCTGTTTCCAACCTTATCTTCTCTTTGACCAATGCCGGCCGTTCGACCGCATTCCCGACATCCGTCTGGCTGAGCAGCCTTGCCTATGGAGTTACAGTCATAAGAAACGAATCTAACTTCCCCGCAATCTTAGCCGGCCAAACCGGACGCACCGAGACGCCTTTTACAATAGCCGGCAATCGCATCGTGCCGCCCGGCTCGCGCTGCCCGATGCTGCTGATGTTGGAATCGCAGAACGGCTGGCGGGACACCGTGCGCTTTGACTTACAAGTCGGCCAGCCGCGCGCCAACGCCCCGCAAGTTGCCGATGCTGGAGGTTATATCTGCTTCGACGACACCGACCAGGAATGGGATATCGCGCCGGAATACGAATGGATTGAAATCGACCCAAATGAACAGCAACCGCATTTTAACGGCGCACGGATAGATTTTAGCGGTAATGCAGTTCACAACATCGGCGAAGCCCGCGTCGTGGCGCTCGGCTTTGATACCCAATTCTATGGCCAGGTCTTCGACCGCATCACCATCGCTGCCAACGGCTTCATCGCAATGGGTTCGCAGCCGGATGCGGTCAATTTTCAAAACTTTCCACTCGAACGCGGCTTCGGCGGCGGCGCAGGGATGATCGCGCCGTTCTGGACCGACCTGCGGCTCGGACAAAATTCCGGTGTGTTCGCTTTCTACGACCAAGACCAAGCCCGCTTCATCATAGAATGGAAGCGGATGCGCCTAGCCGGTAATGCTCAAATTGAAGAAACTTTTGAGGTCTTTCTTTACGACCGCCGCGTTTGGATAACCGAATCTGGCAATCAGGACATCAAGTTCCAATATCGCCAAGTTAATTATACTTCCAATCTGCGGCAAGGCGATACACAGTGGCAGCATGGCGTGCCGTTTCCCTCGGTCGGCATCAGCAGCCCGGACGGGAGTTCCGGCGTCGGATATGTCTGGAATAATATCTATCCTGTAACTTCAGCACCGCTGCAGAACCGCCGCGCTATTCTATTCACGACGATGCCTTGCTGGCGCGGGCAAAATGCTCTTGTGCACGGCACGGTTATCGACGCCGAGACGGAACGCGGGCTGCCCGACGTGCGGGTTACCGCTTGGTCGCTGCCCGGCTTAATCGGCTCGACCGAAACAGACTTCAACGGTCAATACGAACTCAGATTTTGGTATTTTGAAGATATGCCCACGGAAGTGCATTTTTACAAATTGGGCTATAACGACACTACCGTCGCCGTGCAGTTCGAAATCGACCCCAACCGGCCGGACTCGGTTGTCGCCGAAGTGAATGTGGCATTACCGCACCCGGATTTCATTCCTTCGCTCGAAGAGATTAGAGTCCGAATAGCACCGGACACCGTTATGGATGTGCCGTTCGAACTTCGCAATACCGGCAACGGTCCATTGGAGTGGCAGGCTGAAAAGCGGCTGCTCGATGACGCCAACGCCGCGCCGTGGGAGTTGCGGCGCATATATTGGGTAGGCAACGGGCTTGGCGACGACCGCATCGAAGGCGTGGCTTTCGACGGCGAACACTTCTATCTGTCCGGCGCCGCCGACGACCAGCCGAACACGATTTATGTTGTTGACCGCAACGGCGAACTCGTCCGCCGCTTCGACCAGCCCGGCGAATCGATGTATGGTATGAAAGACCTCGAATGGGACGGCGAACTGCTCTGGGGATCCGGCGAGAGTCATATTTTCGGCTTCGACCGACAAGGAAGGGTAGCAAGAGAGTTCAATGGACCTTACAATCCCAATCAAGCCATCGCTTACGACACGGATAACGAAATTTTATGGATTGCCGCTATGACGAATAACATCAACGGCTTCGATCGGGATGGAAACTTTTTAGGACGCGTCCTGAACCGGCGGGCGCTGCGCATTTATGGGCTGGCATTCTGGCCGGATGATCCAGACGGTTATCCGTTGTTCATTTTAAACAGTCCTGGAGTTAATACCCTAAATGTGCATAAGATGAATGTCGAGAACGGCGATACATTGTTTGTGCGGCAACTACCGTTGCTCTTCTTCCCCGGCGGCGCCTATATCACCAATCAAATCGACATCTATAGTTGGGTCTTTTTAGCGATTATCAACATTCCTTCGTTCGAAGGCGGTGACCGATTGGACATCTATCAACTCGACGCTCGCAAGGATTGGTTCGACTTGGATATTTGGGAAGGAAGGCTGGACGCGGGAGAAACCCAGGAGTTGCTGTTGAGACTTGACTCCCGAGGACTGCCCGACACCGTTTTTTGCGGCGAACTGCTCTTTACACACAACGCCGACAGCGGAGAAACACGCATCTATGTCGAAATGGACATCGGCATCGTTGACATTGCCGGTAAGGAGGTCCAAGCGCCCTGTCAATTTGCCATTGCCGGCGTCTATCCCAATCCGTTCAATTCCCGCTGCGAAGTTCTCTTCAGCATCGACAAGCCCGGACCGACGACGTTGCGGCTCTACGATATTCACGCCCGGGAAACGCAGCAGTTGTGGACAGGCTGGACTGCGGCCGGCCTCCAGCGCGCCGCTATAAACGGGGATAAACTTGCCAGCGGGATTTATTTCCTACAGTTGGAAATGAACGGCCGGACGCAGACAGCGAAGGTCGTTTTGATGCGATAAAATAAAAATGAGACAGTGCTATGTCAATGTAATATTACGGACTATGGGTAGGAGGACAGGCGTCCCTGCCTGTCCTTAAAGTGAACGGGCAGGGACAAGGGTCCCTGCCTGTCCTTAAAGTGAACGGGCAGGGACAAGGGTCCCTGCCTGTCCTTAAAGTGAACGGGCAGGGACGCCCGTTCTCCTACCTATCAATATTACCTTGACAAAACAATAGTTTGAAAGAATCTTATACTGCAAAATGTTTTA
>Ga0194111_10009545_pt1 | contig 10545 bp, 10 predicted proteins | sample TA2KigC300mmetaG_FD_146194 | JGI IMG/M metagenome (GOLD analysis project Ga0194111, IMG submission 146194) | Freshwater microbial communities from Lake Tanganyika, Tanzania - TA2015033 Kigoma Deep Cast 300m | ecosystem: Environmental > Aquatic > Freshwater > Lake | place: Tanzania: Lake... | reverse complement strand
TATAATTTATAAGAGAAATTCTTTTTAAATGTGAGGCAAATAATATGATTTCAACAATATTTGAAACTACAGGAACGCAAAATTTAGCTTGGTTTTTTTACTGGGGCAATTTTACATTTTTTGCAATCTGTATTGGTCTTGTTTTATTGGTATTTCTTCATTCCTATTACAAAGAGATAAAAGCAACTTTATTCAGGATAACATGTCTGATTATACCGGTTATTCTAGTCCCATCAATTGTTTTTAGCTTTTCATCTATTGAGTTAAAAACCAGGCTTTCAAGTTTTATTATACTGTTTTTTATTCTTGGTATTATAAGCACTGCACTTCAAATTATTCTTGCCATCATTTATTTCAGTGTATTTAAAGGTGCAAAAAAAGACAATTACTGTCAATTACATAAAATCCATTACAGTGAAAGCTTTTGCCCAATATGCGTACTTGACTTTGAAACCAGCAATAAAAAAGGATTTGATGAAACAATTATTGGAAAAAATGAAAAAATAAAAGGATTTTTAATAAATTCTTCCAGCTCTAAAGTCTATAACCTTTTTTCATCAAATTTAATCGGCAGGGGTAGGGGTGCCGGAGGTGCCAATAGTATAAGTATTGAAAATGACCAGTATGTTTCACGCATTCATGCCAGAGTTATTTATGATGGAAGAAGGTTTAAATTAAGCGACAGCTCAAGCGCTTCAGGAACGTATCTAAATGGAAACAAAATTACTGGGTGGGTAACGCTTGAAGATGGTGATTTAATTAAAGTTGGAAAGACAGTTTTAAAATTTACTCAAAAGTAAAGGAGTGCTTTGTGAAAAAATATTTATTAATTTTTTTATCAGTATTACTTTTTTTAACACTAATCCCGTTAAATTATGTCTTTGCTGATCAGGGAACAACTATTTCTATCAAGAAAATTGATAATTTAAATTTTCCTGAAACAATCATATATTTTTCTGTTTTTGATTCCTCGGGAATACCAGTTAAGAACTTAAAGAAGGAAGATATTGAGATAAGTGAAAATAATGAAATTGTTGCTGATTTGAAGATAGAATCTGTAATAAACAATGAATTTTCATCATTTATTTCAATTCTTATAGATAATAGCGGTTCAATGAAAGGAAAACCTCTTGAAGATGCAAAAGCAGCTGCTAAGACCTTTATAAGCTCTTTAAAAGATATAGATGAGGTTAAGATATTTACTTTTAATGATAGTGTTGCTATAGCCCAGGATTTTACAAAAGACAAAGACATGCTTAACAAAGCAATAGATGATATTGAAATAGCCGGAACTAAAACAGTTTTAAACCTTGCTGCATATAAGAGTCTTCAAGACCTGGAGACAAAGCCTGCAGGGCAGAGGTTTTTAGTATTATTAACAGATGGCAAAGATGAGGATATAAGCATAAATGCAGATGATGCAATTGAACTGGCTAAAAAAAATAAAATTCCAATTTTTTCGATAGGTTTTGGTGAAAATTTTAATAATGAGAGCAAAAAGTATGATGAGGAAGCCAATAAAGCTTTAAACAGATTTTCTATATTAACTGGAGGAATGTTTTTAGTTGCTGAAGAAGAGGCAGACCTGAAAGCAAGCTTTGGCAAGATATCAGACATTTTAAGCTATCAGTATAAAGTCACCTATGATTCTAAAATGATAAAAAATGGTGAGGAATATGAAGTTACAGTATCGGTTAAAAGCTTAAATGAGGTAGTTAAAGATAATATCAAAGCTTTATCACCTGAACTTGTCATAAATATTGATATAATTGATTTTAAAGATGGTGAAGAATTAAATGAAAAAATAATCATAACTCCAAAGATAACTATTGAACCCGGTAAATTTAAGCCTGAAGATGAAATAAGCAAGGTTTTATATTATTTAGACAGCAAGTCTTACTTATTAAAAGAAACTGCTGAATATCCATACAGTTTTGAACTGGATACTTCACTATACGATGCAGGCAGCCATATATTGATTGTTGAAGCTGTTGACTTACTTGGAAATAGTTACAGCTTAACCAGACAATTTAAAATTACAAGTATCCCAAAAAACTATAATATATACATATATTCCGGAATCGGTTTAGTTTTATTAATTGTTGCAGTTATTTTAATTGTTGTATTTACAAAAAAACGTAAAAAGAAAAAAACTGCTGGCTCAAAGATGATTGTTCCGGGAGTTGAGGCTGGAAGTGGCTTGATCAGTTCAAATCTTACCAATACTGATGTAAGTTTAGAAGATATTTCTTCTGCAGGAAAAGGTATTTCCGAGGATACTTTTATCGAGCACAGGGAAGATTTTGTTGATGAAGATTTTGGCTCAAAAACAATAATTAAAAGTTTAAAAGATATAAAACCAAATGCTTGGCTCGTTAAGGTAAGCGGGGAGCATTCCGGGGAAGAGTATTCCATACCTCCTGAAAAATCGCCAAATAAGAGAAGGATTACAATTGGAAGAAGCTCATATAATGATATAGTAATTGATGATGATGCTGCATCCCGTGAAAACTCTTTTATTATAATTGAAAATAATGAGTATAAAATTGGCGATATGGGGTCAACTAACGGGACATTTTTAAATGGCAAAAAAATAACAAGTCCTAAGGTTTTAAATGATGGAGACAAAATAAATATAGGCGACAGTGAATTTATATTTAAAGTTGTATCTTTGAGTAAAAATAAAACTGATGAAAAAAAATCAAAAACTAAACCTGATAGAAAAAAAGATAATTGAAAAAGTAAAATATTTAAGAATATTTAGTTATGAAAATTAGTGTATACGGCTCAAGTTCAGCAGGGAAAATAAGAAAATTAAACGAGGATTCATACAGCTTTGATTCTTCCCGCGGCGATAAAGGAAGTATATTCGTTGTTTGCGATGGGATGGGCGGACATAAAGCAGGAGAAGTTGCAAGCAATTATGCTTCAATAAAAATTGTGGAGTATTTTTACAGCTCACATCAAAAAGATATTCTTTCCAGGCTAAACGAATCTATAAGGAAAGTAAATAATGATTTATATAAATTATCAAAAAAGGACAGCTCTAAAAGGGGGATGGGTACAACCGTTGTTGCTGTTGTAGTGTTTGAAAATATCCTTTATTTTGCAAATGTCGGTGACAGCAGGGCATACCTGATTCGAAATAATTCTATTGGAAGACTTACTAAAGATCATTCATGGCTTGAAGAAAGAATAAGTGATGGAAGCATAAGTCCTTCTGAAGCAAGAAATAATCCAAATAAAAATATAATAACAAAATGTGTTGGATATGAACCGGATATTGAACCGTATTTTGGGAGCTTTGTGCTTAAGGATGGAGACAGGATATTACTTTGCTCTGATGGATTATGGGATGAATTAAATGATAATGAAATTAAAAACATAGCTCTATCAAGTAAGGATTTAAAAAAATCAATTGAAAAATTAATATTTAAAGCAGAAGAGCACGGCGGAAAGGATAATATCACTGTTTTGGGTTTGGATTATGGTAAGGTTAAAATAAAGACTTTAAATAAATATAGGCATCTCATTTTATTATCTATAATTTCAGTCATAGCAGTCTTTTTTATAATATTATCAATTGTTTTTATAAGCACCGCCAGTAAAAGCAGGTCAGAAACTAAAATTCTTCAAAATCACTTAACAAAACAAATAGAAAACTCAAATAAGCTGATTAAGGAAAATCAAAGGTTAAAAGACGATATTGAAGAATTAAAAATGGAAAATGAAGGATTAATTGAAGAAAATAGTGAAATTCAGAATAACCTTGAAAACATAAATGTTATTCCTGAGATGATTGAAGAGCATGCTAAAGACTTGAAATTAACTTATGTTCTGAATCCCAAAGATTACTTTGAAAAATTTAAAAATGTAAAGAAACTTTTTACATTTAACAAAAATTTTCTGTTTTTAAATAAAACGGATACTAATAATGTTTTTTTTATTAATGATAATAAAAGTATTATTTCTCAGATAAATTTCAAAACAGTAGAAAGTGAAGAAAATATTGAAATTAACGATTTTGTTTTTGACAGTAATAGTAAGAAATTCTATTTAATTTCGACAAATTCTGTTTTTGAAGGCGCAGTTGAAAACCTGTTTTCAGGCAATATTATAGTAAATGTCTATATAACTATAGAAAAAGTATTTTCGGAAAATATTACTGATAGTAATTTCACCAAATATTTAATAATTGAAGAACATTTATATTATTTCATATACGACAGTGAGAAAGGACAAATTGAGTATTACAGGATTTCTGAATCAAATAATGAATTATCTCCAGAAATAATTGAACTGGATACAATAGAAAATAATATTTCGCCAGTAGAAATAGTAGATATAAGTTATGATTCCCTAAGCAAGAGACTATTTATATTGCTAAAAAGTGGTGAAGGTAATTACTTATGCCTCTACCAGAAGTTAGGTGATGAGTTTATATATCAAACCAGTGAAGATATTGTCACAGATGACCCGCAAAAAATACTGATAGATTACCAGTTCAGCAGGGGTCCATTAGTTTATTTTAATAATAATAGTATTTATGCCTATGATGAGAATCTAAATTTTCTTGAAAACTATGTTCTTGATGAAGATACTGATTCAGGCATTTCAGAAATCTTAGATTTATACATGGATGGCTCCACAATTTATTTTCTTGATGACAATGTAAATATTTTTTCTACAGATTTAGGGCAGCAATAACATTTTTTAATTAAAGAATAGTTAAGTCGAAAATATTGAATCAAATAATTGATAACTACAAAATAACCGGACTTTTGGGTAAAGGGGGTATGGCTTCTGTATATCTTGGAGAAAATCCTGATAAAAACCCTAAAAAAGTTGCTATTAAAGTCCTGGAGGTAGATATTGTTGATAACAAGGAATATATCTTAAGGTTTAAAAAAGAAGCTTTTATTTGCTCCAAATTTTCTCATCCAAATATTGTTAAAGTTTACAGTTATGGAATTGTTGAAGGCAAATATTATATAGTTATGGAGTTTATTGATGGCAAAGATTTAAGTTTTTATATCAGGAATAATAAGAACAGAGCATTAAATGATATTTTAAATTTTACCCATCAAATTGCTTCAGCGCTTAGCTATGCTCATAAAAATAAGGTTATTCACAGGGATATAAAACCGCAGAATATACTGCTTGATAAATTTGGCAGGATAAAAGTCACCGACTTTGGGATAGCAAAAATAAATTTACCTAAGGCATTAACAAAAGAAAATGAAAGAGTTGCAGGTACAGCTTATTATATGTCTCCTGAACAGATAAAGGGTGAGCCTGTTGACTTAAGAACAGATATTTATTCAGTTGGTATATTATTATATGAACTAATCACAGGAAAGAACCCTTATGCTTCTGACACGCCTTTAGCAGTTATTAATGGGCATCTTTATAAAACACCAGTGCCACTTAAGAATTTCCGGGTTGATATTCCAGATTATCTGATAAGCATTATCAATAAATGCATAGCTAAAAATAAAAATGACAGGTTTAATTCTGCTAATGAGATACTACAAGTATTAAAATCAAAAAAAATTAAACATTTAAAAACTAATTTAAAAGCTCATATTTTTTGGAAAGAAGAACATAAAAATATTAAAATTAAAAATGAAGAGACCTATATTGGTAGGGGTGAATTAAATAATATCATTATTAAAGACTTACATGTATCAAGAAAACATGCAAAAATAAATGTATTAGACAGAAACTATGTTATTGAAGATCTTGGTAGCATGAATGGAACTTTTGTAAATGGTCAAAAAATAAGCATACATTATTTAAATGATGGGGATAAAATTAAAATAGGAAATAATATTTTTATATTTAAATTTAATTGTAGCGAAAGATTTTAAAATAAAATATTTGGAAGTGGTGAAATAATGAAAGATAAAAAGGATTTTGATGATAATGATTACGATAAAACGATTCAGGAAGATGATTTTAGTTTTGAAAATACTATTTCAGATGGAGAATTAATAGGTGAAAAGACAATCTCTTTTGGAAAAGAACTGGATAACTATTTTGATTCATCAAATCCTGATAAAACAATAATATTAAATAAGAAAAAAGAAGCTCTTGCCTGGATTGTAAAAATAGATAGGAATAAAAATTCAAAGAAATACAGATTAATTGATGGTATAACAACAATTGGCAGGAGCAGCAGGTCAGATATTGTTATTGATAATGATAAAATATCAGAAATACATGCGAAAATAATTAGAGAGGGAAAAGTATTTAAAATTATTGATATAGGCTCGTTAAATGGAACTTTTTTAAATAATAAGAAAATAAATTCGCCAAAAATATTAAAAGATAATGATGAAATTATTTTTGGAAATTTAAAGTTTATTTTTAAGAGAATTTAAATAATATAAGGTTAATTAAAAAACTATTTTTTGTATTTACAAGCTCTTTCAATAGTAGTCTTTCCAAGATTTAAACTCTCTGCTATTTGTTGATAAGACATTCCTAGGGAGTATAATTGTTTTGCCTTCAGTGATATTTTTTGATATAAAGGAATCTGTCTTGTAGGTAATATTTTAATATGAGCGGATATTTCAGAGATAGTTCGAATTGGTTGCATCCACGTCCGCCAGCGATACCAATAGTTAACTATTTATTAAAAAATTTATGATTATTTGAAAGGAGAATTAAATGGCAAATAGCGCAAATCCATCTAAAATTACATTTCCTTACTTGAGAAAATTCAATGGGGTAATGGCAGGACTTCACTTCATCCAGGCAATGCTGATGCTGATTCTGGGTCTAATTATTACAAACATAAAAGATTTTAGGCTTCCAGTTGACTACTATTTTCTCTCATTTAATGTTGAGAAAATGAAGCTGTTTCTTGATACTGATACTATAGGTTCCATACCCATAGGAGCTTTTGTTTCAATATTTTTATTTATGTCAGCAATTGCCCATTTTCTTGTGGTGCTTCCTGGCATAAATAACTTCTACAACTCCAGGCTTCAAATGGGGATTAACTACTTCAGGTGGTTTGAATATGCGTTAAGCTCATCGGTAATGATAGTTATAATATCAATGCTTTTTGGAGCAAGAGACATTGCAACAATAGTTGCTATTGTTGGGCTTAATGCCACAATGAACTTACTTGGACTTATGATGGAAGTACATAACCAGACCACCAATAAGACTAACTGGGCTGCATTTATAATTGGAAGTTTTTCCGGCGCAGTTCCATGGATTGTAATACTTCTTTACTTTTTAGGTTCTGCTGTAAAGACCCCTGGTGTTCTGGAGCAGACCCCCTGGTTTGTATTTGCAATATTTGGCACTTATTTTGTTCTTTTCAATCTCTTTCCTGTGAATATGGTTTTGCAGTATAAAAAAATTGGCAGATGGAGAGATTACCTTTACGGTGAAAGAGGCTATATTATTTTAAGTTTAGTGGCAAAATCACTTCTTGCATGGTTAGTATTTGCAGGTACTTTGCAACCTGCCTGATAAATTTCTTAAAAAAATTGCCTGGATCTTTTTGATATATCAGAAGCTTAATGGCTGCAATTATTATAATACTGCAATAAAGGATTTCCGATATTTTGCGCCTGTAGCTCAGTGGATAGAGCGGTGGTCTACGAAACCAATGGCCGGAGGTTCGAATCCTCTCAGGCGCGCCATATTTCAGGTTATTTTATGTTATAGCTAAAGAGCCTTAGGGATATAACGGTGAAATATTCATTAGGTGGAATATTCATTACCAGCTTCCGCTTGCACCGCCACCGCCTGATGAGCCGCCGCCAAAACTGCTCGAGCTGCTGTGGCTGCTTGAGCTGCCGCCGGAAGAAAAACCGTGTGAACTGCTACTGCTTCTAAAAGCATGTTTTACATAACTTGGAATAGTGATAGTGCTTTTTTCACTGTAACCGCAATAGCGGCAGATTTTCACAACTTCAGCTCTTCCCGGAAATATATAAGATGGATTTACAAGTATGGTCTTTTTTATTATAAGTCCAATTTTCCTGCATCTTGGACATATATGTTCTTTGATATAAGATTTTAAAAATGCTGACAGGAAAACTATTCCAATTATAATCCAGGGAAGCATTGTTATAAAAACTATAAGTGCTGGAAATGCGCCAGTTTCAGTAAAGCTTTTTTTAACTGCTTTTTCGGCAGGCTCCTCATAGGCGACCGGTCCTTGCCCCTGTTCCAGGTATATTTTATTTGCAATTGCAGCCACCCCATTGTAAATTCCGGTATTATAATCACCTTCTTTGAATACTGGTACAATTACCCCGTCTATGATTTCCTTTGCTTCAATATCTGTTATTGTCCCTTCAAGCCCGTATCCAACCTCAATTCTTAATTGGCGCTCATCCATTGCTACAAGAAGAAGTATTCCATTATCTTTCTCTTTTTTTCCTATGCCCCATTTTTCAAATAATCTCAGCGCATAATCTTCTATTGTAACCCCCCCAAGACTATTGATAACGGCAACTGCAATCTCACAAGTGGTTGTCATTTCAACACTTCTTGCAAGCTGTTCTGTTTTTGATATCCATTCTTCAGAAAGTGTGCCAGTGTAATCATTTATAAAACCGTAATAATCGGGAAGGTCAGCATCTTCTAATTCTTTATCCTGTAACTGGGATTGACCTGCAGTCTTTGGCTCAACATCTTTCTTGGAAGTACATGCAGGGATACTGATTAGAAGGACGAAAATAGTTACAATTGTAATTATAAGGTTAGAAAACAGGAAAAATTTATATACTGTTTTTTTATTTGCCGTTTTTGATATTATCATTTTAAGTTCAAGAACTTTTTATTTTGGCACTGATTTAAAATGCTATAATATTTTTATAAAGCTTTTTATTTTTTAAAAATTCTTTAAAAATACGTTTCTTTATACTTATTGTATCGGTCAATTAATTTTTTACAATCATTTTATTCTTTTAGTTAGCATCCTCATTTTCGTGATAACAATTAAAATAAAACTTTAATGGTTAAGGATGATTATTTCAAAAACACACAGAGCTTTTTCCAAGCGAGTAAAAGCTTTCTTAAGTTTTCAGGCTTCGCTATCCTACTGAAGGAGGAACCTTGCCCGCTCGTCTTTCGAACGGTTTTTTTCAATAATCATCCGTTGTCTCAATAAATTATTTTTTATCACGAAGTTGGAGATGCTAACCATAAGATAAATAATCTTGATAAAAATTAAAATTTTATTTTTACTATTTTTTTAAATTACATAATTTTAGATGCTTGCTTATTTTAGAGCCATCTTTTTTAAGAAGTCCTTGGTGTGTATAAATTTTATTTTTTTTATAAAACTGTTATTATATTGCTTGCCGAAAAGGGCTTGAATTGATAAAAACTGGTTTGGAAATAACTTAACTATCTTTTTCTTATGGAGAGGTGCTTGAGTGGTCGAAAAGGGCCGCCTGCTAAGCGGTTAGGTGGGTTTATGCTTGCCTCGAGGGTTCGAATCCCTCCCTCTCCGCCAGGAAATTAAATTTATGAATAAAACTGAGTGGTGCAAAATATGTCGATGGCATATTTTGCACTTTCTTATTCAAATGATAGGGAAGAAAATTTAGAAAAGGCAAGGGAAGCAGAAGCTGAAGCCACTAAAAACCAGTAAGGGCAGAGTTCCACGAACTTAGGTGCGTTGGTAAATGAATATTATATAAAAAGTGCAGCTTGAATTTAAATAATTACCATGTACTTAAATAAGCGTGCATCTACAGTATGAACTAAATTTTAATAAATATAATAGCTGGATTTTCGGGGTATTTTATTAAATAAAGTTATTTTTAATTCCACTGAAGAATACTTTTTATTCTGATATGATATAATTTCCTAAGATTTTTTGGCTCTTAATTATTGGTTATTGGAGAGATGGCTGAGCGGTTTAAGGCGCACGCCTGGAGAGCGTGTAAGTGACGTAAGTTGCTTCGAGGGTTCGAATCCCTCTCTCTCCGCCAGTAATTTAAAAAAATGCTAATTTAGATGGAAGGCAGGTATTATGAAAAAATCAATTGGAGTTTTTGAGAGAATGTATCCAAACCCTGTAGTACTTGTATCATCATCCTATAATGGAGCAGATAATATAATAACACTTGCATGGGCAGGAACAGTATGCAGCAAGCCTCCCATGATTTCAATATCTATAAGACCTTCAAGATATTCAAATGAATTAATTGCTGGTTCAAGGGAGTTTGCAATTAATATTCCAACTTCCAAACATATTGACATATGTAATTACTGCGGCACTAATTCAGGAAGGGATGTTGATAAATTCAAGAAATTAAGTTTAACCAAATACAAGCCCTTTAAAATAAATACACCGTTAATTAAGGAATGCCCTATAAATATTGAATGTGTGGTCAGAAATATAACCAATTTAGGTGTTCACGATCTTTTTATTGGTGAAATTTTATCAGTTAATTGTGATGAGGAACTTGTTTATGAAGATGGTGATATTGATTATGATAAGCTTGATATAATATCATACTGCATGGGTAAGTATTTTAAGAATTCTATATTATAACAAGCAGGAGA
>Ga0194111_10009541_pt1 | contig 10549 bp, 8 predicted proteins | sample TA2KigC300mmetaG_FD_146194 | JGI IMG/M metagenome (GOLD analysis project Ga0194111, IMG submission 146194) | Freshwater microbial communities from Lake Tanganyika, Tanzania - TA2015033 Kigoma Deep Cast 300m | ecosystem: Environmental > Aquatic > Freshwater > Lake | place: Tanzania: Lake... | reverse complement strand
CTTCATCAAGCCCAGCTCGCGCACTCCGATCAAGTTCCTCGTTTCATCGTTGAGCAGGCAATGCACAGAGACGAAATCAGCTTGGGTGAGGAGTTCATCGAGGCTGACCAACCTGACGCCGAGTGCGCCCGCCATGTCCGCCTTGGCATAGGGGTCATAAGCAATTGGGGGCCGCATTCCAAAACCTCGTAAGAGTTCGACAAGCGCCTGCCCAATCCGGCCGAAGCCGACGATCCCAAGTGTCCGGTCTCGCAGTTCGCATCCAAGATATTGGTTGCGGCCGTCCCAGCGTCCGGTGCGGACCAAGTTGTCTTTGGCGCGGACGTGATGAGTCAAAGCGAGCATCCAGCAGACGGTAGCTTCGACTATGGGACGATTGACGGCGCCGGGCGTAATATAAAGCACAACGTCGGCATCGGTGCACGCAGCCACGTCCACTGTGTCATAACCAACGCCAAATCTGCCTAAGGCCAGCAGATCGTCTGATCGTTGAAGTGACTCACCCGTGACTCGCGGCGTTAGAACAATAATGCCGTTCGCGCCGCCGGTCTGGTCGGGGCCCAGGACGTTTCGGTGTTCTGCGAGATGCTGGACTTCCATGTGTCTCGCCCCGTCGAGGACACTCAGCCCAAGGTCGGGGTATCGAGATGAACCGTCTGGATGAAAGAAATCTCTCGTTAGGGCCAGATGAAATCTTCTAGTCAAGGATTGACTCATGGTTTGGGGCATTCAAAACGGAAAGCTTCAGCCACAGGGGAACACCATGTTTCCTGGGCGAAACGTTCTCACGCGCGACACGTTCAACAAAGAAGCTGCGGAAAACTTCATGGTTCTGCGCCGGAAACGCTGGCTCGAACACGCCTAGCTCTTTGTTCAGCCGAACGTCACTTCCACGGATTCCCTTCGGCTGTCGCGCAAAATTCAGGGACAACGATCCGTTCCGGCAGCGGTCCGGCATAGACCCAGATCATCGCCATCGAATCATTTGATTCGTTCGTGAAGTAATGGACGCGTCCGCGCGGCTGCAACGCGGTCGCGCCATCGGACATCACGTACCGTCTTCCTTCAACGACGCAAGTAGCAGTTCCATCAATGATGCAGATCGATTCGTCAAAATCATGGACGTGCGCTGGCAGCCTTCCCATCGGATGGAAGAGGGCGTAACCGCCGCTCATTTCCAATCCCGGCATTAGATCGCCGTTAAAGAAATCGATCACTTCAGTCTTGGGCCCTGCGGCGTAACGCTTGGCGGTCGCGCAACGTGTCACTCGTTCAGCTCCTGTGTGGCCAGCGCAATCGTGAGCCATGACAATCTTGCGAAAATTATCGGGAACCATCGCGCGACTTGGATCGTCCGTGGCCAGCGCCATATGCAATACGGCCGGTTCGGTCTCCGAAAGATTCTCCAGGCAATGCGCCGTCTCGCGCGGAATCGTAATATTTTCCAAAGGTCCCAACTGATAACACCGTCCTTCCACGCCGGCCATGACATGCCCTCGCAAGAGAGTAATCGATTCGGCACAAAGGTGAATGTGATAGGGCGATTCGGCATTGGGTGCGAAGGTCGTAATGCCTGTGGTCAAGCTGCGAGCGCGGTTGTGTGCGCCGATCAAGCATTCAAAGACGACTCCTTCAGCCATCTCGACGCGCTTGCCGGCGCCAAGCGGATTAATCACCTCCGGCCGATCCGGTCGCTTTGCCTCGGAAGGCCAATGCAACGGCCTAGCTGGCAGAAGAGGGTTGTCGGGCGCGAGCGTGGTGGACATTTGACGGTCACAGCCAATGAAGGCCAATGAGGCCCGCAGCGAACGCAACAAAAAGCCGCAGTCGCTCCCCAGTCCCACCATTTGAAATCCCTGCGTCACTCGCTCGATCACATTCCGATCGCTCGTCGCCATGACGCCACAATGTTTGCCTGCGAGTCGAAGGGCGTCTTTCACCGAAAGGATTTGCTCCGCGACGCCTGGGCCTTCCCATTGGCCGCGATGCCCCGCGGAAGAGGAATAATCGGCCGGCCCGAAAAAGAAAATATCCACTCCCGGAACCTGGCTGAGCTCGCCTACATTGCGACCGGCCGTGACCGTTTCGATGATTGGGATGACGAGAACGTGCTCGTTGGCCTCCTGCGCGTGCTGCAGTAAACATTGCCCCCAAGCAGTCGCTCGCTCCGCGCCAATGCCGCGGCGTCCCTCGGGCGGATATTGCGCGAACACCATGGCTTGGCGGAGTTCCTCGGCAGATTCCACCCAGGGAATGATCACCCCGTCAGCGCCGATATCCAACGCTCGTTTAATGAGGCCGCCGTTCAATTCGGCAAGCCGCACCAACGCCACCGTGTCGCTACGCACCGTCACGCGCAGATGATCGACGATCTCCTTCCAATCGAGGTGACCGTGCTCGGCATCGATGACGACCCAGTCGAAACCGAGTGCTGCCGCCATCTCGGTGATGCTGACCGATTCCAGGGTGACCCAGAGGCCATAAACGGGGCTGTCGGAACGAAGTTTGGTGCGGAACTTCCGAATCGCTGCTGTTTTCATTGTGGATTGTTCCCGCGTGTTTAGCGCAGGCGCTTTGGACTGGAAAGACAATTCCATAGGACAAAAGTTTCGGATAGTTTCGGAGCACGTCGTAGCTATTGACTGTCGCTTTCCGCCGACTGAAGATTACTGACATGGAAAGCACACCTTGCCTTGACCGAATGCTCGAACCCCTAAGCCGATGTTTTACTTTGGATGTCGCCGACAGGCTGGTGCATCTCAAAGTAGATCCTCAGCTTCAAACGCGTATTGACGAGTTAGCAGACAAATGCACAGAAGGTCAGTTAACCGAGGAAGAACGCTCCGAATATGAGACATATGCGCGAGCCGGAAACCTTATCGCGATTCTTCAGGCGAAGGCGCGCAGGTTGCTCGCGGCATCACGCTAAGGCGTAATGGATGCCGCGAAGCGAGATCTAGTTCGGCGGCGCGCTAATAATCGCTGTAACTATTGTAATCTCCATAAGTCGAGTAACCTTACCGGTATTGATCCGCAGACAGGTCAAATTGCTCGTTTGTTTCACCCACGGACTGACCGGTGGGAACAGCATTTTGCTTTCGACGGGGGCGCACATCGTTGGCCTCACTGCGATTGGCCGAGCTGCCGTCCGCGTGCTGAACATGAATGATAAAGAACGTATCGATCTGCGGGCGGAACTGATCGAGCTAAATTTATTAGGTTGAGTGGTTAAACAAGGATTTCCTTCACCACACGTCCATGGACATCGGTCAGCCGAAAATCGCGCCCGGCATGCCGATGAGTCAGTCGTTCGTGATCGAGCCCGAGCAAGTGCAGGATGGTCGCGTGGAAATCGTGGACGTGAACCTCGTTCTCAGCCACCGCCGTTCCGGTATCATCTGAAGAGCCGTAAACCATGCCTGCCTTCACGCCGCCGCCCGCGAGCCACGACGAGAAGACCTGATGATGATGCTCGCGGCCTTTGGCATTTTTGTCTTCATGGTATGGGGTCCGTCCAAATTCCGTCGTCCAGACCACGAGGGTGTCATCGAGCATGCCGCGCTGCTTGAGATCTGTGATCAGAGCGGCGATGGGTTGGTCAACGTTTTTGGCCAAGGGCGCGTGAGCCTGCATATCGCCGTGCGAATCCCAATTGTTCGAAGAACCGGTATCGATCAATTCGATAAAACGAACGCCACGTTCGGCCAGACGACGGGCAGCGAGACATTGCCAGCCAAAACCGGTCGTTTGACCGCGACGCAAACCGTAGAGGTTTAGCGTCGCATCCGATTCTCGTGAGAAGTCCAAGGCTTCCGGCGCGACGCTCTGCATTCCGAATGCCGTCTCAAAGGACCGAATCCGCGCTTCCAAAACGGCATCTTCGGGGCGAGCCGTGAGATGTTGTCGATTTGCGCGTGCGGCGAACTCTAGCTCGAGGCGTTGCAATTCCGACGTTGGCGTGCGCGGCTTGATGTTCGCGATAGGCATTGGTCCGGGCTGAATGTGTGTGCCTTGATGGCTCCCTGGCAAAAAATCCGCCGCCCAAGTCTGTGCGCCGGCGTAAGGGTGTTGCGGTGCGACAACAACGAACGATGGCAAGTTGCGATTCTCCGTGCCGAGGCCATAACTGACCCACGCGCCAAGGCTCGGACGCGCAAAATTAAACGAACCGGTATGCATGCCGAGCGTGCTTTCGTAGTGATTGGTGTGATCGGTGCGCATCGAACGAATGACGCAGAGATCATCGACGATGGTGCGCATGCGCGGAAAAAGATCGCTCACTTCGGTTCCGCATTTGCCGCCTGGTTTGAACGTCCAGTCCGGCCTTTTCAGGTGGAAGGTGTAGTCGCCGCGGCGCCCTTGCCAATTGTCCACCGCCATCGTTGCGCCATGGCCGGAAAACAGTTTCGGCTTCGGGTCGAACGAATCGATGTGGGAGACGCCCCCGCTCATGTAAAGGAAGATCACGCGTTTGGCGCGCGCGGGATGATGAGGTTTCTTTGGAGTCAACGGATCGTTTGGCGCCTGGCGGTCGCCCGCTTGCAACTCTGCAAGCAACCCAGCCAATGCGATCGCGCCGAAACCGCCGGCCGCGCGACGCAGCATTTCGCGGCGCGTGAGCAGCGAACGCTGAAAGGCAATTAAGTTTGGTGCTTTCAAAGTCGCGATTTCTGAAGTTCTAATCCACATAAATGAATTCATTGCGCGCAAATAGCGTTCGCGCGAACGCGGCCCAAACCTCTTTTTCGCGCTCGCCTTCGGCGCCGGCGGTCATGGATAGCTCCCTTCGGTAACGCTGCAGGAATTCAATCCCATCCCGCTCTTCTTCCGAATTCGGCCCACGAGCGAACGCGATTTCGAACGCTCGCCTCACGCGGCCGCTGTCGTTCAACGCATGCGCCAGAAGTTGTTGGCCAAGCGCTGCTGCTTGCGCATGAACGAACGGATCGTTCATCATGAACAACGCCTGAGTCGGGACCGTCGTTTCAGATCGTTCCGCCGTGCTGGCATTCGGATCTGCGCCGTCAAACAACGCCAGGAACGGATGACGTCGGAGTCGTTGCGTCATCAGATAAACGCTGCGCCGGTTGGTTTCGTACACCGCGCGAAAAGGACTATGCTGCGTAAAAGCCAGCTTCTGCGTTTTGGGAAAGGGATGAGGGCCGCTCGGGCCTGTTTCCAGATTGCCGCCTGCGGCAAGCAGCGCGTCGCGAATCGATTCAGCGTCCAGACGGCGTCTCGGATAGCGGGAGAGCAAAGCATTTGCCGGATCGACCATGGCAGCTTGCGAGCTGACGGTGCTCGTTTGTTGATAGGTTGCCGACAGCACGATCATTCTGTGCAACGCTTTGATCGACCAACCTTGGTCCATGAATTGCCAAGCGAGGCCATCCAAAAACTCTGGATGCGTCGGAGGCTGCCCGCGCAAGCCAAAATCATTTTCTGTGTTCGCCAAGCCATTTCCAAAATGATGCTGCCAAACGCGATTGACTAGGACCCGGGCGGTCAGTGGATTTTCAGGACGCGCGAGCCAGTTGGCCAATTCGAGCCGTCCGCTGCCTTCGACATCCTGCGGCAACGTGCCGCCTCCAAGAATCGCGGGAAACCGGCGCCGCGCCATATCACCGGGTTGGTCTGGTTCACCGCGCTTTTGGATGGCTGCGTCATGCGGCGTTCCTTCCCAAGCCGCGTAGGCCATGGGAAATGGTCCGCGCTCCACGAGTTCCGCGAGGTTTGTCTGAGCCGCGTCAATGCGTTTTCTCAATTGACTAAGCTCTGTTGCTGATGCGTTCGCCGGCGCCACGCCGTTGTTGTTGGGAGCTTGAGCCAACGTCTCCGTTAACGGTGCGAAAGGCGTTTCGGAAATCGCGACGTTGTCGATGTGCAACCCAGGTCGAGGTCCGGGCACATTGCCGCGCCCATCGATCTGGAAATAATCAATCTTGCCATCCCAACCTGGCGCCAATGTCTTGTCGGCAAAACGCGTCAACTCTCCGCGAGCGCCGACGCTGCCTTGATAGGTCCGTTCGCGAAGGTTGATTTCCAATTGGACATGATGCCAAGCGCCCGGCTTCAATTCGCGAATCAATTCGACGCGTCCGCCATTTCGCGCATAGAAGCGATTGCCACTGATGAATAATTCAACAGCCGGGGCCTGATCGATCCCATGACCGAGATAAACGCGAAATGATCCCGGAGAGGATGAATTCGCTTTTGGCAGCGCACGAAAATCAATGCTGAAAAAGAGACGCTCAGCGGTGTTGCTAGTTTTGGAAGGAACCAGGCCTTGGCCCAATAACGCATCGCCCAACCCATCCGGGAAGCTTGCGCCGCTGGCGCCCGAAGGACACAAATGGACGAACGGACTTTGCGCGGATTTGTCGATCCGAACACCGCCGGAGAATCGCCACGGATTCGCCGGCAATCCCAAGCTTCCTCCCGAAGGCGGAGCCTGCAATTCGAAGTCGCCGTCCAGATCAGTCAGCGGACGGATCGTAACCTTTTCCAACGGCGGAAACTTGGCTTTGTTCGTAACGCCGGCCTTGTTTTCCAGATCGGTGTAGCGCGTTCGGAGTTGGGTTGTTTCGGCTTCCAAATCGTTGACTTGCCGCTCCCATTGCGACCAGCGCCGCGAAGCTTCCTTCGGCGCAATCAACGGGACTCCCGAACGGACCTTTTGCAATCGTTCCGATCCCGCAAATGCATAGCGCGTGCTCGCGAAAAAACCGTAGAGCCCGTAGTAGTCCTCCATCGAAACCGGATCGTATTTGTGATCGTGGCAACGAGCGCATCCGAACGACAATCCCTGAAAAGCTTGCCCAACCGTGTCGATCGTATCCTGAATGGTTAGATGCTCGTACTTCTCCGTGTCGAAGCCGAATCGACGCGAGATCGCGAGGAAGCCAGTGGCCGTAATCAGTTCGGCATAACGGCGAGAATCGATTGCGCCACGCTCAGATGCGTGGCGGGCCAGGATATCGCCGGCGATCTGTTCGCGAATGAATTGGTCGTAAGGTTTGTCGTGGTTGAACGCGTCGATGACATAGTTGCGATAGCGATAGGCTTCCGGGGCGGGGTAATCGGCCGTTTCGCCCGCGGTATCCGCATAACGAACCACATCCAGCCAATGCCGGCCCCAACGCTCGCCGTAATGTGGCGAAGCGAGCAATCTCTCGATGACTTTGGCAAAAGCGCCGGCGGAATGGTCATTCTCGAAAGACTCGACTTCTTCGGGAGTTGGCGGCAAGCCGATTAGATCGAACGTGGCGCGGCGAATGAGCGTTCGTTTGTCCGCTGGCGAACCTGGTTGAAGGCCGGCGTTTTCGAGATGCGACAGAATGAATTTATCCACAGCTGTCTTCGGCCAAGTCTGGTTCCGCACCGTTGGTTCGGGCGGTTTGCGAACGGGCTGAAAAGACCAAAACTTCCTGGCTTGTTCGACACTCATTCCTGACGGCTTATCTGCGGCGAAGAGCGGCCAAGCCGAGCCAAGCGACACGCCCACGAGGAAACGTGCGAGAGAAGCCAGTCGCATGAGCATATCTTTTCGCATGTGAGGTTAGAACACTTGCGATCGCTACTGAGTAAACCACAAGGCGCTTCAAAGTCCAGTGGGCTCTTGCGGAAAGGTGAACCAAACCAGAACCGAGCCTTTACTTCGCTGCTGAGTTGAAAAAGTTTTCAAACGGAGAGAGATTACCTCCGAAATGGGAGAGGCGCCGTCATCCACTGCGATGGCTCCCGGGAGAGCGAACAAGCCACCGGCGAGAGCGCTAACCTATCCATTAACCCCGGTTTCAGGCTGGGCACGGAAGCTTCGATTCCCATTACCAACCGCCCTCCATGTCTGCGCTAAACTTTAACCCTAGAGTGCCGAGGTATATCTATGAGTAACAGAACATCCGAAGTGAAGGACTACTACGACTTATTGGGCATCTCTCGCCAAGCGAGCGGGGATGAGATTCGGAAAGCCTTTCGCAGGCTGGCGCGGCAATTTCATCCAGACCTCGCGACCGACAAATCGCTCGCGGAGGAGAAGTTCAAGCAGATCAATGAAGCTTACGAAGTCCTCGGCGATCCGGATAATCGCCGGAAATATGATCTCGGCGCCGGACGACGTGATCGGTTTGCCGGTTTTGGTTCCCGTAATGTCCGGCCACGCAACGGACGAAGCCGCCGAGAAGGGCGCGGGGACAACTTCCGTCCTTACACGGAACGGCCCGAGTTCCGTAGTTTCTATGACAGCTTTTTTGGCGGACCCCGTGATGGCGCCAACGACGATTGGGAAGGCGATGGCGAAGAAAGTTCGACAAGTTCTGATCGCTCGGCTCGACAGGAAGCGCGCGAGCAACGTGGCAAGGATATCGAAGGCGAAATCCTAGTCACCTTGGAAGAAGTGCTGCGCGGTTCGGTCCATATGGTAAGCGTATTGCGACATAACCCGCTGGTTGATGAACCCGAGATTCGCCCGTTGCATGTCCGAGTGCCACGTGGTGTCAAGGATGGCCAGGTTCTTCGATTGCAGGGAAAAGGCGATTACGGACTAAACGGTGGTGAACCCGGCGACCTTCATCTTCGCATTAAGATTGCCGAGCATGCCCAGTTCCGCGTCAAGGGAACTGACTTGTATTGCGATTTGAAATTGAGCGCTTGGGATGCTGTTTGGGGCAGCAAGAAAACAATCACAACCCTCGATGGTCCTGTCGCCGTTAAAATTCCGGTGGGAACACTGGCTGGATATCGGCTGCGGTTGCGCGGAAAAGGTCTGCCGAACGCCGAAGGGGTTCGTGGTGATTTGTACGCGGTGGTTTCAGTCCAGCTTCGTTTCGTTCAATTCGCCAAAAAAGTCTTCCGCCGGCGCTAACCATCCGGAGCGGAAAAAGATGCAAAAGACGGTCGCATTGACCTTTTGCAACCTTTTGTCTCATATGGAACAAAAGGTTGTACGATAACGACAGGAGGCTTAGGGAGGCTCAGGAGTCTGCGTTGACGTTGCAAGCTCGATCCCTTTACCCTCCCGGCCATGCGAAATATTTTGGTGACCGGCGGTGCGGGCTTTATCGGTTCGAACTTAACTTTGGCTTTGCAAGAAAAGCATCCGGACGCGCGGATCGTCGTGATCGATGATTTTCGCTCGGGTGATTTCAAAAATCTTCAGGGTTATCGGGGCGACTTTGTCGCAGCGGACGTTTCCCGGCTGGATTGGCAGGCGCAGTTTAAGGATTTGATTTTCGACGCTATCTTTCATGAAGCGTCGATTACCGACACCACCGTGCATGACCAACTCCTTCAAGTGCACGACAACGTGGAAGGCTTTCGTCGGCTGCTGGAGTTTGCCGTTCCTCATCACACGCCTGTTGTGTATGCCTCTTCCGCCGCAACCTACGGCATTGGGACGGGGCGCATGAAAGAAGATCAACCAGCCGCGCCCGCCAACGTTTATGCCTTCTCAAAGACCCAGCTCGACAACCTTGCTCGAAGCTACGCTCGGCGTCATCCGTCGTGGAAGATTGCGGGCGTCCGCTACTTCAACGTGTATGGCCCGCACGAGGCGCACAAGAAAGCGGCCGCCAGCATGATTTACCAACTTTACCTCCAGATGAAAGCCGGCAAACGGCCCCGGGTCTTTCGGGCCGGGGAGCAGAAACGTGACTTTGTCTATGTCAAAGACGCCGTGAAAATGACTATGAGCGCTTTGTCAGCGCCGCAAAGCACGGTTTATAATTGCGGTTCCGGCCACGCTTTTTCGTTTAACGAAGTGATCGCCGAACTGAACAAGAGTCTTGGGACAAAGCTTGAACCTGATTATTTCGAAAACCCTTACCCATTCTACCAGCCTCATACCGAAGCCGACCTGACATTGGCCAAGAGTGAGCTAAAGTATAATTCGGAGTATTTGCCCGCAACGGGAATCGCCCATTATGTGGCGCATCTCGAAGGCCGGAACCAATAACGGACAAAAGAAGCTGGCCATTGAAAAGGACCGCCATCGACAGGACCGCCGCGTTTACGCCGCAGAAATGTCATTTTCTCCGCAGTGTCCCGAACTTCTGACGCCTTTAAATGCGCGAACGTTTCTGCAGCGTGACGCTGCGCCTTTTCGACCGGGCAATACTAGTTCCCTAAACCATGAATTGATTTATGCCTGAAACAACAAACACCCCTCCTCGTCGCAAGCGTTCGTCGTGGCTCCGAAAGCTGATGGTCTTCGCCGCCTGTCTGGTGGTTTTGCTCGTGGTTGCTTATTTCACCGTGACGAGTTCAGCGTTCATTCGCCGCGTGGCGCTACCGAGAGTGGGGAAAGCCATCAATGCCGAGCTGGCCGTGCAGGACGTGGCGCTAAGCCCCTTTTCTGGAATGACCTTGCGCAAACTCGTCGTAAAGACGACCGGACCTGATCCCTTGATTGCCGCAGATGAAGTGCGCGTCCGATACAACCTGCGATCGATCCTCCGCGGCAATATCGAAGTGCATGAGGCGTCGCTCATTGCGCCCACGGTCCACATCGTTCAAGAGCCTGATGGCAAGACCAATTTGGATCCGCTCCTAA
>Ga0194111_10009534_pt1 | contig 10554 bp, 11 predicted proteins | sample TA2KigC300mmetaG_FD_146194 | JGI IMG/M metagenome (GOLD analysis project Ga0194111, IMG submission 146194) | Freshwater microbial communities from Lake Tanganyika, Tanzania - TA2015033 Kigoma Deep Cast 300m | ecosystem: Environmental > Aquatic > Freshwater > Lake | place: Tanzania: Lake... | reverse complement strand
GCCCCTGAATCTCAATTTTTCCTCTTCAACCCCACTCAAGGGATGAAAATGCTTTGCAGAAAGGGGCTCACGTTGAGCCCCTTGCCATGAAAAAACCGCGCCACCAAGTCTTCAGGGCGAAGCCTACATCAACGCCTTCACCATCTTCTCGAACTCTTCCTTCTTCCTTGTCCCCAGGATGGCGTGGACGATTTTCCCTTGCTTGTCAATGATGACCGTGGTGGGGACCACTTCCACGTTGCCGTAGTCCTTGCTCATCTTATCGGTGCCGGTGAGAACCGGATATTCCAGGCCCAATTGCTTCACCAGGAAGCGGATCTGGGTGGGGTCGGAACTCAAGGCGATCCCTAAGGTCACGAATCCCTTGTCTTTATTTTCCAAATAGATCTTGTTCAGGTCCGGCATCTCTTCCCGGCAGGGGGCGCAGAAGAAGGTGAAAAAGTTGATCATTACCACCTTGCCCTTGTACTGGCTCAGGGAGTACTCCTTGCCCTGCAGGACGTCCTTCAAAGTGAAGTCCGCGGCCATTTTGCCCACCAGGCCGGATTTTTCCTGGGCGTGGCCCAGGGACGCGACCGCCAAAATCACGGCCGCCAGCGCCAGAATTCTCCATGATTTAATACGCATCCAAATTCTCCTTGTGGTTCGGATAAGACTTCCGGCCAATTAGACCGGTTGCCTTTGCCAAAGTTAATGCTGCCTTCCCCCTTGGGGCAAGGGGGTTCTCTTGGAAAAATGTGATGGCAGGGGCGAATGTGCCCGCCCCTTGTTCTACATTTTCGCGTTTTTGGGGTTCGGAAGGAACATGAACGACCTATATCGTTATTTTATATCAAAATGGCATGAGCCGCGCAATTTCATTTCCGGGGAAGATGCCCCGCCTGGGGGCGACTCTCCAACCCGGCCGGGACCTGGTTCCAGGGAAGGCCGCTGCGCGGCAGGGCCGCAATTAGGGGGGCCACTCCCTGTCGTTGAAGCCCCGGGGCCTGGTCCTCCAGCTTGTCCGGCGCCCTCTTGCAGAGGAGCGCCATTTCCCCTTCCACCACCCGGCGCAGCCTTTGGCCGGCCAACGTCCGGGGCAGGGGCGGTTCAGTCCCCAAGGGCCACACCGCCAGGGCCGGAACATGAGAAAGATAGCCCCAAAAGCCCGAATCCGGCTTAACAAGGTCCCGCCATTTAGACGGGTCCCCCGGAGGCAGGCAAATCCGGTTGACGCCCAATTTCCGGGCGGCCTTCACAGCCCAAACATTGCGCACTCCCAAGGTTTGATCCCCGTAAACCTCACCCCCCAGTCTCCGGGCCAGGGCTGCGGCGCCCCAGTCCCCGGCGATGAACCGGACATACTTCCCCTGGCGCAGGGTGTCCATGGCCTTCTGATAAAAGGTGAGGGCCGATTCCCGGATAACCGCCGGCAGCCGCCAGACCAGGCGCCGGGGGTTCCAGCGGCGGTGCTCCGGCAGAAAAGCCCCGTAGTTTTCCGGTGTCAGGCTCACCACCAGGGGCCCCCGCCAATCCCGGGCCAGGGCCGCGGCCTCGGGAAAGTCCCGGGCTTCCAGCCACAGGGCTTTGGGAGGAGCGGCCCATAGGGAAGACGGCCTGGGCGGCTTGGCCTCCCGGACTTTGCCCCTTTTCTCCTCCTGGGGTCCCGGGTTATCTCTTAAATCTTTTTCTCCGGTTGCAGCCAGCAAGTCGCCAAATGTCGCCAGCACCTCCAGGGCCGCGGCCAGAACCCCCGCCCGGGCCGCGGGAGAGGCCTCCCACACCATGCGGTAGAGCTTCACCACTTGCTTTAAGGAGTCACCCCGGGTGAATTCCCATCCTACCAGGATGGCCTCCACCCCCAACTGGGTCAGGCCCGCCAGGGTTTCCAGGGCGGCCGCCAGCCGCGGGGCCGGGGAAGAGGGACATACCTTGAGAAATTCCGCAGCCAGGCCAATTCCCAGATAATCCTGGGCCAGGTAAAGCCCGGGAAAGCCCCAAAAGCTGGCCGGGACCGTCACGGCCCACGACATCTGTGACTGGCGGCGCATGAGGGCCAGGTCTTTCAAGCTCAAAGGACCGTCCAGAACCACCCGGTCAAATCCCAGGGTCTGGGCGGCCCCAAGTCCCAGGGAGTTCTGGCAACCCCAGGTCCCGGCCGCGTGCAAGGGAAGATCAGGATAACGCCTCCGGGCTTCCCGGACCAGGCCCACGTCCCGGACCACCAGGGCCTGGGGGGGGAGTTCCCCAATCCGGGTTAACATGTCCTCCGCCCGGGGAAGGTCCATCTGCTCCACCAGCCAATCCCACACCAGGTAAAACCGGACGTCCCGGCGCCGGGCGGCGGCCTGCCATACCTGGATTTCATCCCACCAATCCGGGCCGGGATTCCGGGGCAGGCGCACCGCCACGGCCCCGGCTCCTACTTCCAGGGCGGCGCTAAAGGCTTCCGGGGTCCTTATCTGAAGAACCAGTTCCATGATGATAGTGATCAGTATTCAGTAATCAGTATTCATTAACCAGTATTCAGTAACCAGTAGTTAATGCCCAGTGGCCACTTATGAATTATAACAGCAAGCAGGGAGTAATTATATCTATTCCCAATCCCTGTCCCTGCTCTCCCTCCTCCCTACTCACTGATTATTGATTACTGATTACTGGCAACTGCCACTTGACATCTGCCCAAATTTTTCCATATTGTTATAAATTCTTGCAAGGAGACCGTTATGAAAATTCTGGGCATCTGGGGCAGCCCCCGCAAGGGCGGCAACTCCGACGTGCTCCTGGACGCCTTTCTTAAAGGGGCCGCCCAGGGCGGCGCCCAGGTGGAGAAGGTGGCCCTCCGGGAACTGAAGATTTCTCCCTGTTTGGAGATATATCACTGTTTCAAGGACGGCGCCTGCCCCATCAAGGACGATATGCAGCCCCTGTACGCCAAACTCCTGGAAGCCGACGTGGTGGCCCTGGCCTCGCCCATCTTTTTTTACGGGGTGTCGGCCCAGGCCAAGGCCATGATCGACCGCACCCAGGCCCATTGGTCCAAGCGTTACGTGCTCAAACAGGACTTTCCCGGGCCGGAGCGCCAGGGGGTGCTGTTGTGCACCGGGGCCACCAAGGGCAAATACCTGTTCGTGGGAGCCCGCTTCACCGCCAAGTATTTTTTCGACGCCATCAACGTCACCTATGCCGCGGAAATCCTGGTGCGGGGGGTGGATGAAAAGGGCGCCATCCTGGGACAGCCGGAAGTCCTGGCCCGAGCCGAGGACCTGGGGCGCCGCCTGGCCCAAGGGGAAAAGTTTGAGCCTATCAAGCTCAAGCCCCTGGCAGTGTGAACAATGAGCTGTTGGCTGTTGGCTGTTGGCTGTTGGCTGTTGGTTGTCAAATTCTAACTGCCAACTGCTAACTGCTAACTGTTGGACCATATGGAAGTCGCTTAAACCCATTTCAAAGGAGACCCTAAATGGCCATCACCGTGGGCATGACCAATGAAATGAAGCTCAAGACCGGGCCGGAGCACTCGGCCCAGAAGTTCTACCCCAAGGTTCCCGACGTTTTCGGCACCCCCTTCCTGAGCGGCCTGTTTGAAGGGGTGAGCGCCGACCTCATGGCCCCCCACCTGGGACCCGGCGAGACCTCCGTGGGCATCTCCATGAACCTGAAGCACACCGCGCCCACCCCCCTGGGGATGGAAGTGCGGGCGGTGACGGAAGTCACCGGGGTGGAAGGGCGCAAGATCACCTTCAAGCTGGAGGCTTTCGACGAAAAAGAAAAGATTGGCGAAGCCGTCCACGAACGCTTTATAATTAATTTAGAGAAATTCCTGCAGCGGCTGGAGGCGAAAAAGAGCTGAGCCGGGCCCTTTCCCTGGATTTTCCTTACGATCTGGTCACCCTGGGCCAGTTTGAAGCCGGGTCCGGGTGGGAGGCCCAGGTGCGCCAATACGTCCGCAAGAAGTACCGCCATGACCTGGAGGGTTTGGCCGCCCTGGACCCCGAAGCCCTGTCGGCCCTGTTCCGGGGCGAGATTCTCCCGGGCCGCCCTTATGCCTCGGTTAATTGGGTGATGCGGCTCAAGCCATTCCGGCCCCTGGAAATTTTCATTCTTTTCGACCAGGACCCGGAATTCGGCGCGGACCTGCGCATTTTTTACGCCCGCAAAAGCCTCACGGTGCCCACGGAGGACGCCTACGTCTTCGCCTGGGACTACGTGGCCCTGCTGGCCCGCTACGGCCGGGGGTCCTATCCTTTGACCCCAGCCGCCCCAGGCTCCCGGTGGCTGCCCCTGGCGGACTTTGCGCCGGAGGGGACCGGCCCCATGAAGGAGGTCTCCCTGGGGGCCCGGGAGGAGGCCTTGCTGCTGTTGCAGCCGGAGTTTGCGGAAGTGGCGGTGCGCCGCCTGGACTGCGGAGACTGGGCCGAGATCAATGGCGGCTGGGAAGTGGCCTGGCCGGTGCTGGGAGACCTGGCCTTCCGCCTGAGCCGGACCTCCGGGGGCATCGAGATGGCCTATGACGACTACGGAGCCAAGAAATACCCTCCGGAATTTCTCCTGAGCTTTTCCTGGCTTTACATCAACGCCCTGCTCCGGGAGTACCGCCAGGTGGACCCCAGCCTCCCCCGGCTCTCCCGGTATTTTTAATACCGTTTTCGGTTTTCGGTTTTCGGTTTTCGGTTAAAAGATTATAATTATCAATAAATTAGTCATCAGATTTGTTCCATCAGAAAGATAGACCTTCAAAACCCATGAAGTGTGGTTTTTGTGACAACGTGGCCATATTCCTCCGCTACACCTGAACCGGGATCGAGCTGGCCTGCCGGGAGTGCGGCCATGTTTATTCCCCGGAAGAGGCCAGGGAGCTTATCTCGCGTCGCACGGAGATCCGGCTCAAGCTGAAAAACTGCAAGCCATAATTAGTTTCGAGTTTCAAGTTTCGAGTTTATGGTGAATTTCGAGATTCGAGATTTGGCTTCTTATTTTTAAATCTCGAAAGCACCAACTCGAGACTCTCTTGAAACTTGAAACTCGAAACTCGAAACTTGAAACTCAATGGTTAAAGAAATCAAACCCCGCGGTAAAATCGAAGCCACCCTCACCCTCCCCGGCTCCAAGAGCTACACCCACCGGGCCCTGATAGCCGCGGCCCTGGCCCCGGGGGAAAGCCTGCTCACCAACGCCCTCCGGGCCGAGGATACGGAACTCACCGCCCAGGCCCTGGAGCGCCTGGGCGCGGGGATTGCCTGGAAGGATACGGAGGTGCGCCTCCGGGGAACCGGAGGACGCTGGCAGCCGGCGCCGGAACCCATCTATCTGGGCAACTCCGGCACCTCCATGCGCTTCCTCACCGCCCTGACGGCCCTGGGCCGGGGAGAGTACCACCTCACCGGCAGCCCCCGCCTGTGTGAGCGGCCTGTGGGCGAACTCCTGCAAGCCCTGGCCTCTTTGGGGGTGGAAGCCCATTCCCAGCAAGGGAACGGCTGCCCGCCGGTCATCGTCCGCGGCGGGCTGACGGGGGGCCGGACCCAGCTTTCCGGCGCGGTCAGCAGCCAGTACCTTTCGGCCATGCTGTTTATCGCCCCCCTGGCCCCCCAGGGGGCGGAAATCGAGATCACCGGGGAGCTGGTCTCCCGGCCTTACGTGAACCTGACCCTGGAAGTGCTGGCGGACTTCGGCATCTCTTTTTATCGGGAAGGATACAAATTTTTTCAAGTCCCCGGAGGGCAAAGCTATCAACCCCGGGATTATGAAATCGAGGCCGACGCCTCCAGCGCCTCTTATTTCTGGGCCGCCGCGGCCCTGACCGGCGGCCGGGTGACCATCACCAACCTCAGCCTGGAATCCTGCCAGGGGGACATTGACTTCTTGTCGGTGCTGGCCCGCATGGGCTGCCGCATCGCGCCCACCGAGGCAGGTCTGACGCTGCAGGGCGGCCCTTTGACCGGCATCGAGGTGGACATGGCCAACATGCCGGATTTGGTCCCCACCCTGGCGGTGGCCGCGGCCTTCGCCCGGGGCGATACGGTGATCACCGGCGCGGCCCACCTGCGCCACAAGGAATCCGACCGCCTGGCCGCAGTGGCCGGGGAACTGGCCAGAATGGGGATAAGCGCGGCGGAAACCGCGGACGGCCTCATCATCCACGGGGGCCAGCCCCACGGCGCGGTTATGCACACTTATGACGACCACCGCATCGCCATGAGCTTCGCGGTGGCCGGCCTCAAGATTCCCGGCCTGATCATCCAGGACCCCCAGGTGGTGGCCAAATCTTTTCCAGATTTTTGGGAGTATTTTGAAAGATTGTAGTGCTGCCCATTTGATTATAAGGCGCCAATTTAATAATTCATTGACATTTGTGCGAGATTGTGCTTACGTAGAATTCCGCGTAAATTAATGCGTTTTAGCCGTGATTTCATATTGTTTGGGACATCCCAAACATTGAAATCGGGAGGATTTAGAAATGCTGAAAAAATTTGCTATTTGTATATGCATTATGACCACGGGATCTATTTTAGGTTGCATGACAGCCGCGCAACATCAACAGGAATTAGGCTCAACCAAGGAACGTGAAATGACTGTCGGGATTGTGCAAAAAGAAATTCGGAAGGGCATGTCGCAGGCTGACGTGGCTGTCGCTTTGGGCTCGCCAAACATAGTAACAAATGATGGATCAGGAAAGGAAACATGGATTTATGACAAGATAGCCACCGAAGCTTCTTATTCAACAAGCAGCGGAGGAGTTTCAGGGGGAGTGGGTGCTGGCGGTCTTGCTGGTAGCGCGCTAATTCTTGGCGGCGTCGGAGGAGGATATTCTAAAGCAGCCGGAGCTTCAAGTACAACTCAAAAAACCTTGACTGTGGTTATAAAATTTGATGCTCGCAGAAATGTAGAATCTTTTTCTTATCATGCCAGCAAATTTTAAGAAATAAGGAGAAAATATTATGAAAATCAGAGTTATTTATTTATTCATCTTCGGGTTAATTATAATCGGTTGCACTACTACTACACCAACGCCAACAAAAACCCAACTAGAAATAAGAGAATTTCAAACGAGAGAATACGACACGAATGATGTCAAAATGGTGATGAAATCACTACTAAACGTATTACAGGATGATGGATACATCGTGAAAAATGCAAACGTTGAACTTGGCCTACTTTCTGCTACTAAAGAAATTGATGTGGAAAGTAAAGGTCAAGCATTTCTTTTGGTTCTTTTAGCTGGTAAAGATGCTCGTTGGAGAAAGAATTCTATAATTGAGTGTTCAGGTAATGTAACCGAGATGGGGAAGGTATGTAAGGTTCGTGTAAATTTCCAGGTTAAGACAATGGACAATGTGGGTGCCGTAAAAGAGGTTAAGACGATTGATGATGCATTGTTCTACCAAACGTTTTTTGCCAAAGTAGATAAAGGAATTTTTATAGGGAAACAAAAATTGTAATACTATCCCAAGGGAATAACCCCGCGCGGTGGTAAAATCACAGTTGAAGCTGAGAAAATGGGAGAAAAGAAGCTGGTAAAATTGGATTTGGCGCTTTAAACCAGGCAGTTGCCTGCTTGCGTCATTAAGTTTATGCCGCCGCTAATCTTTAACCTATAAAACCCGCGAAATCCAAACAACAGATACCAGCAAAGGTTTATTTAGCACAAAAACGGTAGGGGCGGCCCTTGGGGCCGCCCCGGTTGATTTTACAAAGTTCATTTATTCTACCGGAACCCGCGGTTGTTGTGCTTGGCGCAGTAGATGCTGCGGCTGCTGTTATTCAGCATTTGGTGCAGCCGGGCGCGCTCCCGCCGGGTCAGGCGGCCGTCGGCCTTCATCCGGGCTTCCGCGGCCCGGATGCGGGCTTGCTGCCTTTCCAGGCGGTTGAATTCCCGGGGGGTGATCTGCCCGGAATTTAGCCCTTGATAAATCCGGGCCTGCTGGTATGCTTCCCGGGCGTCGATGCGGGGCGAATAGGTCCCGGCCTGGGCCGGCAGGCCGGCCAGGACAAAGCCCCCCACCAGGATTCCCGCAATCGCCATTGCCGTCCATTTCCGCATGTTCTTCAGATCCTCCCGAGTTCATTTGAGGGTTCATACCAAGTTGCGATCAAACGAGTAAAAATGTCATTCTGAGCGCAGCGAAGAATCTAGATTCTTCACTCCGCTTTGCTCCGTTCAGAATGACAAACAAAAATTACCTCTTTGACGGCAACTTGGTGTCAGGCCTGAACTTTCCTAATATTTAGATGATCTAGTATGCCAATTAGTTAGTTCTCATCCGAAAAGATATTTAGCTGAAATAATTGGATAAAGGGCAATTATTCCTCGCGATTTTACTCGGAAAATGTTATCTTCTATCAAGTAATACCGTGTCCGCTTTCAGGTGCAACAAACTCAACCTGTAACTTATTGATAAATCTTATTTATTTTAACCGAAAACCGAAAACCGAAAACCGAAAACGGTATGAGCCTCTTGCAAAATTCATTTTGAGGCTGCGATTTTCCCAATGTTGCTTAAAGAAATATCCGGTAGCACAGGCTTTCCAGCCTGTGCCGGCGCCGGCTGAAGCCTGCGGCTACATAATTTTGCAAGAGGCTCACATGGTAAATTAATAATGAGCCGGATAGATAATCTAAATTTCTTCAATGAAATGCAAGACTTGTCTTAGTTGGCCCAATGCCGGGGCTACGGCTCCAGACTTTAATCTCGGACGGAGGGAGTAATGAGAAGTCGATTGGTTTTTTCGATGCTGGCGATTCTGATGTGCCTGGCGTTTTGCCAAACCGGGGCTGAGGCCACTATTTTCCGAATGCGGTTCCAGGTTTATACCTTGAACTTGTATGTCCCGTCGGGCAGCCCTCCTTCTCAGTTTCTCCAAGTCAACGTAACTATTGGCGATTCCCTGCAGCGGCCTTACGATGCCGTCAAGTCCCTGAAGGTTTATGCCCCCGCGGCAGACGGCACGGTTTTCGATTTGACCAATAATTGGATGGAAAGTGGCCAGGTATATTATGCCCGTCTTAAACCCTCGGATTTCAAAACTGGCAAAATTCCCGGCGGCACTTATAAAGCCGTGGTGATCGGGAAGGACAACAGCACTCTCACCCAATACCACTCCATATCAGGGGCGTTTCTGGGATACTCCGCCGTCACCTCCCCCCTGGCTGGATCAACCGTGGCCAACCTGACGCCGCTTATCCAGTGGAACCCGGTAACCGGAGCTCAGTATTATTCAATTAACTTATGGCTTGTTACCGCAGCAGGGGAATATAACTCTGCGGGATATACGGTATACCGCAATTCTTTCCAGGTGCCGCCCGGGGTTTTAAGGCCGGGCGCCGATGTTCACGTTTCCGTTAACGCCTACGACAGCGACAAGAATTTAACCAAGGGATCGACAAGCGCTTCGCTAAACTTTAAGACCCCGTAACAATTTAATCCAGTCTCCAATGACTATTCACATAACTTGATTATCCTAAGTCAGTCAAATGGGAGAGCGAGATGAACCGCAAAGGCAGTCTGATTTTCCTGGTCATCCTGATGTGGGCCTGGCCCCTGGTCTGCCAGGCCGAAGTCACCCGCTTCTGGTTCAATGTCTTCACCACCAATTATCCCGATCCTTCCCAGCGACGATTGGATGTTGCCGTGGTATTGGGCGACACCAGGTACCGGCAACCGGACGCCATTAAATCACTCCAGGTGACCGCGCCCGATCCGGCCCATACGGTGATGGACCTCAGCAAAAATTGCTGGTATGAGTTGCGGGGGCAGTTTTTCGCGTATTTCTTGCCCTCTTTTTTTCCCGGGGGGCAGATTCCCTCCGGCAGTTATGTGGCTAAGGTGGTCGACAAAGCCGGGAAATCCCTGACGGTCAAGAAAACGCTTACCGTTTCCTTTCTCCCCTGCCCCACCATAACCTTTCCCTCCACGGGGGCAGTGCTGGCGCAATTGAAGCCTACCATTGCCTGGACCAAGGTCACGGGGGCCCAATTTTACTCAATCGATTTGGATGACCTGACCAAGGGAGAACCTATCTACGGCACCCCGGCGCGGTTGATCGAGGTATATAGGGATAGTTTCACCCTCCAGACCGGGGTCTTGAAGCCTGGCACCAATTACCGCATCCGCATTGAGGCCCGAAACAGCGACAAGATGATGAACCAGCGGTCGCGCAGCGACTGGGTCAACTTCAGCACCGCACCCACCGCTCAATAATGGTTTTCGGTCTTCGGTCTTCGGTCTTCGGTTAAAAAACGGAATGATATCAGATCGTTCCAGTTAAAGTTTGCAGCCTTGCCAACAAAACTATTTAATAAAAGGAGCCTGAGGCTGATTCAGGCTCCTTTTTTTGGGTCAATGGGATTTTTATCGAAAACCGAAGACCGCCTCACCCCAGCCGGCATAAACGCCGGAAGTTGTCCCCCAAAATGGCCTGGGTTTGGGCCTCGGGCAGTTTAAGGCCCAAGATCTTGGCCAGTTCCACCTCGGGGTAGCTGAAGGGATAGTCGCTGCCGAACAGGAGGCGGCCCGCGCCCTGACGCCCCAGGTAGTCTTCAATGGTGTCCAGGTTAGCCACGGCGCTGTCGGCATAAAC
>Ga0194111_10009522_pt1 | contig 10565 bp, 8 predicted proteins | sample TA2KigC300mmetaG_FD_146194 | JGI IMG/M metagenome (GOLD analysis project Ga0194111, IMG submission 146194) | Freshwater microbial communities from Lake Tanganyika, Tanzania - TA2015033 Kigoma Deep Cast 300m | ecosystem: Environmental > Aquatic > Freshwater > Lake | place: Tanzania: Lake... | reverse complement strand
GGCCCGGTCGCCAGAACGCGTACGCCCTTACGCGCGGATCGGGCGGCAACGGCCGCGGCGTAGGCGCGCCGGATGCCTGGGGTGAGCATAACGCCCTCCGGCGCGGCGGCGAAGAGCGAGGCGAGTTTTGCGATGAAGGCCTCCGCGGCGGCGGAGCGCACGAGGAGGAGCACGCCGGGCTGGGTGCAGAACTGGCCCACGCCCAGGGTGCAGGAGCCGACCATGCCGGAGGCGACGGCCTCACCACGCGAGGCCAGCGCACCTTCGAGAAGCACGACGGGGTTCACGCTGCTCATCTCGGCGTAGACAGGGATGGGCAAAGGCCGGGCGGCGGCGAGGTCCATCAGGGCGCGGCCTCCCGCGCGGGAGCCAGTGAACCCGACTGCGCTGAGCGTGGGGTGCTTCACCAGACGTTGGCCCACGTCGCGTCCGTCGCCCTGCACCATCGAGAACGTGCCCTCGGGCAGGCCAACTTCGCGAACGGCGGAGACGACCAGTCCGGCCATGATCTCGGCGGTGCCGGGGTGGGCCTGATGCGCCACCACGACGACGGGGCAGCCCGCGGCGAAGGCCGACGCGGTGTCGCCGCCGGCCACGGAGTAGGCGAACGGGAAGTTGCTGGCGCAGAAGACCGCGACCGGGCCGAGCGGGCGGCACATCGAACGGTGGTCCGGCTTGGGCACGGGTTTCCGCTCGGGGTCCGCGTGCTCGATGCGCGCGTCGACCCACTCGCCCTTCTCAACCAGGGCGGCGAAGAGGCGGAGCTGTCCGACCGTCCGGCCGATCTCACCCTGGCAGCGGGCCTCGGGCAGCGCTGTCTCGCGCATGGCTCGGGCGGCGAGCGCCGGGGTAGCGGCGGCGACGCGGTCGGCGAGTGCACGGAGGAACGCGGCCTTAGCCTTGCCGGAAAGCGCGGCCAGGGCGGGGGCGGCGGCCGCGGCCAGTTCCGCCGCGCGGTCGACCTCATCGGCGTGTGCCGTGTGGAATGGCTCGGGCAGCTCGGAACCAGCGGCGGGGTCGAAGGCCCGCCAGGTCCGGCCGCCGACGCGGCCGCGGGTGAAGCCAATGAAGGAGAGGCCGGTGAGTGACGGGTCGCTGGACATGGACCCATTATTGGCGGGAGCAGGCGCCCTGAGTCGAGGCAAAGGACCGCCGGACGGAACTTCCCCCTTTTCCGGAGGTTTAAAATCATTAGTAAGACAAACGCCCCATGGCCTCCAGCCGCTCCTTCATCATCTTGACCGTCGGACTCTGCGTCCTGACCGGCATCGGCATCAGCCGCTACGCGACCCCGATCAAGGAGGCCGTGACGGAGGCGACCGCCGCCCAGACAAAGGCGCCCAAGCGCGCTTCCGCGGTCGACCCGGGCGGGGAGATCAAGGCGCGCAGCACCAGCGGTCTCGTGCTCAATTCCGAGGAGAACGTCCGGCCGGACTTCGACCGCAACAAGGAGATGGTGAAGGAGAAGTCCTCCGCCGCCAAGGCCGCGCTCGAGGAGAGGTTCGCGAGCTTCAACGACAACAGCCGCAAGATGGTCGAGGAGATCTCCGGCGGCGACCGCGACAAGATGCGGGCCGCGTTTGGCGCCGCCCTGCAGGACGAGAAGTTCAAGGAGTTGTTCCGCCGGAGGCACGAGCTGGAGGGGCAGTGGAAGACGGCGACCGACGGCGAAAAAGAGGGCATCATGCGGGAGATGGAGCTGATCCGCACAATCGGGCTCGCACGCCTCAAGGAGGAGATGGGGCGCATCAACGGAGCGCCGCAGGGCGACGGCCTGCCGCCCGGGGTTCGCGTCCAGTCGGTCACGCTGCCCGCCAATCAGAACGGGGCCGCGCCCGCGAACGCGCCCGACCCGGCTCCCTTTTCCAAGCGGCCGGTCATCATCCAGTGAGACGCTGACGTGGCCTCGTCCCGCGTCTGGCCCAACGCCCTGCTGGCCGCATTCATCGCGGCAGGCGTGACGTGGGCGCTGATGCGGGAAGACCCGGAGAAGGACGCGTCCGCAGCCCATGCGGGCCCCGCTCCGGGCCGCCCGGTCAAGACCGGGCCGGAGGTGAAGGGCTCAAAGCCCCGCAGCGCGGCCGACCTGAAGCTGAATCCGAGGGACAACGTGGTCTCCGCCCCGGCCGAATTGCGTAAGGCCTTGGTCGTGCAGGAGGGGGTGCGGGTGATCAACGAGCTCAAGGCGGCCCACCCGGCGACCTTCGACGCCGCGGCCAAGCGCTGGATTGAGACGCCTCGGGTCAAGGAACTCATCAAGGAGTGGCAGGCGCTGGAGGCCGGCTGGAAGGACGCCACCGAGGAGGCCCGTGAGGCGAGGCTGCCGGACGCCAAGGCGATGTGGGATGAGGCGATGGCGCTGCTCCGCGCCGAAGTGGCGAGGCCAGCGCCTGAGCCCGTGGTCACGCGGTGAGCGTACCGCGAAATTCCGTCAGCACGTCGCGGATGCGGACGAAGCCGGGGCCACGGAGTCCGGTCGACTCGTCCATGTACAGGTCGCGTCGCACCTCCACCATGATCGCGCTCACGCGCGCATCACGGCCCAGGAAGGCCGCAGGCACCATTGCGCCGCTGAACGGCACGTTGACGCCGACCTTGAAGCCGTGGGCGCGGAAGAATGCCTCGGCTTCGTTGAGCAGTGCGGTCGGCGTGTGTCCGGGCTCGGTGCCCAGGCCGATCTCCGGCGGATCGCCGAAATCCCGCTGCGTGGGCAGCGCGCGCGAGGGAAAAGAATGCGCGTCCAAAACGACGCAGCGGCCGAAACGCTCCAGCCTCAGCCGTGCGGCGTCATCGAGCCGACGGTGATGCGGCCGGTAATGGGCCTCGATTAGAGCCTCCCTCCTTTCCGGCGACAGTGAACGCAGGAGCCGGCCATCGGTCGTGCTTACATAGGTCGCCCCCATGCCGACCTTGGCGCAGGGCTCGCGAGCGTCATCCTCATAACGCTCCACGTCCACCACCAGCCGGGAGATTCGGGCAGCAATCACGTCCTCCGGGTCCGCACCCCGCCCGTAGAGCTTATCCGTGAACCAGTCCGTCAGCCTGAGCCTCTCGAAGGCCAGAACCTCCTCTGAAACGAGGAAATCCCCCTTTACCGCCTCCGGAACGAGGTCGGCCGCGTGCGGAATATGAAGCAGGAGCGGGGTCACCCCTCCACCCTGCCCCCCGACGGAGAAGGGCGCCAGCCGCCGAAGCGTCATAAATCAAATAAGTGTTTGAAACTCCCCGGTCCTTCGGGGGTTATGTGGGTGCATCCCCATACACACATGAAGCACCTCCTCACCATTCTCGCGCTCGTCCTCTCGGTCGGCGTCGCCACCGCCCAGGAAAAGAAGCCCGAAGGCCAGCCCCCTGCCAAGAAGGAAGGCAAGGGCGAAAAGAAGGGCTCGGCCCGCCCCGAAGGCGTGGACGAAGGCAGCAGGAAGAAGTTCCAGGACGCCATGAAGGCCGCCCAGTCCGACGACGCCGTCAAGGCCGCCAAAGCCAAGCTCGCCGAGGCCAAGTCCGAAGACGAGAAGAAGGAAGCCGGCAAGGCCCTCCGCGAAGCCACCAAGGCCGCCGTCCTCAAGGCCGACGCCTCCCTCGCCGAAGTCTTCGCCAAGCTCGAAGCGGCCGGCAAGGGCAAGGGCGGCAAGGGCGGAGAAAAGAAGAAGAAGAAAGAGTAATCCTTCCTTCAGCCACGAACGAACCCCGGAGACCCCGGGGTTCTTTTTTGCCCGGATCGGCACTCGGCGAGCACCGGAGGAGCGGACCGGAGGACCATCAGGTTAAAAGGCCCGATGCGGCCGTTTTCGGCTCGATTCGTTTGAACTTCGCAACTCGTGCGGTGTTATAGGTGCAGCATGAAGCCCCTGTTCCTGTCCGTCCTCACCCTGTGCCTGGCCGTCCTGGCTTCGGCTGAGGACAAGCCCGCCAAGCCCCAGGTCCAGCCGCCCGCCGCGAAGAAGAAGGCGGGCAAGAAAGTCGCCGGCAAGGCGGCGCCCTTCGTTCCGGAGAAGGTCGAGGGGGTATCCGAAGAGCAGCTGGCCAAGATCCGGGAGCAGCTCCCGAAGGCCTACATGAGCGACGGCGCCGCCGCGGCCCGCAAACGGCTGGCTGAACTCAAGGAGCAGACTGAATTCGCCTCGGCCCTGGAGAAGAAGGACATGAGGACGGACTTCGAGAACGCCACCTACGACATGCGCAAAGCGCTCAAGGAGGCCATGATCGCCGCGGACCCCGCCATCGAGAAGGGCGCGGTCGACCGGGTGTTCGCCGAAATCGAGAACATCAACCGCGAACGCGCGGAAGCCGCCAAGGCCGCCAAGGGCAAGGATGCGCCGAAGGGCAAGACTCCCCCGAAACCGTTCCCCTTCGGCGAGAAGAAGCCCGAGGAAAAGAAGTGACCGAAATTTCACCCGCATAACACCATGTCATTCCGCGAAATCCTCCCCCTGATCATGGCCGCCGCCCTGGGCAGCGCCGCCACCTACATCGCCGTGCGCCCTGCCGCGCCCGCCGAGACGAAGTCAGCCAAGATCGAGGCGCGCGAGCCGGCCGCTCCCGTCAAGACCGTCGCGGCCGCCCCGCTCGAACAGCCCGCCGCACCCGCCCCTGAGGCGCCCAAGGGCGAAGCCCCGAAAGGTCAGTTCGGCGGCCGCTTCAAGGGCGGACAGGGGATGCTTCCCGACGTCGAGGGCGTGGCTCCGGAAGTGATGGCCAAGTTCCGCGCGGCCTCCATGAAAGCCTTCCAGGATGAAAGCGTGCGGGAGATTTTCACCAAGATGAGCGACCTGCGGAAGCGTCTCGAATACGCCTCGGAAAACGAGAAGCGTGACGCAGCCCAGGATTTTCAGGCCCTCTTCGGCGACCTGCGCGAAGCCCAGAAGAAGGCGGTCATGGCCGCCGACGGTTCCCTCGAGGCCAAGGACGTAGACACCATCCTCGACGCCCAAGCCGAACGCTTCCGGGAACGGATGCAGCAGGGGAAGAAGAAGTAAGCCGAGGCGCAGGTAGGGCTGACCGCCCTCGGTCAGCCGCTGCATCAGGGGACACGTGGGCACGGTGACACGTGGGCACGGGCGCACCTCTTGCCTCTCGGCTGCCCTGCCCCCAGTGGATACCCCCTCTCCATCTCGCCTTTGCACCTCAACTGCCCCTGTCCCCGCGGCCATGCCGCGCCGGTAGGGACGTGATTGCCATCACGTCCGTGGGCCTACGGGCGCCGGGCAGGTCGGTCGACTTGCCCGGCGCGACTCGCCTGCCTCGGCGAACGGCGGCCATGGCAATGGCCGCCCTACCTCTCCCACTGTCCCCGCCCCTGTCCCTGCCCCTGTCCCTCGAAGTCAGCCCCTACCCTCGGTCGCCCTGCGTCGGCCTTACCCAAGACCGGATGATCCGCTGCGGATCTGTCATCGATTCAGCCATCCGTCATCCGTCATCTGTCATCTCCCTGTCCCTGTCCCTGCCCCCATCTCCCTCTAAGCACCCACATCTGGCTGGAACTCCCCCGCCCTTCGGCCATCTAATCGGAGCATGATTCCCCGTCTGCTCGGCCTGACCAGCCTATCCCTCCTCTTCACCGTCTCCGCCCTCCGTGCCGAGACGGTCTTCATCGAGGCCGAATCCCTCGACCAGCACGGCGGGTGGAAGCTCGACACCCACTTCACCCACATCGTCGGGTCGCCCTACCTTCTGGCCCATGGCCTGGGACGGCCGGTGGCCGACGCCACGGGTGCCTTCCGGGCCCCCGTCGCCGGAGAATATCGCGTCTGGGTGCGCACCAAGGACTGGGTCGCCCCGTGGAAGGCCCCCGGCGCCCCCGGTCGCTTCCAGGTCGTCATCAACGGACGCGCCCTCGAGACCGAGTTCGGCACCAAGGGCGCCGACTGGCACTGGCAGGACGGCGGCAAGATCTCCCTCACCGCAGGCGAGCACAGGCTGGCCCTGCATGACCTGACCGGCTTCGACGGACGCGTCGACGCCATCGTGCTGACCACCGATGCCTCGACTCCGCCGGACGCCGCTCAGGGCCTCGAGAAGTATCGCCACGGCTTCATCAATCCCGACGGCCCGGAGGACGCCGGTGAATTCGACCTCGTGGTCGTCGGCGGCGGCTACGGCGGCCTCGGCGCCACCCTTTCCGCGGCCCGTCAGTCGCTTCGCGTGGCCCTCATCCAGGACCGCCCCGTGCTCGGCGGCAACGGCAGCTCCGAGATCGGCGTCTGGGCCATGGGAGGCACCATGCGCGGCAAGTTCCCGCACCTCGGCGAGATGATCGAGGAGATCGCCGACCGCGCCCCCGACAGCCCCGGCCGCGTCGACTCCTTCGCCGACGACCTCAAGGAGCGCGTCGTGCGCGCCGAGAAGACCGTCTCGCTCTTCCTCAACCACTACGCCACCGGCGTGACGATGAAGGACGGCCGCATCGCCTCGGTGACCGCCATCGACACCCGCACGGGCCGCCAGCGCGTCTTCCGCGGCAAGTTCTTCGCCGACACCACCGGCCACGGCCACCTCGGCGCGGCGGCCGGCGCGGACCTCGAGATCGAACCCAAGGGACGCATGGGCATGTCCAACATGTGGTTCTACCAGAACGAGGCCACGCCCCAGGCCTGGCCGGCCACGCCCTGGGCGCTGCCCCTCGAGATGGGCGACTTCCCGACCCTGCAGCGCTCGAAGTCGTTCCTCGAGGACAAGCCGTTCTACAAGGCCGAGTGGTTCTGGGAATCGGGCTTCGACAAGGACCCGATCAAGGACCTGGAGCTGATTCGCGACTGGAACCTCCGCGCGATGTACGGAGCCTTCTCCGCGCTCAAGACCGGCCAGGACAAGGACCGCCACGCCAACGCCGCCCTCAAGTGGGCCTCGCACGTGGGCGGGCCCCGCGAATCCCGCCTGCTGCGCGGCGACATCGTGCTGACCGGCCCCGACATCGTCGCCAAGCGCGAGTTCCCCGACGGCACGGTGCCCACCACCTGGGACATCGACCTCCACTACCCGCGCGAGCAGTACGCCGCCAAGTTCCCGGACAACCCCTTCATCTCCCGCGCGGCCTTCGGCGCCCGCGGCGCCGAGGGCAAGGCCGCGGTCGACCGCCGCAACGGCTACCCGCTGCCCTACCGCCTGTTCTACTCCCGCAACATCCCCAATCTGTTCATGGCCGGACGGCACATCTCCGTCACCCATGAGGCCCTCGGCACGGTGCGCGTGATGCGCACCATCGGCATGATGGGCGAAGTCGTCGGCAAGGCCGCCTACCTGGCCGTGCGCGAAGGCACCACGCCCCGCGGCGTCTATGAGAAGCACCTCGCCGAACTGCTGCAGCTCCTCGAGCAGCCCGGCCGCATGCGCCGCGACTCCCTCGCCGCCTCCCTGCGGCTCGACGGCTCGATCGCCGACTTCAAGGCGCTGCCGGTCGGCCGCATGAACCGCGACCTGCATGGCGACGCCGCGCCCGAGAAGATGGGCGAGCACGAGCTGGCCCTGCTCAAGAAGATGCCTGGCGTGGTAGCCGACGACTCCGACGCCAAGTTCACGGGCAAGTGGACCAAGGGCGAAGGGCTGCCCCACTACGGCATCGGCTACCACTACGCGGGCAAAGGCGCCAACACCGCGCGCTTCACGCTCAACGTGCCCAAGGCGGGACGCTACGAACTGCGTGTGCACTTCACGGGCCACGAGAACCGCTCGCCCAACGCGCTCGTCATCCTCGAACGCGCCAGTGCCAAGCCGGTCGAGAAGCGCATCGACCAGACGCACGGCGAACTGGAGAAGCCCATGGTCATCGGCGCCTACGACTTCACCGCCGGTGAGCACGCGGTCGTGCTCTCCACCACCGGCGTGAAGGGCAACGTGCACGCCGACCTGGTGCAGCTGGTCCCGGTGAACTGAGCGATGGCCTCGGGCGCCCAGGCCTGGCTCGCCCGCCTCTGGAGGCCGCTTGCGCTCGGCGCGGCGGCCTTCCTGCTTCATGCCTCGGACCCGGCGGCGGGCGACCCGCCAGCGCTCTCGCTGGCCCAGGCGCGCGCGTTCTTCCCTGACGCCTCCCGGCTCAAGGCCGCGGCGGACCGCTCGGTGCTCGCACTCGACGCCTTCGGCAACCGGGTTGGGCGTCTGGTCACGACTTCGCCGGAGGCCGACCGCATCGTGGGCTACTCCGGCCCGACCAACGTGCTCGTGGCGCTCGACAACGACGACCGGGTGCTCGGCATCCGCATCCTCTCGAGCGAGGACACGGCGGCCCACGTCGCGCAGCTGAAGTCCGACCCGGCCTTCGCGACCTCGTTCACGGGCTGGACGCCCCGCACGCGCCCGGCCCCGAAGCTCGAAGGGATCGCCGGCTCGACGCTCACAGCCTACGCGGTCGCGGAATCCGTCCAGCAGCGGCTGTCCGGCACCTACGCCTCGCTGCGCTTCCCCACGCCGCTCTCGGTCGAGGAGGCGAAGGCCGCCGGCTTCACGGACGCGGCCGCGCTCGAAAGCGGCTCACCGCGCCTCGGCTGGCATCGGGTCAGGGACGCCGCGGGCTCCACGCTTGGCTTCCTCGTGCGCACGTCCCCCTCGGGCGACGAGGCCACGGGCTACGCGGGGCCGACGGACACGCTCGCGGCGGTCGCGCCGGACGCCCGCACGATCCGCCAGGTGCTCATCCGCTCGACCTACGACACCGCCGATTACGTGCGTCGGGTGAAGGAAGACCCGGCCTACCTCGCCTCGCTGGCGAAATGGGACGTCGAACAGTGGGCGACGCTCGACTTCAACCAGGCCGGACTGGAAGGCGTAGCGGGCGCGACGATGACGAGCTTCGCGGTCGCGGAAGGGTTGCGCCGCAGGTTCGCCGATGACCGCCGCGCCGCCGCCGCGGCCAAGGAGGAACGTGTGACCTGGGTGCGTCGCGCCGCCGCCGGCCTGCTGCTGCTCGGCGCGCTGGCAATGGCGTTCACGCGGCTGAACGGAAAACCTTGGCTCCGGACGGTCTGGCAGGTGGCGCTGGTCGGTGGCACGGGCCTCTGGCTCGGCCAGCTGGTCTCACTCGGACTCTACTCCGGCTGGGCGCGGCACGGCCTGCCCTGGAAAGCCGCCCCCGAACTGGTCGTGCTGGGGGCGATCGCCCTCCTGGTGCCCTGGGCGACCCGTAAGCAGATTTATTGCTACCATGTCTGCCCCCACGGGGCCGCCCAGGAGCTCCTAGGGCGCTTCAGGAGCCTCCACTGGCCCCTGACAGGCAAGACCCACGCCTGGCTGTCCAAAGTGCCCTCTTGGAGCCTCGGAGCGGCCTTTCTGATCGCCCTGGCCCTGCCCGCCTTCGACCTCAACCGGGTCGAACCCTTCGATGCCTGGATTCTGGGGATTTCAGCCTCCATCCCACTCGGGCTGGCGGTCCTCGGGCTGGGGGCCTCGGTCTTCATCCCCCAGGCCTATTGCAAATATGGGTGCCCCACCGGTGCGCTTCTGAAGTTCGTCCGCACGACCGCCTCGGACGAGGGCTTCACCCGTCGCGACGGCGTGGCGCTGGCGCTGCTCACCGTGGGTGGCGCCCTGGTCTGGGCCCGGCCCGAAGCGTCGCTGCCCGAACCCCCGTCCCCGACGGTGACCGAGATCCATGGCGCCGCCTTCGGCACGACGTGGACGGTCAAGGTGCGCGGCGACGGCTTCGACGTCGACATCCTCAAGCGCGAGCTGGAGGCGGAGGCCGGGCGCGTGGAGTTCTCGCTCTCTCACTGGCGCGACTCCTCGGGCACCCATGACTTCAACGCACGGGGCACCCTCCGGCCTTTCGGCATCACGGATGAACTGATGCAACTGGTGCTGCTCGGACGACGGCTCGGCGAGGCCACCGGCGGCGACTACGACCTCACGGTGGCGCCGCTGCTCGACCTCTGGGGCTACGGACCTTCGGGCAAGCGCGCCACGGCACCGACGGACGCGGAGATCGCGACGGTCCTGCCCGCGGTCGGCTGGACCAATCTCGTCACCGACACCAAGGCGCTCACGCTGGCGAAGAAGCACCCGCGCACGGCCCTCGACCTGGGCTCGCTGCTCCAGGGCCACGCAGCGGACCGCCTTGCGCAGATCCTCAAGGCGGAGGGCCACGACGAATTTCTCATCGAAGTCGGAGGCGAACTTCTCGCCGCCGGCAGCTGGCGGGTCGGCGTCGAAGATCCCATGAATCCCGGGCGCCAGCTCGACACGCCGAAACTCAAGGACCGCGCACTGGCGGTCTCGGGACTCTATCGCGCCCGTCGCAAGCTCGAGGGACGCGAGGCCGGACACATCCTCTCTCCCCGCACCGGCAAGCCCGTCACGCCCACCTTGGAGATGGCGGCCGTCTACGCCTCAAGCTGCGTCGTCGCGGATGGTTGGTCGACCGCGCTTATGGCGGCCGGCTTCGACAAGGCCAGGCAGATTGCGGAGCGCGAGAAACTCGACGTCATCCTCGTCACCACCGACGGCAAAGTGTGGAGAAGGTGATTGTCTAAGTTATTAGGGGCAGGGACAGGGGCAGGGGCAGGAATGAAGCGATGATGGAAGGCTGCGTTTAGGGCTGAATGGAGGGCTGAATGGAAAAGCCCGCCAACTGCCAC
>Ga0194111_10009520_pt1 | contig 10566 bp, 9 predicted proteins | sample TA2KigC300mmetaG_FD_146194 | JGI IMG/M metagenome (GOLD analysis project Ga0194111, IMG submission 146194) | Freshwater microbial communities from Lake Tanganyika, Tanzania - TA2015033 Kigoma Deep Cast 300m | ecosystem: Environmental > Aquatic > Freshwater > Lake | place: Tanzania: Lake... | reverse complement strand
GCAAAGATTAGCCCCAAAACCATCGTTTGGACAATGACAACACGCCATTGTAGGTAGCAATGTCAACCTACAGAGAAAAACACCTTCATTACCTGACCATAGTCAGGCTCTCCGACAAACTGCTAGCCGCTAAGTCCGGGAAAATCCCGAACTTGGAGGATAGCTCATCTGAACTAGAGGCTATTCTGCGGATTGTGGCCTGAAGCCGCGCTTACAGCCTCTTTTCGGTGCACCTTGTTTCCCATTGCGCCGCAAGCCTGCGCTTCTGCTTTGGCTTTACCACTTTGGCGCTTTGGGAAAACTGCGAAAGTATAGTTCCTGACTATGCGCACACTGCTTGGCTGGCTTAGCCCCACACGGCTGGTGGCCCTGGCTTTCCGCCTTCGGCCAGACAGCGAGTTCATCATCTTCAAGGGCCAAAGGCTGACACGGCGCCAGGTACGGGCGCACATAGAGGCTTTGGCGGCTGGCTTGCAGGCCCTGGGCGTCCAGAAGGGTGACCGGGTGGCCACCCTGTTGCCTGCCTGCCCTGAAGCCGTATACGCCTTGTTTCTGCCCCAAGTGCTGGGTAATGTCAATGTGCCACTGAATCCTCTGCTGCGTGAATACGAACTACGCCACATCCTGGCCGATTGCGGGGCCAAGGTGGTCATCACGCTCCAGGACTGGTATGGTCAGGATTACCCGGCGATGTTGGCTCGCTTGCTCCCCGACCTGCCCAATCTGCGCTACGTCGTCGTCTGCGAGGCCAACGCTGGCGACGGACAAACGTTCCTGCCCTGGAAAGATGTGCTGGCGCCAGGCCAGCCCTGGCGGCGAGCCAAAATCGCCGCCGCTGATCCCGTCCTCCTCTCCTACACCTCCGGCACGACTGGCCGGCCCAAAGGGGCAGTACATACCCAAAGCCGGTATTGGGGCCTCGCCAGCCGAACAGCGAGCCCCCGCCTGGGTCTCAGCCCGTTACGTTGTCTGCTTCTGCCCTACCCCCCTTATCACTATGCCGGTATGTTCGGCCTTGTCGTCACGCTGCTGGCGGGCGGCAAGGTTATCCTCATGGATCGCTTCGACCCGCAGCAGATGCTGGTATACATGGAGCAGGAAAAGGTATCTCAGATTGGCGGCTCGCCGACCATGTACCGCTGGTTGCTGCGCACGCCGGGGCAAGAGCGCTACGACCTGTCTTCGGTCAAGCGGATCACCTTTTCCTCCGAGCCAATGCCCCTGGACTTAGCCCAGGCCCTCCACGAACGGCTGCGCTGCCATCTGGAGAACTTCTACGGCACAACGGAGACCATGCTCATAAGCTGGACCGGCCCCGACGATCCCTGGGAGCGAGCGGCCACAACGGTGGGCCAGCCGGTGCCCGGGGCGCGAGTGCGCATCGTGGACGAGGCGCGGCGGGCGTTGCCCGTGGGCGAACGGGGCGAGATTGCCGTCCAGACTGCACAAATGATGACCGGCTATTATGGCGATCCGGCCCTGACCGCCCAGGTCCTGGATGCTGAAGGCTGGTTTTATACCGGCGACGTCGGTTACGTGGGTGAGGACGGCTACCTGCGCCTGGTGGACCGCCAGAAGGACCTGATCATCCGCGGGGGAGAGAACATCTATCCGGTAGAGGTGGAACAGTTTTTGGAAGGCCATCCACTGATCCGGCGGGCCGCAGTGCTCGGCGCCCCCAGCGAGGTGGGTGGCCAGGCGGTCTGGGCCTACCTGGAACGGCAACCTGGGACGAGCCTGACAGCCACGGAGGTGCTGAACTACTGCCGGGGCCAGCTCGCACCGTTCAAAATCCCCGACGAAGTGCGTTTTGTGGAGCGCCTGCCCACGACCGCTGCCGGAAAGGTGCAGAAGTTCCGGCTGCGCGCCGACGCCACAGGAGTTGACCACCCGTGACACGCCCTGAACCGCTTTCTTTTGCCGCTTTCCAGCAGATGCTGGCCGATTTGCTGCACGTAGACGTAGCGCAGGTCACCCCTGAGGCCTACTTTGTCCGCGATCTGGGTGTGGATTCCATGCGCCTGCTCGACCTACTATTGCACCTGGAGAAGCGGGGCTTCCAGGTGCCGCTGGACTCTGTCTGGCGGATGCAGACCGTAGGTGAGGCCTACGACTGTTACCAGCAGCAAGCAACCGGGCATGGCCTGTGATTCGCCCATTGAGGTGAGAAGCATGAGCAAGATTGAGTTACGCGATTTTGACGGCGACCTCAAAGCTCTCCCCGCCATGGCCTACGACACGCTCTTTGAGGAGTACGGCGCAGCCACCTGGATTGACCTGAACCGGCCGGAAGTGGCGCAGCATTTACTGGCCGATGTTCCGGATCCACGCTTTGTGATTGGGGCCTACGACGGGGCCAGGTTGGTGGCTCTTATCGCCAACCTGCCGCGGCTTTACCGCCTCAACGGCCAAACCTACAAAGGCGTGACTACAACGCTGCTGGCTGCCCACAAGGACTACCGGGGGGCTGCTGTCTACCTGATCTCCGAATGCCTGCGTCGCAACGCGGAATTTGGGGCCGACTTTGCCGTGTTTATCCTCGACAAATACAACCGCTCCTGGCACATGTTTGAGCAGTATCTGAAGCCTCGGCACAGGATCGAGCTGGTCAAAACGATGCACGCGCTTGTTCACGCCGTTGACTTAGCGAAGGTTGTGACGAGCCAGAACCTGAAGTGGTACGAGGTAGCGGCGATCAAGCTCCTCGGCGCGCACCGCCCCATTACCGCCCCGGCGGTTCCAGGCACGGTGCGGGACTACACAGATGCCGACCTGAGCGCCATACTCACTCTGACCAGGCGCTACTCCGACCAAAACTGCCTGGTGCGCGTTTTCAACGCCGACTCCTTGGCCCGGCGGCTGCACACCGAGAACGTCACCGCCACGGTGGTCTACGAGCTTGGCGGCGCTGTAGAGGGGTTCATCAACTTCACCGTCCACGAACTGGTCTCCAAGCGTGGCAGACAGCGCTGGGCCTGGCTGGATTTCCTGTACTGGGAAGGGCTCAGCGGCCACGAGAAGCAGGCGTTACTGGCCGGTTTATGGCAAGCCAGCCGGGAGCGGGGCTGTATCGCCATCATGGAATGGAACAAGAACTACTACGCCCCAGGAGCGCTCTGCCGCGCCCACTTTATCCCCTACCCTCACTTCATCGAACTGAACGCCTGGGTCTTCAATCCCCACCTTTCCTTGCGGGGCATTGACAAAATCTTTGAACAAATAACCTGAGGGGCCGGAAATCTCAAGGATGGCTGAGATCATCACCGTTCGCAAGCTTTCCAAACGGTATCACCTGCCAGATGGCCCGCTGGCCCTCAATGAACTAGATCTCCACGTCCAGGAGGGGGAGATTTTCAGCCTGTTGGGGCCCAACGGCGCGGGGAAAACAACCCTGATCGCCGTGCTTTGCGGGCTTTTCCCGCCGACCAGTGGCGAGGCTATCATCGCCGGGTATAACGTCGTGCAAAACCCGCTGGCGGTAAAGCAGATTATCGGCGTCGTCCCGGAAGAGATCGCCCTGTACCCGCAGCTTACCGGACGCCAGAATCTGCGCTATTTCGGCCAGCTCTACGGCCTGGGCGGGCAGGAACTGGACAAAGCCACGGCGGACGTACTGGCCGTCATCGGCTTGACCGACCGCGCCAGCGATAAGGTGGCTCACTACTCCAGCGGGATGAAACGGCGGCTGAACGTGGGGGTGGGACTGCTGCACAAACCCCGCATCGTTCTCCTGGACGAGCCCACCCTGGGTCTGGACCCAGAGAGTCGGCGGCGCATCCTGGACCTGGTTTTGCAGCTCAAGCAAGAGGGCGCCACGATACTTTACACTACCCATTACATGGAAGAAGCACAAGAACTCAGTGATCGCGTGGGGATTATCCACCACGGCCAGATCATCGCCCTGGGTACACCTGAAGAGCTGATTCAGACGATGCGCGGCGAAGACACGTTGCGCTTACACATCGGCACGGCGAAAGTCTCGCCCTCTGTGCTGGAGGCCTGGCAGCAGGTGCGTGGAGTCAAACAGGTTCTACTGGAAGGAGAGGTCATTACCATATCACTGCCCCATGCCGCCGAAGTGTTGCCGGAAATCTTGCGCCTGGCGGATCAGGCGGGCCTCAGCGTCAGCTCACTGATGGTACAACAGCCGAACTTGGAGACTGTTTTCTTGCGCCTGACGGGGCAGAGGCTCACAGGAGCGACAGAGTGAAGAAACTACTGCTGATTGCCTGGAAAGAGATAACCCAACGCTTCACCGATCCGTTCATCCTGCTCCTGGCCATCGCCACGCCGCTGACCATCACAGCACTCATTAAGCTATCTTTCGGCGATGTTGTCCTGGATCGTGGCACCCCGGACACGAAAATCGCGGTGGGGATCGTCAACCAGGACCGAGGAGGCCCGTGGGGAAACTTTGGCCAAACGTTCGTGCGGGTCATAATCCCAGGCCCTGAGACGGTAGAACCCCCCAATAGATCAGAAACCAGGTTTTCCCAAAAAACCTGGTTTCTCTCCAACGATTGGCACTTTGCACTATTTGCTGGACGCGAGCTCAAGGACGAAGCGCAGGCGCGACGCCTGGTGGAGCGAGAGGAACTGACCGCCGCGCTGCTGATCCCGCCCAACTTTTCCCAGGCTTTGGCCACGGAAGGTGCCACCGTCAAGGTGTACATCAACGGTAGAGATTCCGTCCGGGGAATAGCGTTCCAAATTACCGCCGAGACCCTGGCCAATATGATCTCCACCAGCGAAGTTACCGTGCGCACTACGGTCAAAGCCCTGTCCAGCTACCCTGAGGTCAGAACTCAATTGCATCACGGCTGGCTGAACGAGCCCCTTACAGACCTCGCCATAGCTGCCGTGCAGCCAGAAGCAAATCCGATTAAAGTGCAGCGCATCAGCAACGTTAGCTCATTGGTACGCCTTGAGCTGACGCATTACCTGGCGGCGGCCATTGCGGTTTTGTGGATTGGTTTCACCGGTCTGGTCGGGAGTGCCTCGCTCCTGCAGGAAAGGGCGCAAGGGACACTGCAGCGGATGTACATCACACCCACCAGGATGGAGATCATCCTGGGGGGAAAGACCCTGGGAACGTACCTGCTGGGTTTGCTCCAGATGGCCGCACTCATTGGGGGCATGGATGCTGTAGAGAGAATATTGAGCAGCGGCCCGCGCCAAGGGCCGCAGATCAACCTGCTGGGCCTCTCTATGCTTGCCCTGGCCGTGGTGACGGCAGCAACAGGCTTTGGGGTAGCGATTGCAGGGTTAGCTAGAACGTACACCCAAGCGGCGAACTATGGTCGGGCAGCACTGATGCTGATGGCGCTCGTTGGTGGCCTCTTTCTCCCTGTGGAACTGTTCCCCCAGCCCTTGCAGGCGCTGTCTCGTGTCACCTTCCACTACTGGGCCCTGGATGGATACTGGAAACTGGCTCTCGGCGGGAACGCACTCAGCATCCTGCCCCACGCCCTCATCCTGGGCGCTATGGGCTTGCTGTTCTTCGCCCTTGGCGGCTGGCTCCTGCGACGACGTTTGGGGTTTTCCTGAGTTATAGGTGGGAATAGGCCATGCGCAAGCTATGGATCATTGCCTGGAACGACCTCCAGATGACGCTCCAGAGCAAGCAAAGCTGGTTCATTCTGCTGGTGCTGCCGGCCCTTTTTATCTACTTGGTTGGTCTGGGAACACAAAGCCTCGCCTCCGGCTTCATGCCCTCTATCCGCCTTGACGTTCTGGACCGGGATCGCAGCGCCGCTTCCCAGGCCCTCGTGGCTGCCCTGGCCGGGGCCAGCGAGGCTCTCATTGTCTGTCCGGCAGAAAACGATGCGGCGGATGCCTGCGCCCTGGCGGGAGCCGCGCTGTCCCCCGAGTTGGCTCAAGAACGTTTGGCCAACGAAGTGACCTTCGCCCTCATCACCATTCCGGCAGGATTTGCCGCTGCGCTGGAGAAGGGCGACGAGGTAACCCTGACCTTCCAGTCCGGTGCGGCTTTGGCCGCGCCAGAGATGGCCCTGGGGGCTTTGCAGAACGTAGTGACGCGCCTGGGTGGGCCCAGCGTCGCCGCGCGCCTGAGTACCCAGATGGCCGAGTCGCTGGGACTGCAAACCGGACCAGAGTTCTACGCCGAGCGACGCGCCGAGGCTGAAGCCGCTTGGGGATCACCGCTACCGATTAGGGTCGTGGCCGAATTCACCCAGCCTAACGAGAAACTGATCCTCGGGGCGCAGTTGCTGGAGAATGGCTTCAAGCTATCTACCCCCAGCATCACCGTGATTTTCGTGATGATCAGCATCCTGGGGCTGACCCAGGCACTGGCCGAGGAGCGCCTGCTGGGGATCTTGCGCCGGGTGGGGATGATGCCGGTAGGCAAAGCCCAGATGCTGGGCGGCAAGCTGTTGGCCACTTTTCTGTTGGGGTGGCTGCAATTTGCCATCCTGCTTGCTTTTGGCCAATTACTCGGCGTGGAATTCGGCAAGGCTCCAGGCGCCACGCTCCTGGTAGCCACGGCCTACGTGCTGGCCGTCACCGCCCTGGCGCTGGCCCTGGCTGCCTTGACCCGTACCACCCAGCAGGCCAGCGCGTTGGCCACGATTGCCTGGGTGGTGCTGGTCCCTCTGGGCGGAGGCTGGTGGCCGCTGGCCCTGGTTCCCCCCTGGTTGCGTACCCTGGGCCATCTCTCCCCGGTAGCCTGGTGTTTGGACGCTCTCAATGCCCTCATCTTCTATCAGGGCACACTGGCCGATGTGCTGCTGCCTGTGGGTGTGCTCCTACTCTTTGCCGTAGTCTTGTTCGTCTTCGGTGTGCAGAAACTTGACTATCACCGCTCGGGGAGCGATGACGCTCTCCAGGCCCTGCCCTACTTCGGCACTCAGAGGGACGAGTAAGGAGCCATAGCCATGGATGGTACGTCCCCTATAGCCTCTAGTCGCCGTTACGACCTAGACTGGGTGCGCGCTTTGGCCACCTATATGCTCTTACCGATCCACGTGGCCATCGTTTTCAGTCCTTTACCATTCTATCACATCCGCAACAGCACGGTCTCCTTGGGGATGCTGGCCCTCTTGGCCTTCGGTGGACCATGGTTTATGCCGCTCTTCTTTGTACTGGCCGGGTGGGCGCTGTGCCATTCGCTGCGCGCCAGGGGCAGTGGGGGTCTCCTGAAGGAGCGTTTCCAAAAGCTGTTTATTCCCCTGATCGTGGGCTGCCTGCTGTTCGGGCCGCCCATCAAGTACCTCGAGCTGAGAAGTGGCTTCGACGCCAACTATCTGAGCGCCTGCTCCAGCGCCAACCAGACGTATCCCTTCGGGCCTTGCCTTCCCGCGACTCCTGCCGCCACGCCGCCACCGTTCGCTGAGAGTTTCCTGGAGTTCTGGCCGACCTTCTTCACCCGATTCGACCGCTTCACGTGGTCACACCTCTGGTTCCTGGGTTACCTCTGCACTTTCAGCTTGCTCTACCTTCCTTTGTTCCGATGGCTGACCAAACTGCGGCACAACTGGGTACCAGTAGGCACTGCCTGGGTGTATCTCCCCATGATCTCGCTACTGTGGAGCGAGATCACGCTGAGGCCGCACTGGCCGGGCATCCAAAACCTCTACAACGACTGGGCGAATTTCGCCTACTTCAGCACCTGCCTGATCGCCGGATTCCTGCTGGCCCGGTATCCTGCCCTGGAGCAAGCTTTGCGCCGGGAGTGGAAACGCGCCCTGGGCATCGGCCTCCTGGGAATGGCGCTGCGCGCGCCCCTGGTGGTCGGGACTGCCATCTCACCAATTCTGTCATCCCTTGGCTTGGTCCTTACAGGCTGGGGGGTCATTGTGGCCTTGCTTGGGTTTGCCCAGGATCGCCTTAGTCCAATTTCCAAACGCACTCTTAGGCGCACTAATGCCTTGCTCGCTTACCTCAAGGAGTCGGCCTACCCGGTCTACATCCTCCACCAGGCAGCCGTCGTGGGCATCGGCTACTGGATCATTCAGCTTCCCCTGGGGATTGCTGCCAAGTACGCGCTGCTGCTTGCGGCCTCATTTGCCGCCACGCTGGCCGCCTACGAGTTCGTCGTCAGACGTATCCCTGTACTGCGCCTGGCCTTCGGCATGAAGCCTCTGCCCCGCCAGGTAGGCCCAGAAAAAACGGGCGCCGTAACGGCTATTTGACCTAGAAGGAAAAGTGTGCTAAAATAGTTGTCGCAGACCAGGAAACTGCCAAAATAAGCTTGTGTAGGAGGTTTGCCATGTCCAGACGTCTAGGCTCAGTCAGGCTCCTGAGCATACTCTTGCTGGCCGTTCTGGTGGCCGCCTGCTCGCCTGGCCCGAAAGGGCCTGATGCTGCCCTGTTGTCTACTGGCGACAAGCAATCCAGTGCCTCCACCAGCCAACGCTCCCTGACCTTCCTGCCCAACGCTGGGCAAATGGAGCCAGCCTTCCTATTCCGCACCTTGGGTTCAGCTAACACCCTCTTCTTTACCAACCACGAAGTGTTACTCCCACTACCCTCCCCCCAGCGCGCCGTGGACATAGCCAGCAGGCTGCTACCGTCGGGGAAAACCGCGCCTGCGGAACCGGCTAACCCCACCCTCCTGCGCCTGCGCTTTGCGGGGGCCAATCCCCAGGCGCGGGTGAGCGGCGGAGAGCAACTGCCGGGGATCGTCAACTTCTTCCTCGGCAACGATCCGGCACAATGGCATACCAACGTGCCAACCTATGGCCGCATCGTTTACGAGCAACTCTATCCGGGGATAGACCTGCTCTATGAGGGCAGCGAGGGCCTCCTAAAGGGAACCTTCGTGGTTGCTCCGGGCGCCAACTCTGGCCACATCCGCTGGTATTACGACGGGGCCTCCCGCGTGGAGTTGCGCCAGAGTGAGCTGCGGATTAGCGTGTCTGAGGACGGCCAAACTGCCCCACTGGTCGAACGCCAGCCGGTGGCCTGGCAAACGGTGGCCAGCCAACGTCGCTCCATCAATGTGCGTTACGTCATCCAGGGCGATGGCAGCATCGGCCTGGCCCTGGGCAAGTACGATGCCACTCAACCCCTGCTGATTGATCCGACGTTGGATTACAGCACATATGTGGGTGATAGTGCGTGTCAAGCCGCTTACCACATGGCCTTGGATCCTGACAACAACGTCTACATTACAGGCATATCGAACTTCCGGAACTACCCCTCACCCCCCGATTGCAGTAATGAGGGTTACTACGATATCTTCGTCACCAAGCTTGATCCTGCACGGACTGGTGCCGCCCAGCGCGTCTACACGACCTACATCGGCGGAAGCGACCTTGACATAGCCCCTGCCATCGGTGTGGATGCCAATGGAAAGGCTTACGCCGCCGGCTATACCTTCTCAAACAACTTTCCAACAACGGCTACCGCCTTCCAACGCAACTGCCCAGGTAGCGGAGATGGTGTTGTGGTACAGTTGACTGCCACTGGCGCCATCCATTACGCCAGCTATCTGGGCGGGACGAAATTTGAGGAACTGAGTCACGCGGCTGTGGCCAACGGTCTGACGTACGTGGCCGGCTTCACTACTTCCACTGACTTTCCCACAACCGCCAACGCCTATCAAGCCAGCTTGCGGAGCAGAGATGCTTTTGTCTCCGTGCTGGATACTTCTCAATCAGGTGCTGCTTCACTGGTGTATTCCACCTACTATGGAGGCACCGGTTCTGACGAAGGTTATGTGGTAGACGCCGTAGGCGGCCTGATCTACTTCGCCGGCACAACCATGTCCACTGATCTGCCCTCAAGGAATCCCCTTCAAACGACCAATCGGGGCGGTCAAGGTTACGGGGATCTCTTCGTCGCCGTGCTTGATCCCGCCAGAGTGGGTCAGAATCAGCTCCTCTTCGCCACCTACTGGGGCGGCAGCAATGACGAGTATCCCGGCGGGGTTGTGGGGGACAACGCTGGCCACGCGTACGTAGCCGGCTTCACCGCCTCCTCTAACTTCCCGACCACCGCGGTTAGCCCAGTTTATGGAGGAGGAGAATGTGACGCTTTTCTGGTGAAAATGGATACCACGACCCCCAGTTTGGGTTACAGTAGATTCGTTGGCGGCAGCGGCAAGGATGGTCTGCGGGAAATTGCCTTAGACCACCTGGGCAACGCCTACGTGGCGGGCGCTACGGGTTCTGCTAACTTCCCCACCGTTAACCCAATCCAGGCTACATTTAGAGGCGGGGTGGCCCCAGAGTACCAGGGTGCTTGGTTCGGCCCTGGCGATGCGGTGATCACCAAGTTCGATCCCACAGGGGCAATGACCTTTGGCACGTACCTGGGCGGCACCGGCGCTGATGCCGCCGGAGGGATCGCCCTGGACACGGCGGGCAATGTCTACGTGGCCGGCGGGACAAGATCAACCGATTTTCCTATCGTCAACGCCTTCCAGACTACCAATGCCGGTGTCTTTGACAGCTTCGTGGCCAGGATTGGTGGGCGACTCGGTTGCGGATTATGTTGCTGACAGGCTGAACGAATGATTACGCTCCCTTCCTCGATGTGGTACAATAGTGGTGACGCATGCCCCTATTAACCACAGCGAGGTTGGGAGCTATGGGTATCATA
>Ga0194111_10009501_pt1 | contig 10581 bp, 11 predicted proteins | sample TA2KigC300mmetaG_FD_146194 | JGI IMG/M metagenome (GOLD analysis project Ga0194111, IMG submission 146194) | Freshwater microbial communities from Lake Tanganyika, Tanzania - TA2015033 Kigoma Deep Cast 300m | ecosystem: Environmental > Aquatic > Freshwater > Lake | place: Tanzania: Lake... | reverse complement strand
GATGACGGCCGCGAGGAAGGACAGGGCCTGCCCGACGACCCGGTAGTCCCGGACGTTCTGGGCGAAGCCGAGGGGGTCGAGGACCTTGACGATGCCCGAGTAGATGAACAGCCCGCCGACGGCCACCCGGAACAGGACGAGAACGGCGCGGTTCCTGATCATCGGCCCCGCTCCACGGGCAGGCCGGCCCGGGCCCACTCGTCCCATCCTCCGGTAAGGACCCGGAGGTCCCGGTGGCCCCGGCCGTGGAGGAGCTTGGCCAGGTCCAGGCTCGACCGGCAGTCCCCTCCTTCGCAGTAGACGACCACGGTCCGCCCGGGGAGAATGCCCAGGGTGTCGTCCGGGATCCGGGTCGAGTCCATCTCGTACGGCACGTTCCTGGCGCCCGGGACATGGCCCTCGCGGAACAGGGGCGCCGGCCGGGCGTCGATGAAGATCCCGGTCGCCGCGGCCCAGACGTCCTCGGCCTCTCCCAGACCGATCATCCGGATCCCCGGATAGTCCTCGCGGAGAAAGAACGACTCCCGGAACTCGCCCCGGGCGAACCTCTTGATCAGGGGGAAATGGAAGGCGGCCGCGACCAGGACCGAGAGGGCCCCGATGGCCAGCATCTGCCGGACGACGGTCCGGAATTCGCTCCCGCTCACGGGAAAAGACCCTGGTATTTCGTCAAGCCCGCCCGGAAGACGCGGACGGCCTCGCGCAGGTCGTGCTCGTTGACGACGTAGGCGAGGCGGGCCTCGTCCGTGCCCAGGCAAGGCGTCGAGTAGAAGCCCGGGGCCGGGGCGATCATGACCGTCCGGCCGTCGAGCGAGAACTCCTCGAGCATCCAGACGGCGAAATGCTCGATATCCTTGACCGGCAGCCGGACGATCACATAGAAGGCCCCCTGGGGCTTGTGGATGACGATGCCGGGGATCTCCTTCAACCCCTGGTAGAGGATCTCCCGCCTCTTGTCGTATTCTTCGCGGATGCCCCGGAAATAGTCCATGGGCATGCTGTAGGCGGCCAGAGCGGCCATCTGCTCGACCGACGGCGGGCAGAGCCGGGCCTGGGCGAACTTCAGGGCGGCCGCATAGAGGTCCTTGTTCCGGGTGACGATCATGCCGATCCGGGCCCCGCAGCAGCTGTACCGCTTGGAGATGCTGTCGACGACGACCGCCCGGTCCCGGATGTCCTCGTACTCCAGGATGCTCTTGTGCCGGAGCCCGTCGTAGACGAACTCCTTGTAGACCTCGTCGCCGATGAGGAAAAGACCGTGTTTCTTGACCAGTCCGACGACCCCCTCGATCTCCTCGGGCGTGTAGACGGTGCCCGTCGGATTGTTGGGCGAGCAGAGGAGGATGGCCCTGGTCCGGGACGTGATCCTGGCTTCGAGGGCCTCGGCGGGGGGCAGCCGGAAGCCGTCCTCGACGCTGAGCGGCAGGGGCACGATGCGGACGCCGGCGAAGGAGGCGTAGCCGTTGTAGTTGGTGTAGTAGGGCTCGGGGATGATGATCTCGTCCCCGACATCGGCGACGACCGAGAAGGTGAAATGGATGGCCTCCGAGCCGCCCAGGGTGATGAGGATGTCGTCGGCGCAGAGCGGGATGCCGTAATTGCCGAAATAGCGGGCGACGGCCTCCCGGAGCTCGAGGAACCCCTGGGCCGGGCCGTAGCTCAGGACGGGCTGGCTCCAGTTGCGGAAGGTGTCGAGGACGGGCTGCGGGGCGGGGATGTCGGGGTCGCCGATGTTCAGGTGGAAGATCTTGACGCCTCTGGCCTTGGCCCGGTCCGCGTGGGGCTTGAGCTTGCGGATGGGAGAGGCCTGGATGTCCCGGGCTCTTTGGGATACGTTCATGGATGAGTCCTCCCTCGATGAGGTCCCGTATGATGGAGTCCCATTATAGGCGACTCCCGGCCTTGCGCGCAACGGAAATCAAGGGGCCACCCCGGACCCGGCTCAGAAGGCGAATCCCGCGACGAGCTTGTAGCTCGAATACTTGAACGCCAGCCCGCTCCACGCTTCCCAGGCCGGTCCCGGCTCCTCCGGGAGGATGATGCCCGGCCTCTGGCTGATCTCCCGGTCGCCGAAGGAATACCCGAGGCCCAGCGTCAAAGACGTTTTGCGGATGGTGAAAGCCGCCCCGGTGAGCACGTGGCGGATGTTCCAATCGGTGAGGGACAGGTTGGTGGCCGTGCCGGGCGGGCGGGCCGAATTGTCCGTGGTGAAGCTCAGGTAGGTCTTGAAGTCCGGGGTCAGGGCGAATTCGACGCCGACGCCCATGTTCAGGACGGCGGCCAGCTCGTGGGTCACGTCCGTGGACAGCATCTCCCCGGAGCTCTGGGCCTCGAAGTCCTCGGAGTCGATGACCACGAATTCCCCCGAGCCCCCGAACCACTCGGCGGTGGCGTAGAGGCGGACCTCGCCGAGCTTGAAGGTCGTGCCCACGGCCAGGGACACGGGCGTCCGGAAGCTCGAGGGCAGGCCGTCGCGGTAATCGGCGGCCAGGAAATCGTCCTTGACCCCGTCGCCGTCCAGGTCGACGCCGACGACCGTGGCGTTGACGCCCGTGGCCCCGTGTCCGAAGAGCTTGAGGCTCGGGGTGGTCAGGGTCAGGCCCAGGGTGAAGCGCCGGAAGTCGAAGGCCGCGCCGATCTTCCACAGGATCCTCACGTTCTGGTACCGGTACTGCCGAGACGCGAAGGCCAGGGATACCCGGCCTTCGGCGTCGAGGGCTTCGACCATGGACTGGACGCTCCCGCGATGGCTGCGGATGGTGAGGTACTGGCTGACACCGACGCCGACGTGGTCGAGGACCCTGTAGGCCCAGGTCAGCCCGAACCACGGTTCCGTGAGCTTTTCCTCCATCCGGAATTCTGAGGCGTAGGCTTCGAGGCCCGGAACCCCGGGAAGCGCCTCCCCCCGGCCCACGGAAGAATACGAGAGGGCCAGCTTCACGTCCTGGCGGGAGAGGAAGGAGTAGCCCAGCCAGTGTTTCCCGAGTCCCTTGAACTTGAACCTCCCGGCGATGAGCGAGGGGGCCGGACCGAGGTTCGAGGAGTTGATGTTGACCCCTTCCCCGCCTTGCTGCGTCAGGGAGACCCGGGGATATTGGAAGATCTTGGCGGCCATCAGGGTGTCGGGGTCCTCGATCAGGCTCAGGCCGCCCGGATTGTAGTATGTCCCGCTGAGGTCGAGGACGCTGCCGATGACCGCCCCCCCGAGCAGGGTGGCCCGCGTCCCATATTGATAGGTCCAGTAATGGACGTCCTGGGAGAACGCGGGGCGAAGACCGGCCAGCCCGGCTCCCACGAGGACAAGGGCGAGAAGGGCCGGCCTGCCGAGGGGAGAACGCGGGCGTTCCATCATGGGCCCCTTATCTATATGCGAAGTGCTTCCCGCGAGTCAAGGCTCGGGCCCCCAAGATTCCGGTTGCCATCCCCGCCCGGTTTCTGCTATTTTACCGGGCGGACCGAAACCCCGGAACGCCATGCTCATCGACAGGAACGCCCGCCTCCGCGAGACCCGAAGCTGGGGGGACTACCGCCTTCTCGGGATCGATTCGCCGTCGCTCGGCCGGACGGCGCGCCCCGGGCAGTTCGTCATGATCAAGGCCGCCGAAGGCGCCGTCCCCCTCCTTCGGCGTCCCCTGAGCGTCCACGACGCGGGGCCGGACGGCATCGAGCTGTTCTTCAAGGTCGCCGGCCGGGGCACGGCGATCCTGGCCGGCAAAAGGCCGGGCGACCCGCTCGACATCGTCGGGCCGCTCGGAAAGGGCTTCACCGTCTCCGGAGCCCTGAACGGCAAGCGGGTCTTTTGCGTCGGGGGGGGCCGGGGCATCGCCCCGCTCTTCTTCCTGGCCCGCATGCTCGCCGGGGCCGGCGCCCGCGTCACCGTCTTCTACGGCGGCCGCACGGCCGCCGACATCCCGCTGAAGGACAAGTTCGAGAAGGCCGGGTTCGAGCTCCTGTGCTCGACCGATGACGGAAGCCACGGTTTCGCCGGCCTGGTGACGGACCTCGTCGGACGGGAGATCGGACGGGGCAAGCCCGATCACCTCTGCGCCTGCGGCCCGGACCCGATGATGAAAGCCCTGGCCTCGAAAGCCCGAGAGTCCCGGGTGCCCGCCGAATTCTCCCTGGAGTCCGTGATGGGCTGCGGGATCGGGGCCTGTTGGGGATGCGTCCACCGCATCAAAAGCGGCGGCGGCGAAGAGTGGACGAAGATCTGCGAGGACGGCCCGGTCTTCCCCGGGGACCGGATCGCGTGGACGGAATGGGGGACATGATCGACCTCGCCGCGGACCTGGGCTTCCTCAAGCTCAAGAACCCCGTCCTGGCCGCCAGCGGCACGTTCGGCTACGGATCGGAATTCGAGCCCTACTTCGACCTCGCCAAGCTCGGCGGCTTCGTGGTCAAAGGGCTCTACTACGGCCCCCGCGAGGGGAACCGCCCGCCGCGGCTGGTCGAGACGACGGGCGGGCTCATCAACGCCATCGGCCTCCAGGGCGTCGGGGTCCAGGCCTTTTCGGAAAAGATCCTGCCGAAGATCCGGGGCCGGGGCACCGCGGTCCTGGTCAACGTCTGCGGGGCGGACGACGACGAATACGTCGCGGTCGTCGAGTTCCTCGACGCCCACGAAGGCATCGCGGCCTACGAGCTCAACATCTCCTGTCCGAACGTCAAGAAGGAGGGCCTGTGCCCGGCCCTGTCCCCGCGGACGACCGCCCGCCTCGTCGGCAGGGTCAAGGACGCTTCGAAGCGCCCGGTCATCGTCAAGCTCTCGCCGAACGTCACCGACGTCGTCGAGATCGCCCGGGCCGCCGAGGACGCCGGGGCCGACGGGATCGCCCTCGTCAACACCTTCCTGGCCATGGCCGTCGACCTCGAGACGCGCCGGCCCAAGCTGGCCAACGTCTTCGGGGGGTTGAGCGGCCCGGCCGTCAAGCCCATCGCCCTGCGCATGGTCTACCAGGTCGCTTCCCGGGCCCGGGTCCCGGTCATCGGCATGGGCGGGATCATGACCGGGACCGACGCCCTGGAATTCCTGGTCGCGGGCGCCTCGGCCGTCGAGGTCGGGACGGCCAATTTCGTCGACCCGGACGCGGCCGTCAGGATCCTGCGGGAGATCGAAGAGTGGTGCGGAGCCCACGGCGTCTCCCGGGTCCGGGACATCGTCGGCACGCTCGAGATCGGGTGAGAGGACTGACATGAACGACACAAGAGCCGGGCGGATCATCATCGCCCTCGATGTCCGGACCAAGGAAGAGGGCCTGGCCCTCGTCGGCGCGCTCGAGGAGGCCCGGGTCTTCAAGGTCGGGCTGGAGCTGTTCACGGCCGAAGGCCCGGCCCTGTTCAAGAAGATCAAGGCCCTGCGCAAGGAGGTCTTCCTCGACCTCAAGCTCCACGACATCCCCAACACCGTGGCCGGCGCGGTCCGGTCGGCCGGCGGACACGGCGTCCGGATGATGACCATCCACACGTCGGGCGGGCGCGAGATGATGGCCGCGGCGGCCGAGATGGCCGGGCGTGTCTCCCAGGAGACGGGCCGCCCCAAACCCCTCCTCCTGGGCGTCACGGTCCTGACCAGCCTCAAGGGCGGGGACCTCGAAGAGGTCGGCATGAACGGTGACGTCGCCGGCCAGGTCCTTCGTCTGGCCGGCCTGGCCAAGGCCGCGGGCCTGGACGGCGTCGTCTGTTCGCCTCAGGAGATCGAGGCCCTGCGCCGGGAGTTCGGTCGGGACCTGGTCATCGTCACCCCGGGGATCCGGCCGCAATGGGCGGCCGCCCAGGACCAGAAGAGGATCATGACCCCGGCGGAAGCGGTGGACCGGGGCGCGGATTACTTGGTCATCGGGCGGCCGATCACCGGCGCGCCCTCACCGCGGGAGGCTTTCCTCAGGGTCGTCTCAGAGCTGCCTCAAAGCGCGGAATAGCGGACCGCGAAGATCGCCCCCAGGATCAGCCCGAGGATCACGTAGAGACCGATGGCCACCAGGACGCTGACCCCCAGGTAAGGCATGATCTTTTCCTTGGGCGTGTCCATCATGGGCGTCTCGAAGCCCAGGTACAGGATGTAAAGCCCGTACAGGCCGGCCAGGATGCCCAGGATCGAGAGGGCGGGGATGATATAGAAGATGCCCGCCACCCAGCCCGGGGTCATGCTGTAGACGGCCAGCTTGAGGGCGCTCGTCATGTTCTGCGGCGACGCGAAATTCGGGGCCAGGGCGTTGATGATCAGGGCGAAGAGATAGACGGCGGCCAGGGAGAAGAGATAGGTGAAGACGGCGGAGCTGAGCGCCCGCCCGACGCTCCACTTGTAGTAGCCGACGAACGGAAGCCGGTGCCCGATCAGGACGTTGCCCAGCAACTGCGAAACCGCCGGGATCGCGGCCAGGACCATGGCGTAAGACATGAAAAGGTCCGCCACCGTCGCGGACTCCCCTTTGATCCTGACCCATTCTTCCTTGGGTTTTAAAAGGATCGACTGGACCTTCTGAACCAAATCCATGGAAGCCTCCTTCTCGCAAGTAAGCTCACTATATGAGATCGGAGGGCGGGTGTCAATGCGCCCGGCGGCCGCCGAAAGCTCCGGGGGACGGGGAATGGGAAGGCGCGGGTCGGACTCGAACCGACGAATAAAGGTTTTGCAGACCTCTCCCTTAGCCTCTTGGGTACCGCGCCCTGATCGTCATGTGTTCTGAAAGAGTGAGAATGGAGCGGGCGATGGGACTTGAACCCACGACCTTCTGCATGGCAAGCAGACGTTCTACCACTGAACTACACCCGCTCGCTCGTCCCGTCAACAGGGGTTCAGCACGGCTTAAACTAGCAGAATTCACCCGGACTGTCAACCGCAGCGACCGAGGACGACCGATAAATCCAAGGCCGAGGGTGTCGTCGAACGAGCGGATAAGGACAATGGCGCAGGGGCGATGCCCGGAGGAGGCCGTCGAAGGGCGGAGCGGGCACGGGTCCTCGACCGAAGGGAGAGGAGAGCGAAGCCCGGAGTCGAAGCGGCCTGGCTCGCCGGGACAGGCCGCGGCCGACGGAGCGGCGCGCCCCGAGCCTAGAAGTCCTTATAGCGAGAGAGAGGATCCCCGAGGGCTTAGCGGACGGCGATCAGCTGGATCTCGTCGCCGATCGCGACCGCGTCCCGGGCCCCCAGGATCTTGACGGTCGACGTCGCGCCGCGGACGTCGATGATGATGGCGCTGGCGACGGCCTCCCGCGGCAGGTTGGGCTTGGCCCGGTGGAAGACGTTGATCCTGTCGCCGATCTGGACGCAGTGCTGGCGCCCCAGGCTGATCGAGGCCCACTGCCCGGAAGCCGCGATGTGGAAATCGTGCTCGACGTAGACGACCTGGCCGGTGATGCCGGCGGCGGGATCGAGGTCGCCGAAGCCGTCGTCCTTGCCGATCTCCCCCTCCTCTTCCTCGAAGGGCAGGAGATAGTCGCCCACCCGGACGGGGCCGCAGCCGCGCTCGACCTTGGCCGTGGCCATCTCCGCTTCGAGCCGGACGATCCTGGCCCGGGCGTGGCGGCCGGTCACATAGCCGTAGGGCACGATCTTCTCCCGCAGGCCGATGATCTGGAACAGCTGGCCGATCTCGATCCCGTGGACGGCCCCTTGGTTGATGTAGATGACGTCCGCGTCGCTGAAAATGTTCTTTTCGTTCATCAGCTCCGCGCCGATGATGCGGATCTCGGGCCTGGGTTTGCCGTCCTCGAGCATGTAGAAGGAACAGTAGAGATCCGAATCCGTGATCAGCTGGTAATACTCGTCGAAGATCTTCGGCCTCGCGATCTGGTCCTGGGCGAACGGACGGCCCGGCGCGAGCAGGACCACGCCCAAAAGGATGAGAGACACGGAAACCAGGGACAGACCCGTTTTCTTGTTCATGATCATACCTCTCGACCGATGATGTTCCACTTGGGCGTATTATAGATATCCGCCCGGGCGGCTGTCAACACCAAGTTAGCGGCCCCCGATGGACAAACGCCCGCCAATCGCATACAATGAGTCCTTCCATCAGAGTTAGTCGTGCCGAAGGACCCGATGTCCAAAAAAATCAAGGTCGGCCTGATCTTCGGAGGGAGGTCGGCGGAACACGAGATCTCCCTGCTGTCGGCCTCGTCCGTCCACGAGAACCTCGTCAAGGCCGGTTTCGCGGTCCGCTCGATCTACATCACCCGGGACGGCCTCTGGAAGACCGTGCCCGGCCCCGCCCGGGACCCGGCCCGGCTGGCCCGCGGCCGGGCTTTTTCCTTCCTCCCCTGGAAAGAGGGCGAGCCCGGGCGCGTCCCCGCGGTGGACATCTATTTCCCGGTCCTCCACGGCCCCTTCGGTGAGGACGGGACGATCCAAGGGCTGCTCGAGATGGCCGGGGTCCCCTTCGTCGGGGCCGGGGTCCTGGGCTCGGCCCTGGGGATGGACAAGGCCTCGGCCAAGTCCGTGCTCCGGGAGCGCGGCTTCCCCGTCCCACCCTGGCTCACCGTGGAAGAGACGGCGTGGAGGACGGACCGGGCCGGCGTCCTCCGGAGGATCGGAGCCGCCCTTCCTTGCCCGCTGTTCGTCAAGCCCTCCCGGCTGGGCTCGAGCGTCGGCATCACCAAGGTCAAGGAGAGGGCGGGGATCGCGCCGGCCCTTGAAACGGCCTTCCGGTACGACGCCAAGGCCCTGGTCGAGAAAGGCATCTCCGGCCGGGAGCTCGAATGCGGCGTCCTCGGCAACGAGGCCCCGGAAGCCTCCCTTCCGGGCGAGGTCATCCCCTCCCGGGAATTCTACGACTACCGGGACAAGTACCTCGAGGACAAGACCGGGTTCGTCATCCCGGCCGTCCTCCCCCGCCGGACGACCGAACGCGTCCGCCGGCTGGCCGTCGAGGCCTTCCGGGCCCTCGACGGGTCAGGCCTGGCCCGGGTGGACTTCTTCCTCGAGAAGGGCACCAACCGCCTGTACCTCAACGAGCTCAACACCATCCCGGGCTTCACCGAGATCAGCATGTTCCCCAAGCTCTGGGCGGCGACCGGCCTGTCCTTTCCCCGGCTCGTCCGCAGGCTCGTCGAGCTCGGCTTCGAGCGCCACCGGAGCCGCAAGGCCTGCCTCGAACGGGGCGATTGATGCGCGTTTTGGGGATCGATCACGGGGACCGCCATGTCGGCCTGGCCTTGAGCGACCCGCTCCTGATCACGGCCCAGCCGCTCGGGACATACGAGCTGACGGGCCACGAGAAGACCGACCGGGAATATTTCCAGGAGCTCGTGTCGCGTCACGGGGTCGGGGAGATCGTCATCGGCGATCCCCTGCGCATGGACGGGACCTCGGGCACGAGGGTCGAAAAGACCCGCCTCTTCGCCGCCTGGCTGAAGAAAGCCGTCGGCAAACCCGTCTTCTTCATGGACGAGAGGCTGACGACCAAGCAGGCCGGGCACATCCTTCGCGAAGAGAACCTCCGCGGGCGGAAGAAGAAAAGCCGCGAGGACCAGGTCTCGGCCGTCATCATCCTGTCGACCTATCTCGAGCGGAAGCGCGGCCGGAGCGACGCGGATGAGACCGGTTAGGGCCGCCCTCGCGGCCGCCGTCCTGCTCCTTCCGGCCCCCGCCGCATGGCTGACGCGCGAGCTCAACAGGCCGTTCCCCGGTCCGGGAGGCGGCGTCCTCTACGAGGTCGAAAAGGGCCGGAGCGCCCGGTCCGTGGCCGCCGGCCTGGCCGACGCCGGGATCATCCGCAGCGCGCTGCCCCTGAGGGCCGCGTTCCGCCTCTGCGGTTCGACGAATAGGATCAAGGCCGGGGAATACGAATTCTCCTTCCCCCTCAACGCCAAGCAGGCCCTTTTCAAGCTCCTCGAAGGACGGACCTATCTTCACCCCGTCACGGTGCCCGAAGGTCTGACGGGGATGGAGATCGAGGAGGCCTTGAAGGACCGGCTGCCGGGAGGATCGGGCGCGTTCAGGGAGGCTTTTCTCCGGACCGGCCTCATCTCCGATTGGGACCCCGAGGCCCGCGACCTCGAAGGCTACCTGTTCCCGGACACCTATCGCGTCCCGAGGGGCGTGACGGCCGCGGACCTCGTGGAGGCCATGGTCGGCCGGTTCCGGGAGGTCTTCGACGGCGGCCGGCGAGCCAGGGCGGAGGAGCTCGGGCTGAGCGTCCGGGACGTCGTCACCCTGGCCTCGCTCATAGAAGAAGAAACTTCCCTCGACGGGGAACGGGCCCTCGTCTCGGCCGTTTTTCACAACCGCCTGAAGATCGGCATGAAGCTCGACTGCGACCCGACGGTCATCTACGCTCTCAAGCTCGAAGGCCGCTACACGGGGCGCCTCCTCTTGCGCGACCTCAAGCTCCCCTCGCCCTACAACACGTACCTCCGGGCGGGCCTTCCCCCCGGCCCCATTTCCAACCCGGGCGAACCCTCGCTCCACGCGGCCCTTCATCCCGCGCCGGAAAAATTCCTCTATTTCGTCTCGCGCAACGACGGCAGCCACCGGTTCAGCCGGACGTTCGCCGAACATCTCGAAGCCGTCCGGGAGTACCGGGAGTTGAAAAAAAAATGAGATTTGATATATTACCTCATCCTTCCGCCCCCGGCGGATAC
>Ga0194111_10009500_pt1 | contig 10582 bp, 2 predicted proteins | sample TA2KigC300mmetaG_FD_146194 | JGI IMG/M metagenome (GOLD analysis project Ga0194111, IMG submission 146194) | Freshwater microbial communities from Lake Tanganyika, Tanzania - TA2015033 Kigoma Deep Cast 300m | ecosystem: Environmental > Aquatic > Freshwater > Lake | place: Tanzania: Lake... | reverse complement strand
GCGCTTCTCGTCCCAACTCACAACGCGTTCCAGCGCTGTGTCGAACGCCCAGCCCTTCGCTGAGACGATGCGGCCATGGCGCACTTGGACATGCCCGTCCCAGACTTGGCGAGCATAGCGGGCCTTGTTTCGCAAGCCGCTCCAGGCCACCCGAACGAAGCGGCTGGTCGGCGCTGTAAGTGTCGGCGGCTCAACGACATGGATAACGTGCCTATTCCGTCGCAGCTCCAGCCGTTCCAGCGGAGCTGTCCCAATCGCTCTGCAACGAAAGCGCGGCTGAGCGGACGCGAACTCCTCACCCATAGCATGTCCGTCCGCGTCAAACTCCATGACGATCCGCGCGCCGCTCGTGGCGTAGCAGCGTCGCGCTTTGAGCGCATCCCAGAGCGCCTCGCGTGTCTTCTCGCTTGCCAGCACGCAGGTCAGCCCGCCGCGCACGCCGAACACGCCCGCGCCGGGCGGACTCGACCCGGGCCGCCCCTTGTGGTCGTCGCTTGCGCCCACGAATCCCACCTTCAAGCCGCGCCGCAACGCGTCCTCCAAGAACCACTCGAACAGACCCCACGACGAGTAGATTTCCACCAGCCGCTCCAGGCGCGGGTCGTGGTAGTCGAAGTTCCCGTGCCGCCCGCCCACGTGCGGGATCAGCATCACATCCTCGCGGCCCGCGAAATCCCTGTAAAGCTCGTCAATCGGATAGCGGTCATTGCCTTCGTCCTTCCCCGCCGGCGCCACGCCGTCGGCCTCGACGCACCAGTGGCCCGAATGAAGCAGCGGGCCATCATCGCCGCGATAGAGCACGTTGTGGTCCCCGCCGCCCGCCACGTTCCCCGACCACTCGTAGCCCAGGAACGTCACGAATCGCCCTGGCTCGTTCATCTCACGCGCCGCGGCCCGAATCTTCTTCCACCCCTCCGCGTCCACGTCAAAGTCGTTGCCCTGATTCGAGCCGAAGTCGAGTGCGATGACGTCGCGTCCGAACCGGAAGTAGTCGCTGACCGATCCCAAGCCCATGGCTTCCTCGGACTGCCCGTGCGGATCGCCCCAGAAGGGCTTCAGCCCGGACGGCGCGGCCTGGCACACGATCGGGTTGCTCATCGCGGTCAGACCCAGACGCTCCTCGCGCGCGTGCAGCCAGCAAGTCCCGGGCTTGTCCAGCTTGACGCCCTCCAACCAGCCCACGCCGCCGTCTTTCTCGCCCAGAGAGCGAGTTGACGGCGAACTGGATGCGCCGCTGACCACGACCGCGCCTCGATGGCCCGACGCGGGGTTGCCCCATTCGTCCTCAAGCCGAATATGCACGCGGAACGGCTCGCCCGCCACGGCCTGGCTCGGCGCGGTCAGCACCAGCTTCGCCGCGGGGCCGCTCACGATCCTCAGCGTCGCCGCCTCGGCCAGCGACAGATACTGCCGCGTGCCGCAGCAATCCACGAACGCACGGAACTCCGAACGCTTGGAAATGGCCGTAGGGGCACGCTGGCCGGGCGACCCGCCCGAACGCTCGCCCAGCGTCAGGATGATCTGGTCTCCAGGCGCGAGGTCGCCGTCAAACACGCGCACCAGAATCCCATGAAACCAGGGCCGAACATGGCCCTTGAACTGGTAGCTCGCCTCGACCCTCGCCGGGCCGGTGGTCGTGCACGTGAAGTAGTTCTCCCCGTGCGGGTTGCTCGCCTGCGGCTGGCCCCAGTCCGACGCGAACCGCCAGCATATCTTCAGCGTCGAGTCGTCATCCATTCCGAACCGGCCCGCGGTGTAGACCAGCCGCCACGTGCCGTAGCCACCGGCGATCACATCGCCCGTGGGGTCAACCGATAGCGTGCCAAGTTCTTTCGGTAGGTCATGATGGTTCATCGGGAGCTTCCTATGGAAATCGTCATCGAGCTCGCACTCGTGGTCGAGCGCCTCAACGACTGACGACGAGTACGAGTTCGACGACGAGGACGCTGCAGGACCGGGCGGGCCTCACGCAGGTGGCTGAATGCGCGACCACTTCTCGCAGCCCTTGTGAATGCGATGGGTGGGCGTGAACCGGTTGCGGTCCCGATTGGCGACGTCGGTGTCCATGTCGCTCTTGAGCGTGTACTGGTTGATCTCGTCGAAAAGCCGTTCCAGCAACTCCAGCCGCGCGTCTCGGTAGGTCGCATCGTCCCAGCGGTTGTGCATCTCGTACGGATCGCTCGCGTGGTCGTAGAGTTCGCCGCCGAGCTTGTGCGAATAGTACACCAGGCGGTACCGCTCCGTGCGGATGGCGTTGACGCGGCGCTGGGGCGCGGGGAAGTCCCACTCGCAAATCGCACGGTCTCGGCCCATGCCGCGGCCTTCGGCCTCGGCAAGGATGGCCCGCCCGTCCATGTCCGGCGGCGCTGGAACCTCCGCCAGTTCGCAGAGCGTCGGCAGCAGATCAACGGACTCGATGATGGCATCCCGAGTCACGCCCTTCGGCCCGCCAGGATAGGAGAGCAGGAACGGGATGCGGTGAATGGACTCGTAGATGCCCAGGTTCTTGTCGCAGATGCCGTGATCGCCCGCAAAGTCCCCGTGGTCGGCCGTATAGACGATTATCGTGTTCTCCAGGTCGCCCGTCTCGCGCAAGTAGTCCAGCACGCGGCCCATTTCCATGTCAATGACGGTCACCAGGGCGAAGTGGTACGCGAGGGCCTTCTTCAGGTCATCCATGGTCCAACGGCCCATCCGGTTCCGCACCATGCGCATGATGAACTCCGGTCGCCCCGCCCACTGGTTCTGCCACCAGTCCACGTGGTCCGGGCCGAGCTGGATGTCCGCGGGGTTGTACAGGCTCGCATGTTCCGCCGACGGCGTCCAGTTCGGATGCGGACGCTCGAAGGTCATGTGCAGCAGGAACGGCCTTCGGCGGTCTCGATTCCGCAGAAACGCCAGGCTCTCCTCGCCCGTCCAGTGCTCAATGGAGTGCTCGTAAGGTAGCCCGGCGACGGCGCAGCCCTTCACCCGCGCCTCATGCCCGCGCGGCAGCGTGCCGTCTTCGTAGCGGTCCGCCAGCCCGCATTCCATGAGGTATCGGAAGTAGTGATGCGTCGTCGGGTCGCGCCGGTTCGCGTCGCACAGGTCGCAGTAGCGGATGTGCTCGTACGCCTCTTCGTCCCAGCGCTTGATCAGGTGACTCTTGCCCACGACCGCGGTCTGGTAGCCCTGCCGGCGGAAGATCGCGCCCATCGTGTTCGGGTTCCGATCCTCCATCTCGAAGATGTCGTTCCCAAGCAGGCCATGCGTATGCGGGTACTGCCCCGTCACAAACGATGCCCGCGACGGCGCGCAAATGGGATTGTTGCAGTAAGCCCGCGTGAACCGGATGCCCGCCGCGGCCACCCGGTCCAGGTTGGGCGTCCTCACGTTCGGATGCCCGGCGCAACTCATGCTCCCCGCATTGTGCTGGTCGCTCATCAAGAACAACACATTCGGTCGCTGTTTCATGGACTCCTCTCTTGGGCCTCGTCGTTCGTTGCCGTCCGCACGGCGGGCGGCAGCACGGGCCAATGGCACTCACATTCTGGAGTGCAGCCTTCAGGCTGCCCCCGTTCCGGCCCCCAGCAGGCTGAAGCCTGCACTCCTGTAGAAAAGCCAGTGAGGTTGGGTTCACGGCCCTGCCTTGAACTCGCCCCGCTCCGCCGCGTCCACCCGCTCGCAGAACTCGATGAACTTGCCGTAGTCTGTGGGCGGGATACGCGTGATCGGCAGGACGATCTTGCGTTTCACCCGCACCGCGCCCGGGGACTGCTCGATCTCCAGCGAGTACGTGCCGAAAGCCGATGTCACCTGCGCGCCCGGGGCTAGGCTTGCCAGCTTGAGTTGGTCGGGGAAGTGAACGGTCGCTGTGGTCGTGACATAGACTGGCGAACCGATGAGCAGCGGGAACTGCCGCTTCCGCAAACCAAGGTAAGCGCGGCTGAGCGACAGCGGCGGAACTCCAAGGCCGAACACGAGTTCCGTCGCCTCCTTCCGTGCGAAACTGCCGCCGCTGAACGAGTAGCGCTGAACCATTGGCCCGCCCACTTGATCCAGCCCTTCCGCCTCCAAGTCCTCCAGCGTGCTGCCCGCAAAGTACTGGTTCAGGCGCTGCTGAGTGTGCTGCCGTCGCGTGTTCACAGGAAGCGAGCCGTAGGCCTCCTTCATCGTCGCCGCGGTCACGCCACGATAGGTCTCCACGCCGCGTCCGCGCAGACGGCCTTCCGCGTCCACGTGAAGCTCAAAGGTCGTCTCGGTCATGTCCTCCTCAGGCGACAGCTTTGGCGTCCTGACGAACGCGGCCGGCCCCATAGCCGTCGCTGGCAGCGCATTCGCGTCTTGAGCAAAGGGCGGGATGTGACCGAACGTCGAATGGCGTAGTCCCGTGTCGAGCCACACGGCCTGCCCGTCGCGGAACGTCACGCGAAGCAAAGCATATCGGAACGCGCCCGGACTCGGATCGGGGAAGTCCGCCAGCACGGCCGCGTCCACCGGGCGATTGACCATGAACACCTCGCTCCTGATCTTCAGCATGTCGAGCAACGCCTTGAGCAGCACCAGGCGATTGCCGCGTTTCTCGGCGAGCGTCGCGCTCGCGTCCCGGTTCAGCTCCGTGCCACCCGACAGGTCGCGGACCTCCTTGTTGACGTACGCAAACATGGCCTGGGCCGCGCGTCGCTCGTCCACGCCGCGTGCGCCAGCGGCGACGAGGGCATCTTCCATCTCGAGTGTGGGCCGCAGCTCATCCGCCAGCATGTTGGCGAAGTTGCGGCTGACGTCTTCCCACGTTACCCCGCGCGCAACCCGGACGCAGGGCAGAATCTCCGACGGGTGAGGCGCACCGGGTTCCTCGCCGGCCGACCGAACCCCGCGCGCCTCCCAGACCAGCGCCTTCCACTCGCCTCGTGGCTCGCTCTTCACCAAGGGCGCGCCCTGGCGGGACAGGATTCTGAGTTGCCAGGTCGCGGGCGCGATGACCACGAACTGCGCGTGTTCAATCGGCATTGCTCCGTTCTGGAAGTAGAACGCTTCGCCCGCGTAGCCGCCCGGCAGTTGTTCGCGGCTCGGACGCGCGCGAACATACTCGTATTCCACCATGTCGCCCGGCCCCAAGCCCGTCATCGAGATGGCCGTCTTCTGCGTCAGGAGTTCCGGCTCGACCACCGTTCCATCCGCCTTGATCGTGCGCAACTCGATGATCTCGGCGCCCGGCGGGATGCGCACCTCGCCCCATCGCTGCACCCCGCGCTTGTCGTAGGCTTTGCCCACGATGTGAACCCGCTCGCGCGTGGAACCGTCTGGCGCGATGTGCACGATGGCTTGGTCGAGCAGCATCGCGGCCGACGAGCCAGGATGCGGCAGGTCGTAGTTCCGTTTGTCAGCCAGGACCTGCTCCAGCCTGACGACGTAAGGCTCAATGGGATCACGGGTTCCGGCGAGGATCGCTGCTCGTCGCTGGCTGAGATTCTCCGGCTCATGCCTTGCCGCCTGCATCAGCACCGCGTTCGCGGACGACGCGTTCCCTTGCAGGAATTGAGCTTCCGCCAGATCGCGCCAGAGCGGACCCGTGTCATCGCCCCAGGTCAGAAGCTGCGTCAGTTCCCGCTCCGCGTCCGCCCATTTTCCCCGGCCAAGATGCAGCAGCGCCAGTTCGCGCCGGTACGACTCGTTCATCGGACTGCGCTGCGCCGCGGCCGCAAGAGCGGAGTCGGCCTCCTCGAAGCGATGCGCATGGCGCAAGAACCTCGCCAGATAAGGGCCATCGGCGTGGCGCTTCTGGAGCGTGTGGCTGGCCGCTTCGTACTGCGCAAACAGATCGGCGCTTCGGAAATACTCCAACGCGGCGCGAAAGGGACTGCTCTGTTCTGGAGCCAGCGTGATGGCTTCGCTGAGCGCGTCTTCGGCTTCCTTGTACCACTTCTGCGAGAGGTAGGCATCGAACAGCGCCTCATGCCATTTGGGCCAGGCCGGCGCGGCCCGCGCTCCTTTCCGCAGCCGGGCAATGGCCTCCAGCGGCTTGCCCTCCTCGCGGTCGAGTTGCGCCAGTTGGTACTCGCACGCGACGGCTGACGGCGCGACGTCCACGGCCTTCTGGAAGCACAGCCGCGCCCGCTGTCGCCGGATGCTCTCCATCACCGTCATGTCGTTCCGGAGCGCTTGACCTAGGAGATAATTCACGTAGGCGCACTCCGGCAACGAACCTGCGGCCCTCTTGAGCAGCGACTTCGCTGCCTGATAGTCTCCGGCCTGAATGGCCAGACGCGAGTTGAGCGCAAGAAGCAGCGGGGCAGACGGAGCGGCGCGCAGAGCCTTGGAGAAGTAGTCACCTGCGGGAAGGCGAACCTCGAACGTGTTCGGCGGGGGCGCGCCCTTCAGGGAAGGATAGCTGTCGAACGTCGTTCGGGTCTCCACGCGCAGAGGCCGTCCGGTCTTGTCCAGGAGTCGCAGCGTGAAAGCCCCCGGCCTTTGCTGCGAGGTGAACTTGACGGTCACTTTGTTCCAGCCTTCTCGCAGCTCGACGCCGAAGTAGTCCGTCGTTCCGAGCCACAGCCGAATCCGGTCGCGCTCAAGCACGAGGTGGTTGTTCACAAAGACCTTGATTGGCCCGGCGGAGTTGATCCGCAGGATGGCGGAGACATCCTTGGGGCAGTTGAGGAACGTGAGAGCGTAGAATGTGCCGCCGGCGCGGCCTTCAGGCAGGCGGCCGCGGCTGCCGCGGGGGAAAACGCGCTCTCGGTGGAAGTTCATGGCCTGCAAGGGGATGTCGCCTCTGGCCGAGGCGTATATCTTCTGAGGCGCGTCCTCGATCTCAGGCAGAAAGGCCGTGTCGAATCCGAGGTAGTCGAACCGGCCAAAAGGCCCCGCCATGAGCCAGTCCTCAATGAACCCGGCTTCCGCGTGCATGGCGTCAGCGTCTCCGCTGCGCCCTTCGTCTATGTAGATATTGGCGAGCGTGATGCGAAGATGCTCGCGTAGTTCGAGGCCCTGAATATCCGAGCGTCGGAACAACTCTTCGAAGCACGGCGTGACGAGCGAGTTGTACCCGCGTACGCTGCCGAAGAGCGACTCGATTCGCTGTGCGGCAAGTTGGCCGAATGGGCCTTTCGGGTCAAGTCGAAGAAGGTCAAGCGACGTGCGGAGCAGATTCTCCTGCTCCACCCGGAGCGCCTGAGCCGCTCCCATGAAGTAAAGCGCGGCCGCAGGATGCTCCTGAAGCTCAGCGGCCTGGCTCAGATGGCGGACGGCGGCCGCCAAGTCGTTCTTGTGGAACAGATGAAGCAAGCCCAGTTCATAGTGCGCGGCCCCTTCGCCGGGCTTCTTGAGGACCTGCGCGAGCAGCGCCTGCAGGCGGCCTTCGCGCTTGGCCGGCTCCGGCAAGTCGAACCACTCGGCCCGGACTGGCCGCAACGGCGTTAGGCCCAAGAGAAGGCCTATCAGCAGTAGGCGGCGAAGGTCTCGTCTCATTTCCGAATCCTTATCTTGTCGCTCAACCGCTCATCCACGAAAAGACAGAACTCCCGGAAGCGAGCGTAGTCGTCGCGCTTCACTCGCACGACGTCCAACTGGAAGACCTCATTGACCTGGAGGGTAGAGCCTGAGGCTTGGACGGTTCTCTGAAACAGGCCAAACGGGGTCTGCTGCCGCACGTCTTCAAGGCCCTTCGTGCACGTGAAGCCTTCAGGCAGCCTGAAGGTGAAGGAGCATTCCGTTCGTCTAGGGTAAGAGAGGTCCAAGTCATGGATACGGGACGGCTGATCGGCGTATTGGGCCGTAGCTTTGCGGCCGAGCAGGTTCGTCGTGAAGGCAAGTTCGGGCCCCGCGGCGATACAATAGTTGGGCGCGTCGAAGGCGAAGGCGCACCGCACATCGGACTCCATATCCGTGAGGTCTGAGAACTCAACCTTGCGGACTCTCACGCCGGGCAGGATGCTTGCCCATGTTCGCTCAAACGTCTGGCGTTGCTTCTCCCGCACCGAGTAGGCGCGACGGAAGGCGCCGCAAGTCGAGCCGCGGACCTCTTCCTGCCCCTCGACGGAAAGGCCGCCGTCTGGACGGATGTCTATGGCAAAGTTGTACTTGTGCAGGTTGTTTGCGGCGGTTGAGACCGGGGTTTGAGCGAACTCCCCGCCATTCGGCTGGATGAGGAGAGCCATGGCGCCCTGATCGGCGAACGGCAGCTCCTGAGAGCCGGAATGCTCGGCGGTGCAGTCGAGCCAGAGCTTGGCGGAGGGCACGTAGCAGATGGCGTGATTGAACGCGGCCAGTGAAGCAGGCTGGGGCCGGATGAGTCCAAGGCGACGGGTGCGAACGAGGGCAATCTGGGAGTCAATGCCCACCTCGCGCAGCATGGCGCTGAGCAGCGTCGCCTTGTCCTTGCAGTCGCCAAACCGACGCCTGAACACTTCGGCTGCGGGATACGGCTTGTGGGTGTGAATCCCGAATTCAAGGCCCACATAGCGCCAGTTCTTCGCCAAATGGTTGAAGAGCGCGCGAATCTTGTGCAATTCGCCGGTCTTGCCCTGCGTCAGTTCGCGTGCCAGGGCCTTGGCTTCCGCAGGGAGCTGGAACTGCTCGCGGATGAGGCCCCAGTACCAGCGTCCAACGTCCGCCCAGGTCTGATAGGTTGAGACGTGCAGGTAGGGCGAGACTTCCGCGATGCCGGGCATGTTCCGTTCCGTCTCAAGACGAGGAAGATCGTTCAAGCGCCAAACGCGGACGGTCTCCTCGCCCGAGTCAAGGCTGGGCTTCACGTCCATGCCATGGAGACTGAAGTAGACCTGCTTGTCCGGAGGCGTGATAAGCACGTATTCTCTGCGTTTCGTCGGATACCTGTCGCGCAGGTAAGCGAGTCGGCCAAAATAAGCGCCGAACGGATTGCGCTCGCCTGTGTCGTTGAGCTTGTATTGGAACTCGACGACATCACCGGCTTGGAGAGCGGGAAAGGATACCGCCTTGACGCGCAGGTCATAGTAGATGCCGAAATCGCCGCGCAGGAGCCGCTGAATCTTGGGGGCCTCGGCCGTGAGGATTTCGCCTGAGGGCTTCAGGACGCGCGCTTGCTTCACGATGACGTCCTGAACGAGCGGCGCGTAGCGCGCATAGAACGTGCGGAACTCGTTCGCGGCCTTGTCGTTCACGAGCTTGAACGCGCGCTGATGAAACGTGCTGTGGAGTCCGCTGGCGTGCACCTTCCATACGGTCAAGTCGAGCAGACAGATGGCAGATTCGTCAGCCGGCGCGCTGGCTTCTGTCGAGAGTCGCAGCAGCGCGTCCTTGTCAAGGACGTATTTCTGCTCGAACGCATCCTCTTGGGGCGTAAGGAATTCGACATATTCCTTGAGGGCGGCGTTCTGAGGCATGAGCGCGAGGGCCTCTTGCCAGTTGTTCATGGCCGCAGGAAGCTGCCCGAGGCGGTGTTGGAAGTGGCCGAGCTTCTCTAGGGCGGTCGCGTTGTGGGGGCAGAGGTCGAGCGAGGCCATGCAGAGGGAGATCGCCTGCTCATACTGGCTGTGGGTGGCGAGCAGGTCGGCCTTCTCCAGCATGAGCGACGCATCGCTCGGCCACCGTTGGAGCAGCGCGTCGCAGTGTGCGATGGCCGCGTGAAGATCGCCCTTGTCCTTTGCGATCTGGATCAACTTCCGACGCGTCTCGCGGCTGCAGGAGTCCAACTCGGCCGCCCGGCGGTAAGCCTGTTCCGCCTGCTCCTGCATGTTGAGCATCTCGCAGTAACGCGCCATCTCGCGCTGGAGCAGTGCAGAGCCTGGGTACTGCTTCGCCAACGTTTGGGCCGTCTGGAGCGCCTTGGCCCGGAGGAAGTGTGTCGAATGCAGGCGCGCCAGGAGCAGCCGCGGGGCGAGGTACTCAGGTTCGGCCTGTGATGCCTTCTCGGCGAACTCCAGGGCCTTGTCCGTCAGCTTGCGTTCGGCGTTGTAAGCGGCGAGGCCGTAGAGCGCACGGCCGAAGTTCGGGGCCAGGGCCGTGGCCTTCTCAAGCGCCCGGCGCCGCGCGTTGAAGTCCTCGTGGAGATAGCCAAGCAGGAGGTGATAGTAGGGATACCACGGCGCGATGGCGACTGCAGCTTCGAGTTCGGTGATGTGACGGCGCTCGGAGCCGTCGAAGTTCCGTTTCCAGGCGCAGTAGTGGGCGAGGTGGGCGTGCGCGTCCGCGTCCTTCGGGTTGGCTTGGATGCGTGCCTGAAACACGCGTAGCGGGTCTTCTGCTGGAAGGATGGAGACGGATGACGTGACGTTGCAGAGGCCGAGTTTCTCAATCTCAGTAGCGTCGGCAAGGACGCGGATGCTGCTCCCGTCGGTGGACCCCTGCCAAGGCGAGAGGGGGAGCGGCGCGCCCGAAGGGGTGGTCACGCGAAGCATGAACACCCAATCCCCATGACTCTGACAGAGCTTGACCAGCACGCGATGCCAGCCGGCGGTGAGCCGCACGCCAACCGCGACTTGATCGAACTCGGCAAGATGGTAGGCGTTGTGCGTGATGACGGGTTGCCCGTCAATGAAGACCTTGATCGCGTCGTCAGAGCCGACGCGAATCGCCACGTCTCGCGGCTCGGGCAGGTGGATGAACGTGAGGGCATAGCCGA
>Ga0194111_10009494_pt1 | contig 10585 bp, 9 predicted proteins | sample TA2KigC300mmetaG_FD_146194 | JGI IMG/M metagenome (GOLD analysis project Ga0194111, IMG submission 146194) | Freshwater microbial communities from Lake Tanganyika, Tanzania - TA2015033 Kigoma Deep Cast 300m | ecosystem: Environmental > Aquatic > Freshwater > Lake | place: Tanzania: Lake... | reverse complement strand
AGCGGGAGGAGCCGGAAACCCGCCGGCCGGGACCCCTGCGCCGCCCGGAGACCGGGGGCTTGATTGCCAAGTTTTTTGGTTTAATTATTTTGAAAGATATGGTCCAATATTAATCGCGCCTATTCCGAGATATCCATGCAGCAAAATGCTCATAGGTTAACGGTTCTTAACGGGAGGGCAAGAGATGCTGAAAGATTTTAAAGAATTTGCGATGCGGGGCAACGTGGTGGACATGGCGATAGGGATCGTCATCGGCGCGGCTTTCGGGGCGATTGTCAAGTCTTTTGTGGACGATGTCCTTATGCCGCCGATTGGCCTGCTCCTGGGAAATGTTGACTTTTCTAATTTTTTCCTGACGTTAAAAGAAGGCAGCAAAGCCGCCGGCCCTTACGCCTCCCTGGCCGCCGCCAAGGCCGCCGGGGCCGTGACCCTGAACCTCGGGATCTTCGTCAACACCATTATCAGCTTTATCATCATAGCCTTTGCCGTGTTCCTGGTGATCAAAGGCCTCAACCGCATGAAACGGGAAAAGGCGGCGGCGGCGGTCGAACCCACCACCCGGGAGTGCCCCTTCTGCCTGTCCACCATCTCCCTCAAGGCCACCCGCTGCCCCCACTGCACCTCGGAATTGAGGGCGGCGGCGGCCTGAGGCCCAGGGCGAAAGCTTTGGATGAGCCACCGGACCCTACCGTAGGCGCGCCAGTCCTAGACCCTGCCTGTGAGGGCGTGGGGGTGAGATTCCCCCGCGCTACTCGACTTGTGCTTTGGGATGAGTTGCTCAACCGGAAGATTTTCTATACTCTGCAGTCAGAATGGGAGGTCTAAAGCCTTGGGCATCTTCAACCGCCGGAGTTTTCGCGTCGACATCCTAACCGCGTTTGGCACCTTGCTACTCGCCACTTTCCTGGCGGTGATTATTTATAATTACCGGAGCACTTCCCGGATGGTGTTGATGCTCTCCGGCGACCTCATGGATCAAACCACTCAGGCCGTCATTGACAAAACCGTAGCTTTTTTGACCCCTCCCGCTGAACTGGCCGAATTGAGCGCCAAGCTACCCGACTGGAAGATTGAGCCACCAGGAACAAAGCGAGAAGATGAACAAAAAATAATAACCCCTTCATTTTCGAGGAGAACCAAGAAATGAGCGAGAAAAGGCGAACGCTTTATAGGCAATGGGTTTCTTTAGGGGCGGTGCTGGTCTTGTCCCTCTGTATAATGGCCCCAACCTGGAGCGCCGAACCACCGAAAAAAGCCAAAGCGCCGGACATCGAGCCCAAGGCCATGGAAGCTCTCAAACAGATGTGCGATTATCTCAAAAATCTCCAGCAGTTTTCCGTCCAGGCGGAGATTACGGAGGACGTGCTGTTGACCTCCGGCCAGAGAATCCAGTACGCCAGGAGTGTGGAGGCTTCGGTGCGGCGTCCCGACCGGTTTCGGGCTGAATCGGTGGGAGATACGGATAACCGGCAGCTTTTCTACGATGGCAAGACCATCACCCTCATGGACAGGAGCAAGAACTTTTACACCACCATCGCCGCCCCCCCGGAGCTCGATGCCGCCCTGGAGCATGGCACTCAGGCTTTTAATCTCAGGGCCCCTTTGGCTGATCTGATATATACCAAGGCCTATGAAAATCTCACCGCGGGGGTGCTTTCCTGTTTTTACGTGGGACTGAGCCAGGTTCAGGGAGTACCTTGCCATCACCTGGCTTTCAAACAAAAGGACATCGACTGGCAGATTTGGATTGAGAACAGCCCCACCCCGGCGCCGCGCAAGTTTCTCATCACCGATAAGACGGCCCAGGGGCTGCAGTTCACGGCGGTGTTTACCAAGTGGAATACCGCGCCTCAGCTGGAAGACGGCCTATTCACGTTTGTAGCTCCGGAAAAGGCCGAAAAAATCGACATTCTCCCGGCGGCGGCGCCGGCTTCGCCTAAGAAAAAGCAGCAGAGATAAGGAGGGAGGATACAGCCATGCAGATTACTAAGCCTAAGGCGATTTTGCAACAGGCATTGCCATTGTTCTTGTCCCTGGCGATGTTGGCAGGACTGCTGCCAGTCAGTCCCCTGGCAACTATGCTGATAAGCGATGCAGAGGCCAGGGTTGCTGCAAGAGGTCCTGGAGGGGGAGCAGCGGTAGCCGGCCCCAGGGGAGCGGCCGCGGTTGGTCCCAGGGGCGGCGCTGTGGCCGCCACCCCGCGGAGTTATGTGCACACCGGCGGCGCCTCGGTGGCCGCAGGTCCCCGCCGGGCCTACGTAGAAGGCCCCCGGGGCGGCGCGGCTTATGTGGGCCCACGGGGGGCAGCCGTCAGGGGACCCTACGGCGGCGGCGCGGTTGTCCGTACCATGCCAGTGGGAGCCAGGGCGTTGGCTATCGCCGGGGTCACCTATTATGTGGCCAGCGGGGTTTATTATCGCCCGGTGTATGAGGGGAGCGATGTGGTCTACCAGCAGGTGGAGAACCCCGAAGCCCAGTATTGACGCGATCATCGCCCGGGATATGCCTGAGCTGGGCGGGATTTCTGACTTTCTGATGCCAGTAGAGAAAGCCAGTCCGGAAATAGGAGCAAAAGAGCTGCGGTAAAGATTCAAGAAAATTGAGGCATGAATTGCCCCCAAAGGAGCAAGAGGTGAATACCGCGGGAGGGAATTTCCTGAAACTCTTCTTTTCTTTGAACGTGCTGCTCATTTTTATTCCCCTTTCCCTCTATTTGGAGCATTTTCGGCCCCAGGCCCATACCCTGATTTTCTTTTCCGCCTGTCTGGGCATCATCCCCTTGGCGGGGTGGATGGGAAAAGCCACGGAGCAGATCGCCGACCGGGCCGGGGAAGGCATCGGCGGCCTCTTAAACGCCACCTTCGGCAACGCCGCGGAGCTCATCATCGCCATTGTGGCCCTGCGCGCCGGCTACCTGGATATTGTCAAGGCCTCTCTGACCGGCTCCATCATCGGCAACATCTTGCTGGTGCTGGGGGCGTCGTTTCTGGCGGGCGGATTGCGCTACAAGATCCAGGAATACAATGCCATATCGGCCCGGGCCCAGGCTCAGATGTTATTGCTGACCTCGGTGGCCATCATCACCCCGGCCCTGTTCCATTTCTTGCGCCCGACTGAGATTGCGGTCAATGAAGCCGCCATCAGCCTGGCCCTGGCCGGTCTGCTCATTGTCGTGTATGTCTTCAGCCTCATCTTTTCTCTGCACACCCACAAGGATTTATTTCGGGGGGCCCCGCAGGAGGAGGCGGACGAGGAGAAATTGGGCGCCGCCTGGAGCTTGCCGGTGGCTTTGGTGGTCTTGGGGATTGCCACTTTTTTCATCGCCTGGCTCAGTGAAATTCTGGTGGGGTCGGTGGAGCAGGCGGCTCTCCATTTGGGCATGTCCAAGGTGTTCGTGGGCATCATCATCGTGGCAGTGATCGGCAACGCCGCGGAACACAGCACCGCGGTGATGGCTGCCATGAAAAACCGCATGGATCTGAGCGTCGGCATCGCCATCGGCAGCAGCACGCAGGTGGCGCTTTTTCTGACGCCGCTCCTGGTGTTCCTGAGTTATTTTATTGCCCCGCAACCCATGGATTTGGTGTTTACCCGGGGCGAGGTGTTCGCCATCGTCATCTCCGCCTCTCTGCTGGCCCATACCATCAGCGACGGGAAATCCAACTGGTTCACCGGCCTGCTCCTCCTGACGGTATACCTGGTCATGGCGGTGGCGTTTTTCCATGTGCCCGGTTGATAGTCCTTAAGTGCCAAAGGGTTGAGATATTGCGGCGGAAGTCAGGGCCGCTGGAGGCAAGACAAGGGTGCAACATACATCAAGGTGTAGGGCCAGATTAACCAGGTTCTCCCGACAACAACCAGGGTGCGGCGGCAGCCGTTGAGCGGAAAAATTGGCCTTATGACGCGACTCAGACTCCACCCCCGGTATTTTTGGACTGATGAAACCGGCCTCACGGGCCTCCTGATTTTTTCCCTGGGATATTTCATCGTCCTGAATTCCCTGGGCGAGTTCTGGTTCGGCAGATTGGTGGGCCATCTCTTTTTTTCTTTCGTTATTGTCGCCGGGGTGCTGACCACGTTCAAAAAGAGGTGGTTGAGCTTTGTAGTTATTGTGCTGGCGGCCGTTAGCCTGGCCCTCAATTGGGTGGAGGAATTCCGGCCAGTAGAAGGCCTGGCTGTCCTGGCAACCGGCCTCAGCCTGATTTATTTGGGGGTCCTGTTGGCCGTGGTAACCGCCCAAGTTTTTCGGGATGGTCCGGTGACGGCCCACCGGATTCGCGGCGCCATCCTGATCTACCTCCTCTTAGCGTTGATGTGGGCCTTCGCTTATCAGGTGGTAGCCTTGAACATCCCCCAGGCCTTCCGCCTGCCGGAAGGCCTGACCGCCGGCGAGCCGGACGCACTCCGGCGAGAACTGACGTACTTCAGTGTCGTCACTCTTACTACTACCGGATACGGCGATATTACGCCAGTTCACCCGGTGGCCCGCACCCTGGCTATGCTGGAGGCCCTGGTGGGGCAGCTCTACCCAGCCGTTGTCCTGGCCTGGCTGGTGTCTTTAGCGATTATGCACCAAAAAGAAAAACCCTGAAATTTTTAGGATCAGAAAGGGCGTTCATGCCTGGAGCCTTCTTTGATGGGAATTACCCCCGGGCTTTTTTGAATAATGATCGATCAAACGACAATTTTTGTCATTCTGAGCGTAGCGAAGAATCTCTCTTTTAAAGCCGTAGAGATTCTTCACTCCGCTGCGCTCCGTTCAGAATGACATGAAATATTATAAGTTTTTTTGACTTCAATTTGGTATTAATCAAGGCATTTCTGAGAGCGAGGTCCCCGCTGATGAATCCGCACCGTAAAGTTTTCCTTACCCGCATATTGGCTCTGGCTCCTCTGGTGGCGGCCGTCTGCTTATCTTCGTTTCTTTTAACGGGCTGCGGCGAAAAGAAGGCCACGGGGCCAGCCGCGCCCGCCGTGGAAGTCGTGAATGTGGTCGTCAAGGACGTGCCCATCGTGCGGGAGTGGGTGGGCACCACCGACGGCCTGGTGAACGCCAAGATCAACGCCCAGGTCCAGGGGTACCTCACCAAGCAAAATTATCAGGAAGGCTCTTTCGTCAAGAAAGGCCAGGTTCTCTTCGAGATCGACCCCCGGCCCTTCCAGGCTGCCCTGGAACAGGCCAAAGGGCAATTGGCCGTCAACGAAGGCCAGCTCTATACCGCCAAGGCCAATCTGGACAAGATCAGGCCTCTGGCGGCGGTGAACGCGGTGAGCAAAAAGGACCTGGACGACGCCATCGGCCGGGAGGCGTCGTCTAAGGCCGCGGTGCAAGCCGGCAAGGCGGCGGTGCGCAAGTCCGAGATTGACCTGAGCTTTACGAAGATCACCTCGCCCATCGATGGCATCGCCGGCATCTCCAAGGCCCAATTGGGCGACCTGGTGGGGAGCCCGGGGGGTCCGGAGCTGACCACCGTTTCCACGGTAGATCCCATTAAAGTGTTCATTCCCCTCAGCGAGCAGGAATATATGCGCTTTACCCAGACGGCAGAGGCCAGAAGGAAAACCGAGCTGGAAGGGCCCAGCCTTGAATTGGTCCTGGCCGACGGCAAGGTCTTTCCCCATAATGGCAAAGTTTCCTTTGCCGACCGCCAGGTGGACGAGCGCACCGGCACCATCAAAGTGGCCACCCTCTTTCCCAATCCCGGCAATCTGCTGCGCCCCGGGCAGTTTGCCAAAATCCGGGCTTTGATCGAGACGCAGAAAGGGGCGTTGCTGGTCCCCCAGCGGGCGGTTAATGAGTTGCAGGGCAGGTTCCAGGTGGCCGTGGTAGGTCCGGACAACAAGGTAGACCTCCGGTGGGTCAAAGTGGGCGAACGCACCGGCTCCCTTTGGGTGATTGATGAAGGCCTGAAACCAGGGGAACGCGTGATCGTGGAAGGCATCCAGAAGGTCAGGGCCGGCATGCCCGTCGCCCCCAAGCCGTTTCAGGAAGCACCGCCGGCCAGCACTGGGTCAACCCCAACCGCTGAGAAACAGCCGAGGTAATGGGTCATGGCGAGATTTTTCGTTAACCGCCCCATCGTGGCCATCGTCATCGCCATCGTCATGGTGATCGTGGGGGTGGTGGCGCTCCTGGGTCTGCCCATTTCCCAATATCCCGACATCGTCCCGCCGGAAATTTTTATCAACACCTCCTATGTGGGCGCCGACGCCCAGACGGTGGAGCAGTCCGTGGCCACGCCCATCGAGCAGGAGATGAGCGGCGTGGACAACATGAACTACATGTACTCTTTGAACGCCAACAACGGCGAGTTGAAGATGTACGTGAATTTCGATGTCAAAACCGACCCCAACATCGACCAGGTACTGACCCAGATGCGGGCGAGCCAGGCCGAAGCCAAGTTGCCGGCGGACGTGCGCAATTACGGCATCACCGTCAAGAAGTCCACGGCCGCGCCCCTGATGGTGGTGGACCTCATTTCTCCCCAGGGCACCTATGATGCCACTTTCCTGGCCAATTACGCCTATATTAACCTGAACGACCAGATGACCCGGGTGGCCGGCATCGCCAGTGTCACCGTCTTTGGGGCCGGCCAGTATGCCATGCGCTTCTGGGTCAAGCCCGACCAACTGGCCAAGCTCAATATCACCATCCCGGAGATTGTCGACGCTATCCAGAAACAGAACACCGTAAACCCCTCCGGCCAGGTGGGGGCGGAGCCGGCCCCCAAAGGCCAGGAATTCACCTACGCCATCCGGTCCCAGGGACGGCTGGAAAATCCGGAGGAGTTTGAGAAGATAGTGCTCCGGGCCAATCCTGACGGGTCGCTCGTCCGCCTCAAAGACGTGGCCCGCATCGAACTCGGGTCCCAGACTTATGCCCTCCAGGGGCGCCTGAATGGCAAGGCCGCGGCAGTCCTGGCCCTCTACCAACTCCCGGGCACCAACGCCATCCAGGCGGTGGACGGGGTGAAGGCGCTCATGGAACAGGCCAAGAAGTCCTTTCCACCGGATATGGACTACGTCATTGCGCTAGACACCACCCAGGCGGTGCGGGAGGGCATCAAGGAAATCGTCCACACCCTGTTTGAAGCCCTGGTTCTAGTCATCCTCGTGGTCTTCATCTTCCTCCAGGGCTGGCGGGCCACTCTCATCCCGGCGCTGGCGGTACCCGTCTCCCTGGTGGGCACCTTCGCTTTTTTCCCCCTGATGGGTTTCTCCCTCAATACCATTGCGCTGATGGGGTTGGTCCTGGCCATCGGCATCGTGGTGGACGACGCCATTGTGGTCGTTGAGGCGGTGGAGCATCACATCGAGCACGGTCTGTCACCCAAAGACGCGACCCTGAAGGCCATGGAGGAGGTCACCGGGCCGGTGGTGGCCACGACCCTGTCTTTGGCCGCGGTCTTTATTCCCACCATCTTCATTCCCGGCATCACCGGCAAGCTTTATCAGCAGTTTGCCGTCACCATCGCCGTCTCCGTCATCATTTCCTCCTTCAACGCTCTGACTCTGACCCCAGCCCTGTCGGCTATGCTCCTCAAGCCTAAAAAGGAATCCCGGGGCCCGCTGAGCCGCTTTTACCGCTGGTTCAATGAGGTCTTCGGCCGCACCACCGACGGCTATGTCGGGTGGTGCGGGACTTTTATCCGCAAGGCGGGGATGAGCCTCATCTTTCTGGCTCTGGTGGCGGGACTCGCCGGCCTTTTGGGCGGGAGACTGCCCGGCGGTTTCCTCCCGGAAGAAGACCAGGGCTATCTGTACGCCGGGGTCCAGTTGCCCGACGCCTCCTCCCTGCAGCGCACCAGTGAAGTCTGCCGCCAGATCGAGGATATCATGGCCAAGACCCCGGGGGTGGAGTACGCCACCGCGGTGATTGGCTACAGCATGTTGAGCGGCGTCACCAACACCTATAGCGGCTTTTTCTTCGTGACCCTGAAGCCCTGGAACGAGCGGAAAAAGCCCGAGGAAAAGTACGAGGCCATCATGGCCACCCTCAACCGGGAGTTGGGCAAGCTTCCCCAAGGCGTCGCCTTTGCCTTCTCGCCCCCGGCCATCCCGGGCATCGGCACTGCCGGCGGGGTCACCTTCATCCTGGAGGATCGGGCCGGTAAAGATGTCAAGTTTCTCTGGGAGAACACCCAGAAGTTCCTGGCTGCCGCGCAGAGACGTCCGGAAGTCTCCAGGGTCACCACCACTTTCGTCCCCACGGTGCCCCAATTCTTCGTCCAGGTGGACCGTGATAAGGTGCTCAAGCAAGGTGTGGACATCGGCGAGGTCTACGGGGTCCTGCAGGCCTTCATGGGCGGCTACTTCGTCAATTACTTCAACCGCTTCGGGCGCCAGTGGCAGGTGTACGTACAGGCCGAAGGGGAATACCGGGCCGAAGCCGAACAGCTTGGCCAGTTCTACGTGCGCAACAAGAACGGCGACTCCGTGCCCTTGAGCGCCCTCACCAGTTTGGAACAGCGCTCGGGACCGGAGTTCACCATGCGCTACAACCTCTACCGCGCCGTGCAGATCAATGCCGTCACTGCCCCCGGGTACAGTTCCACCCAGGGGATGAAGGCCCTGGAGGAGGTTTTCAAGGAGACCATGCCGTCTGAGATGGGCTACGACTATCTGGGTATGTCCTATCAGGAAAAGAAGGCCCAGGAGGGCGTGCCCGCCTGGGTTATCTTCGCCCTGTCGCTGTTGTTCGTGTTCTTGATCCTGGCGGCCCAGTATGAGAGCTGGTCGCTGCCCTTCAGCGTGCTTTTGGGCACTCCCGTTGCAGTCTGTGGGGCATTTTTGGCGATATTCCTGCGGGGTATGGAGCTTAACCTCTATGCTCAGATCGGCTTGATCCTGCTCATCGGCCTGGCGGCGAAAAACGCCATCCTGATCGTCGAGTTCGCCAAGGTGGAATACGAGAAAGGCAAGGATTTCGCCGACGCGGCCCTGGAGGGGGCGAGGCTCCGGCTCCGCCCCATTCTCATGACCAGCTTCGCCTTTATCCTGGGGTGTATACCTCTGGCCCTGGCTTCGGGCTCCGGCGCCATCGCCCGGAAGGTCATGGGCACCGCGGTCATCGGCGGCATGGCGGCGGCCACCGTCATCGCCATCTTCCTTATCCCGGTCACCTTTTATGCGGTGGAGAAATTTTCTCACCGCAAAGTCAAGAAGCACCCGGGGCCTGCCGCCGCCTTGCCCGAGTCCCCCGGCGATCAAGGAGAAAAGCCATGACGGCCTGGCTGACCTTTTTTCTGATGGCTTTGGTGATATCCGGCTGCGCCGTCGGCCCGGACTACCAGCGGCCCGCCTATCCGGCGCCGGACAATTTCCGGGGCCAGGGGCCGGATATCCCCACGCAACCGGACGAGGCCTCCTTCGGGGCCCTGAAGTGGTTTGAGGTCTTCAAGGACGACCGGCTCCAGGAGTTGATCAAGATCGCCCTGAAGGAAAATTACGACGTGCAGATCGCCGCCCAACGGGTCCTCCAGGCCCGGGAGCAGGTGGTCATCCAGCGGTCTTTTCTCTTTCCCACAGTGAACGCCAGTGGGCAGTTGGAAACCACTCGCGCCTCAACCCGGGGCTTCACTCCCTTCACCGTCACCCTCAGGGAGCGTATGGCAGGTATTGTCTTCGGCGACCTCTCCTGGGAACTGGACTTCTTCGGCCGCATCCGCCGGGCTACCGAAGCCGCCCGGGCTGAGTTTTTCGCCTCCGAGGAGAACCGCAACTTCGTCATCCAGACTTTGGTGACCGACTTGGCCCGGGCCTATATCGAACTCAGGGCGTTGGACCAGCAACTCGAGATCAGCAACCGCACCGTGAAGGTCCGGGAAGAATCCCTCAAGCTGGTGAAGGCGCGCTTCGACTACGGCTGGGATTCCCTGACACCCGTGCTCATGACCGAAAATCTGCTCTATGGGGCCCGGGCCGTGGTTCCCGACCTGAAGCGGGCCATTGAACAGAAAGAAAACCTGATCAGCATCTTGCTGGGGCGGAACCCGGGACCCGTCCCCCGGGGTAAGTCTCTTCTTGAGCAGGATTTAACCGTCACCATCCCTCCAGGGCTAACTTCTTCTCTTCTGGAGCGGCGCCCCGACATCCGCTTTGCCGAGCAAACCCTGGTGGCGGCCAACGCCCGCATCGGCGAAGCCAAGGCGCTGCTTTTTCCCAACATCAGGATTACCGGCGCCTCCGGGTGGGAGTCCGCCGCCCTGAAGAGCCTGTTCACCGGACCAGCCAATTTCTGGGATATTGTTTCACCCGGCATAACTCAGCCCATCTTCCAGGCAGGGCGGCTTCGGGCCGGGGTCCGGGCCGCGGAGGCCGTGAAACAGGAAGCCCTGCTCACCTACAAAAAGTCCATTCAGCAAGCCTTCCGGGAAGTGTCCGACTCCCTGGTGGGGGTGCGTATGCTGAAGGAAGTGCGCCTCGAATCAGGGAAACAGGTTAAGGCCTTGAGCCAGCAAACCGATCTGGCCTATCAGCGCTATTATGGGGGAATGACTCCCTACCTGGAAGTCCTGGATTCGGACCGGCAGTTATTTGAGTCCGAGCTCAAGTTAACCCAGGACCGGGCCAACGAGTTCCTGGC
>Ga0194111_10009480_pt1 | contig 10593 bp, 8 predicted proteins | sample TA2KigC300mmetaG_FD_146194 | JGI IMG/M metagenome (GOLD analysis project Ga0194111, IMG submission 146194) | Freshwater microbial communities from Lake Tanganyika, Tanzania - TA2015033 Kigoma Deep Cast 300m | ecosystem: Environmental > Aquatic > Freshwater > Lake | place: Tanzania: Lake... | reverse complement strand
CCTTGTAACGCTGCCGCACGGCCTGCAAGGGGCCCATGTTGACCTCGTTGAAGGTGGTCAAAAGGGCCGCCGTGTTTTGGGCCTCCTTAAGCCGTTCGGCAATCCGCTGGCGCAGACGCGTCATCGGCACCCGATGCTCGTTACGAGCCGTGGCACCGCTCGGTGCAGCCGATTGTGGCGCAGCCGGATGTGGAACAACGGCAGGCTGGGCAGGATGGGCAACGGTCACGCCGTGACGACGCTGTGAGGGGCGCAAGAATGCCGCCTCAGGAGGCTGTGCCGGAGACGATTCCGCTGCGGGGTTTGCTGTGGGGCTTGCTGCGGGGTTTACCTTGGAGGCGACCTCGGGGGCGGCCTCAGGAGCCGCCTTGGGTGCGCTGACCGGCGCCGCCTTGGTCTCGACGAGGGGCGCCGGAGCCACCCCCTTGGCGGCCGGTTTAGCCGTCTGACCGGTCAGGTCTGCCTTATTGGCGGCCTCCAGATGGGCGATCACCTGCCCCACCTGCACCTCACCCCCCTCCGCAACCAGGATCTCGCTCAGAAGGCCGGCCACGGGTGCAGTGATCTCCAGCACCACCTTGTCCGTTTCCAGATCCACCAGGATCTCGTCGCGAGCGACGGCATCACCCACCGCCTTGCGCCAGGCCAACAAGGTCCCACCGCTTACGGACTCCGACAACTCAGGAACCCGAACCTCAATCATCGTCTCACCCATCGCTCCATCCTCTCTCTGAACAGAATCGGCGGGAGAAGGATCAACCAACGAGGATCAAGCGCTGAAGATCAGCCGAAGAAGGCCTTTATCTTGTCCATAAAGCCTTGAGCTCGCGGGTTGTGCTTGTCTGCCGCACTGCTGCAGATGGTATCAAATTCCCGCAACAATTCCTTCTGTCGCTCGGTGAGATTCACGGGCGTTTCCAGCACCACATGGCAATACAGATCACCCGGTTGGCTATCGCGCACCCCCTTGATCCCCTTGCCGCGCAGGCGGAAGACCTTGCCGGTCTGGGTCTCGGCCGGAATCTTGAGGACGGCCTGACTGTCGAGGGTCGGAATCGTGATGTCGCCGCCCAGGGCCGCCGTGGTAAAGGAGACCGGCATCTCGCAATGCAGGTGTCCCCCTTCGCGGGTAAAGACGGCATGGGGCTTGAGATGCACCTGAACGAACAGGTCACCCGGTGGGCCGCCGTGAACGCCGGCCTCGCCCTCGCCGGCAAGGCGGATGCGATCGCCCTCGTCCACCCCGGCCGGGATCCGCACCGAGAGCGTCTTGTGTTGCTTGACGCGACCTTCGCCGTGACAGGTATGGCACGGGTCGGTGATGATCTTGCCGCTGCCATGACAGCGCGGACAGGTTTGTTGGACTGAAAAGAAGCCCTGCTGCATGCGCACCTGACCATGACCCTGACAGGTCGGACAGGTCGTCGGCTTGCTACCTGCCTTGGCACCCGAGCCATGACAAGTGCCGCATTCGACCATCACCGGAATGCGGATCTTGGTCTCGGTCCCGCGTGCGGCCTCTTCCAGCGACAGCTCCAGGTTGTAGCGCAGGTCAGCCCCGCGATACACGCCCTGGCCACCCTGCCGGCCACCGCCCGCACCAAAAAGATCGCCAAAGATGTCTGAGAAGGCATCACCGAAATTGCCGAATCCAGCCGCACCGGGACCGCCCCCCATATTGGGGTTCAGCCCGGCGTGTCCGTACTGGTCATAGGCCCCTCGCTTGCCGGCATCGGAAAGAACCTCGTAGGCCTCCTTGACCTCCTTGAACTTATCCTCAGCCGTCTTGTCACCCTGATTGCGGTCCGGGTGATACTTCATCGCCAGCTTTTTGAAGGCCTTCTTGATCTCGTCTTCGGAGGCTCCCTTATGGAGCCCGAGGACTTCGTAGTAGTCGCGTTTAGACATGAAGGCTTATTTCTTGTCCTTCACTTCTTCAAACTCGGCGTCCACCACATCGTCGGCCTTCTTGTCGCTACCGCAGGGCTCATCTGCGCCACAGGTCCCGCAGCCACCGGCTGCACCCGCGGCGGATTGCTCGGCGTACATCTTTTCAGCCAGTTTGTGGCTGGCCTCGGACAAGGCCTGGGTCTTGGCCTCAATCTCCTCCTTGTCGCCGTCCTTCATGGCCTTTTCAGCCGCCTCGATCGCCGCCTCGATTGCCGTCTTTTCTTCAGCCGTCACCTTGTCGCCGCCCTCCTTGAGGGCCTTCTTGGCGCTGTGAATCAGGCTGTCGCACTGGTTGCGAGCGGTCGCCAGTTCAAAGGCCTTGTGGTCCTCGGCCGCGTTCAACTCGGCGTCCTGCACCATCTTCTTGATCTCGTCATCCGACAAGCCAGAGTTCGCCTTGATGGTGATCTTCGCCTCCTTGCCGGTGCCCTTGTCCTTGGCCGAAACATGCAGGATGCCGTTGGCATCAATATCGAACGAGACCTCGATCTGCGGCATGCCACGCGGCGCCGGCGGAATATCGGACAAATTGAATTGGCCCAGGCTCTTGTTGCCCGAGGCCATCTCGCGCTCACCCTGCAACACATGGATGGTGACAGCGTTCTGATTATCATCGGCGGTCGAGAAGACCTGCGATGCGCGGGTCGGGATGGTGGTGTTCTTGACCACCAGCTTGGTCATGACGCCACCCAGGGTCTCGATACCCAGCGACAGCGGCGTCACATCCAGCAGCAACACATCCGTGACATCGCCCTGCAACACGCCGCCCTGAATGGCCGCGCCCACGGCCACGGCCTCATCCGGATTCACATCGCGGCGGGCTTCCTTGCCGAAGAATTCCTTGACCTTCTCTTGCACCTTGGGCATGCGGGTCTGGCCACCGACCAAGATGACATCGTCGATGTTGCCCACACTGATACCGGCATCCTTGATGGCAATCTTGCACGGCGCAATGGTGCGCTCGACCAGATCCTCAACCAGGGCCTCGAACTTGGCACGGGTGAGTTTCAGAACCAGGTGCTTCGGGCCCGAGGCATCGGCCGTGATATAGGGCAGGTTGATCTCGGTCTGGGTCGCAGACGACAACTCGATCTTCGCCTTCTCCGCCGCCTCTTTCAGGCGTTGCAGGGCGAGCACATCCTTCTTCAGATCAACGCCCTGCTCCTTCTTGAACTCGTCGATGATGTAGTCGATCAGGCGCTGGTCAAAATCCTCACCGCCCAAGAAGGTGTCGCCGTTGGTGGACAGCACCTCGAACTGGTGCTCGCCGTCGATCTCGTTGATCTCGATGATGGAGATATCGAAGGTGCCGCCGCCCAGGTCGAACACCGCGATCTTGCGATCGCCTTCCTTCTTGTCCATGCCGAAGGCGAGCGCCGCAGCCGTCGGTTCGTTGATGATGCGCTTGACCTCAAGGCCGGCAATGCGACCGGCATCCTTGGTCGCCTGACGCTGCGAGTCATTGAAATAGGCCGGCACGGTGATGACCGCCTCGGTCACTTCTTCACCCAGATAATCCTCGGCCGTCTTTTTCATCTTGCGCAAGACCTCAGCGGAAACCTGCGGCGGCGCCATCTTCTTGTCGCGCACTTCGACCCAGGCATCGCCGTTGTCGGCCTTGACGATCTTGTAGGGCATCAGGTCGATGTCCTTCTGCACCTCTTTTTCCTCAAAGCGGCGACCGATCAGACGCTTCACCGCATAAAGGGTGTTGCGGGGGTTGGTAACGGCCTGGCGCTTGGCCGGTGCGCCGCACAAGATCTCGCCATCTTCAGCGTACGCGACGATGGATGGCGTGGTACGCGTACCTTCTGCGTTTTCAATCACCTTGTACTTACCGCCCTCCATGACCGAGACGCAGGAGTTGGTGGTGCCGAGGTCAATACCAATAATCTTGCCCATGTTTTTTCCTTCAATGCTGTTTAGAGTGTTGCGAATATAGGGGTGCGTTCAGGGTTTTCAAGCCCGACTCATTCTGCCGGCTTGATAACCATCACCATGGCCGGGCGTAATACCCGTCCATTGAGCAGATAACCTTTTTGTAAGACATTGGCGACCGTGTTGGGTTCCCCCTCCGCAGCGATCATGCCGATGGCCTGATGCTGGTTCGGATCGAACTTTTCGCCCTGCGGAGAGACCTCAACCACTTGATGCCGCTCGAAAACGCCGGCCAGTTGCTTGAGGGTCACCTCAACGCCACTGGTCAGGCTCTCGACGCTCGTCGATCCGGTCGAAGCCAGCGCCGCCTCAAGACTGTCCTTGACGGCCAACAGGTCGCTGGCAAATTTTTCGGCCGCGTATTTGCGTGCCTTGTCGGCTTCTTCCGCGCCCCGCCGACGGACATTCTCAATCTCGGCCTTGGCTCGCAGCCAAGCGTCGTGATGTTCTTCCGCACGCAGTTCGGCCTGCCGCAGCAGGTCTTCCAAACTGGGCATGGTTTCGAGGTTGGGGTCGGCCATGGCAGCGGAGTCCAGTGCAGGATCTTCCGAGGTGCCAGCGGGAATGGGTTCTTTTTCAGACATGCGTTTTCTCCATAAACCCGCACGAAATGGGGCGCATGCGCCGCGTTTCAAGAGGCCAAAATCAAAAAAACGGGGCATGGGATATCTAAACCCCGTCGATCACAACCATCTGATCCAGCCGCAGACGCAAACGCTCGCCGGTGACCAGATCCACCTCCAGCCACTCCGCCCCGTCGCGCGTATAGATGTCGACCCCAATACCCGTGCCTGCCTGCCGGCGTTCCAGACCGGGCCCCGTTTTCCATTCCAAATGCAGGGTGCGGCGGCGCAAGATGGCCAGTTCCAGCCGCGAATGCAGATCGCAACTTACGGGTTGGTAAGGTTCCATCAGCGCAAACGCGGCGTCAGCACGGGGTTCAGGGAGGTCCCAATCGCTACGCCCAACTGGCGCGTCAGACGATCGGTCAGGCTCTCCTGGGGCGTGTAATCGACGATCGCCTCGGCCTTGATCACCTCACGCGCCACAAAATCGAGGCTTCCCAGCCCATCGGCCAGACCCATCTCAACGCTGCGGGCTCCGTGCCAAACCAACCCGGAAAAGATCCCCGGCTGTTCCTTGAGGCGTTTACCCCGCCCCTGACGCACCGCCTGGATGAATTGCGCATGCACCTCGCCAATCAACTGGCGTGCATGCTCCTCTTCGGCCGCCTTGCGTGGCAAGAAGGGATCGAGGAAGGCCTTGTTCTCCCCCGCTGTCAGCAGGCGACGCTCAACCCCCAGCTTCTTCATGGCATCGGTAAAACCGAAGCCGTCCATCAGGACCCCGATCGAGCCCACCAGAGACGCCTTGTCCACATAGATGCGATCGGTCGCCGCGGCAATGTAATATCCCCCGGAGGCGCAGACATCGTCCACCACCGTATAAACAGGGATATTGGGATTCAGCGAACGCAAGCGCCGAATCTCGTCATAGACCTGACCCGCTGCGACCGGACTGCCGCCGGGACTGTTGATGCGCAGCACAATGCCTTTAACCTTGGGTCCCGCAAAGGCCTCGCCCAAGGCCAGGATAATGTCATCCGCCAGAGCCCCGTTCTTGCCCCCAATCTCGCCCTGAATGTCGATCAGGGCCGTATGTGTGCCATGCCCTCCGGCCGAATGATCATCGCCCCACCACCCCAGAGCCACGACCAGCAGCACAACCACGAAGGTCATACGCCACCAGAAGCGACCGCGCCGCTGGCGTCGCAGCTCAGCCAGATAGGCCTCGACCAGCCGTTCCATTGCCTTGTTTTCCATGCCTTATCCGTTCTCGTCCAGCCAGTTTTCCAAGGCAGCCATCGTATCGACGATCGCCAGCGGGTTACAGCCCTGCAACAAATCCACGGTGTGTGCCCCATAGCTGACCCCGAGTCCGGCCACGCCCGCATTGACCGCCATCTGCAGGTCGTGACTGGTATCGCCGATCATCAGCGTCGTCTCGGGGCGCCCACCCACCTCCGCGATAATCTCCTCGATCATCGCCGGATGCGGCTTGGAAAAGGTCTGATCGGCCGTGCGTGTCGCGGTAAAAATCGGCTCCAGCGCCGTATGTTGCATTGCCTGGTCCAGCCCGCGACGACTCTTGCCGGTCGCCACCGCCAGGACATGGCCCCGGGCGTGAAGCCCGCGCAACATCGAATCCGCCCCCTCGAACAACGGAATGGTGTGATCCTGACCGAGATAATGATTGCGATAGCAATCGGCCAAACGCGGATGATCCGACTCCGGCAACATGGGAAAAAGGTATTCAAGTGCCTGTCCCAGACCCAGGCCGATGACATAACGCGCCTTTTCCGGCGGCGGAACAGGCAGGTCCATGTCGCGTGCCGCACCCTGCAAACTGGCCACGATATGGCCGGCCGAATCCATCAGCGTGCCATCCCAGTCAAAAATTAACAGTTCATATTTCACGGGGTCTCCGGATCCAGGGATTGCAAAAAGGTGTCCAATTCATCAGGCAGCGGCGCCGTAAAGGAGAGCGGCTGATGCGTTAAGGGGTGTTTTAGTTCCAGCCGCGCGGCGTGCAAGAACATGCGGCGCAGACCTCGACCTTTCAAGGCGGTATTGAGGGCCGCATCGCCATATTTTGTATCGCCGGCGATGGCATGCCCGCAGGCTGCCAGATGCACGCGAATCTGGTGGGTGCGACCGGTCATGAGTTCTGCTTCGAGCAGGGAAAATCCCGTGTAGCGCTGGCGCAGGCGGAAGAGGGTATGCGCCTGCATCGCCTCGGGATGCTTCTCGGGCACCACCTCCACCCGCCGCTCGCCCTCGGCGGTGAGAAACTTGTGCAGCGGAAAGCGAACATGGCGCAGCGCATCCCGCCAGCGTCCCGTTGCCAGTGCCAGATAGGTCTTGCGCGCCTCGCCAACACGCAGCATCCGATGCAGTTCAACCAGGGCACTGCGACGCGAGGCCAGCATCAGCAGGCCCGAGGTTTCGCGATCCAGACGGTGGGCCAGCTCCAGATAGCGCAACTCGGGCAGCTCCTGACGCAGCTGTTCGATAATACCCAGACTGATCCCGCTCCCCCCATGGACCGCCCAGCCGGCGGGTTTATTGAGCACCAGCAGGGCCTCGTCCCGATACACGATATGCGGCAACAGGGTGCTCCCAACCGCCACCGCCACCTTAGCGGGCACTTCGGCCAGACGCACGGGCGGGATGCGAATCTGATCCCCGGCCAAGAGACGATAGTCCGGCCCCTTGCGCCCCTTGTTGACCCGCACCTCGCCGTCGCGAATCATGCGGTAAACCCGGCTCTTGGGTACCCCTTTCAGGGTGCGGAACAGGTAATTGTCCAGGCGTTGGCCATCGGCCTCGACACCAATCGAGACGAATGTGACTGTTTCTTTGCGTTCTGCGTTCATTGCCTATATACTCAGGCGCGCTTGAAAGTGGCGACGGATAGTGATAGTCGCTTTGGGGTTGGGTTCATTTCTTGAGATCTTTGTTGAACTCAGATCCAAATCCATCCATTCGAGCACGCCGGTTAATTCCGCTCACCGGCCCAAGCCTTCGTCTTCCGCCCCATCAGGGTGATGCAGACGGGCTAAAAGTAGCGATGTTAGCGTATTAGCAGCGTGTTCTGCACCCGGATACTGTGAAACCGGTTGAGAAGACAGCCCGTGGACCCCTTTGCACATTTGCGTTTTCGTGATTTCGCAAATGCGACGAGTTCGCGGAGCCCAGCCTTTTCCCGATTCCACAATAAGGATAACCCCTTCAACATGACCATGACCGAGAACCGAGAGCACCGCGCTTTCCAAGTAACCGACTGATTCCATGCCAGCCGCGGGCACCGTCCCTGGGACGAGTGCCGGCGACACAGGGTTTTCCCCGGGCGTCGAAGACGCAAGGGGTCATAATGAAAAGAATGTTGTTTAACGCGACGCAGGCGGAAGAGCTCCGCGTCGCCATTGTCGATGGCCAGAAACTGGTTGATCTCGACATTGAATCCGCCGCCAAGGAACAACGCAAAGGCAATATCTACAAGGCCGTTGTCACCCGCGTTGAGCCAAGCCTCGAGGCCTGTTTTGTCGACTATGGCGCCGAGCGCCATGGCTTCCTCCCGTTCAAGGAGATCGCCCGCAGCGCCCTGCCCGGCAACGCCAATGGCCCGGTCAAGGATCAGATCAAGGAAGGCCTCGAACTTCTCGTCCAAGTCGAGAAGGACGAGCGTGGCAACAAGGGCGCCGCCCTGACCAACTACATCAGCCTGGCCGGACGCTACCTGGTCCTGATGCCCAACAATCCTCGCGGCGGCGGTGTCTCACGCCGTATCGAGGGTGAAGATCGCAACGAACTGCGCGACCTGCTCGCCCAACTCGAAGTACCCTCTGGCGCCAGCCTGATCGCGCGCACCGCCGGTATTGGCCGCAGCCTGGAAGAACTGCGCTGGGACCTGAACTATCTGCTGCAATTGTGGTCCGCCATTGACGGGGCGGCACAAGGCCAAAAGGGCGCCTTCCTTATCTATCAGGAATCCAGCCTGGTCATTCGTGCCATCCGTGACTACTTCACGGCAGACATCGGCGAACTGTTGATCGACATGCCGGCCATCCATGAGCAGGTGCGCCAGTTCATGGCCCATGTCATGCCGAACCTGGTCAGCAAGGTCAAGCTGTACAGCGACAGCGTGCCGCTCTTCTCGCGCTTCCAGATCGAGCACCAGATCGAGACCGCCTATTCCCGCCATGTCCCGCTGCCCTCGGGTGGCGCGCTGGTCATCGACCACACCGAGGCCCTGGTCGCCATTGATATCAACTCGGCCCAGGCCACCAAGGGTGCCGACATCGAGCAGACCGCCCTCAACACCAACCTGGAGGCCGCTGATGAGGCCGCCCGCCAATTGCGTCTGCGCGATCTGGGTGGCCTGGTGGTGATCGATTTCATCGACATGGAAAGCGCCAAGAACCAGCGTGCTGTGGAGGATCGCCTGCGCGATGCCCTGCACGCCGATCGCGCCCGCATCCAGGTCGGCAAGATCTCCCGCTTTGGCCTGCTCGAACTCTCCCGTCAGCGCCTGCAGCCCTCGCTCGGCGAGACGAGCCACATTACCTGTCCGCGTTGTATGGGAACCGGCCATGTGCGCAGTACCGAGTCCTTTGCCCTGCACCTGCTGCGTATCCTCCAGGAAGAAGCCATCAAGGAAAACACCGGCGCCCTGCATGTCCAGGCCCCGGTTGATGCCTGCACCTTCCTCCTCAACGAAAAGCGTACCGACATCCTGAATATCGAGGCGCGTGCCCGTGTCGAAGTCGTGTTGATCCCCAATCTGCACTACGAAACCCCGCGCTACACGCTGACCCGTCTGCGTCACGACCAGCTCAATCAGGGCGGCGTACTCCCACCCAGCTACCAGATGGTGGATGCGCCGGCAGAAGAGACCAGCGAAGAAGCGATTATCGAAGCGCGCAAGACAGACCGTCCGCAACCGCTGGTGCAAGGCATTACCCCCACCCAGCCGGCCCCGCTGCCGGCCACGCCACAAGAGGCCCCGGCCACACCGACCGTTGCCCCCAGCGCCGGCAAGCATGGACTGCTGGGCCGCATCATGGGTTGGCTGCGCGGCCTGGACAAGGAACCGGAAACCCCGGTGGTTACCGCAAGCACCGAAACCCGATCCAGCCGCAGCGAAGGCCGTCGTGAGCGTGGCGACCGGAATGAGCGCAGCGGCGGACGCAGCGGACGCGGTAATGGCCGCGACCGGGGCGATCGAGGCGACCGGAATGAGCGTGGTGACCGTTCGGAACGCAATGAACGCACGGAGCGTAATGAACGCCCGGCCCGTGGCGAGCGCCCGGCCCGAACAGAACGCCCGACAGGTGAACCCCGCCCGGCCGAGGCCCGCAGCAACGAACGCTCCGAGCGTCCGCGTAACGAACGCCGGCGCGAGCGTCCCAGCACGCCCTCTGCCCCGCTCAGTAACGAGGCCCTGGGCGATGAGTCCTTGCTGCCCGTCTCGACGGGCGCCGAGCTCATTGTGGACACCCCTGAGACAGCCGTGGATGCAGAAGCGCGTGAAGCGCGTGGCCGTCGGGGTCGTCGCGGAGGTCGTGGCCGTGGAGGCAATCGCGAACCGCGCGCCATCATCGAATACGCGACCAGTACGGCACCCGTTGTCATTGAGATCACCGCACCGCTAACCAGCACCCCGGTCGCTCTCATTGAATACGCGGGCGTGGCGAACGTGTCCGCGGTGACGACCGACGAATCCACCGCCGCTACCGAACCGGTGGCAGCACCCGAGGTCAGCATGGATGCGGCACCACCGACGGCGCGACGCCCCAACCCCCGCCGCCGAACCCCGCGCCCGGCCGAACCGGAAATGCTCATGATCGAAACCACCCCGGTGCTCGAGACCGTTGAGGTCGTCGCTGCCCCGGTCGCTGTCGACCGCAAGCCACGCCGTCGTACCCGCCGTCCCCGCGAGGCGGCAAGCGAATTGATCATGGTCGAGACGCAAAACAACGGCTAATCGGCCAACCGCAGCCTGCCGGCCAGATAACGGCCAGGCAGACCTGAAAAAAGCCACCCTTGGGTGGCTTTTTTCATTCCGCGGATTTAAAGCGCCCAGCTCAACCAAACTCAGCGCGACAAACCCAAGGCCTCCCGCACATCACGCATCGTTTCGCGG
>Ga0194111_10009467_pt1 | contig 10602 bp, 8 predicted proteins | sample TA2KigC300mmetaG_FD_146194 | JGI IMG/M metagenome (GOLD analysis project Ga0194111, IMG submission 146194) | Freshwater microbial communities from Lake Tanganyika, Tanzania - TA2015033 Kigoma Deep Cast 300m | ecosystem: Environmental > Aquatic > Freshwater > Lake | place: Tanzania: Lake... | reverse complement strand
GATCGAGATCAATGAACTCAGCCAGATGTATTCCTTCGTCGTGCCAGACTTATCCGGATCTGAGGATATGGTCAGCATTCAGCTCAAATATAATCTCACTTTATCCGACACCCTGAAGTATGTGATCCTGGGGAATGGCACAGTTGAAATGAAGGGATGTAATTTCTGGTATCCCAGGCACATAAACCAGAATGACGACATCTCCGTCACGATCCACACCCCTCTCAATCGCATAGTCAAGATCAACAATATGGAGATGAGTGGAGACCTTCAATCCGGAATGCTGGTGCACCGGATGAGATTCAACGACAAATTTACTGAACCGGCGGACATCAAGTTTATCAGAAAGTAGCTAAATTAGCTCAGTGGTAGAGCAACTGATTCGTAATCAGTAGGTCGGGGGTTCAAATCCCCCATTTAGCTCCATCTATTCAATGTGAAGGCGATCGACTGGTCGCCTTTGCCACTTAAGGACACACAATAATGAAAAATTACAAAGCCATTGCAGTGTTCTCCGGAGGATTGGATTCCATCCTCAGCGTCAAATGGATGCAAAAGCTCGGATACACCGTATATCCGGTGTTTTTCAGCGCACCATATTTCCCGGCTGACAAAGCCCAATACTCAGCCCGGGAAAATGGTCTCGATCTAATCGTCCATGATATCACCCCGGAGCATCTGTTGATGTTACCCAATCCCAAGTATGGATACGGCAAGCATTTCAACCCTTGCATCGATTGTCATGCGCTTCTTTTTGCCACCGCCGGCAAGATGCTCGAAGAAATGAACGCCGATTTCATCATTTCCGGTGAGGTACTGGGACAGCGGCCGATGTCCCAACGCAAGGATGCGATCAATGCCGTTGCCAAGCTCAGTGGTATCAAAGACCTGATCATCCGTCCCTTGTCCCAGAGATTACTGGCACCCACCCTACCAATCCGGGAAGGTTGGGTAGATATAGATCAGTTATTGGACATCCAGGGACGGGGCAGACACCGGCAAATGGCTCTGGCAAAGGAGCTTGGCATCATGTATTATCCTATGCCCGGAGGCGGATGCCTGCTTACCGATACCGGATATTCCAAACGCCTGCGGGAATTACTGGATCACAACATTACAGATCCCTATCAGATCGAACTGCTCAGATTCGGCAGGCATTTCCGGCTGAGCCCCGAGGTCAAGTTCATCGTTGGCCGGGATAAGCATGAGAATGACGCCATCTCCGCTCTCTATCAGGGTTCGATCTTCTTTGACCTTCCTGACTATCCCGGACCGGTGGGCATCCTGACCGGAGGAGAGATCGATCAGAACCTGATCTCCCTGGCGGCATCGATTTTGATGTATTACAACAAGAAAGCCCCCAGTGATCAACCCATCCTCTACGGCGAGAAAACCCTTGACCATAGGATCGCGGTCACCCGAGCCAACCCCCAGAAGATCGAGCAACTTCGCATCGGTTAAAGGATTGATATGATTGAAGTAAAGAACTATGTCCTGCTCCCCGGATACGAGACCAACACCTGGCTCGTGTACGACGCAAATAGCCGTCAAGGCATCCTGATCGACCCCGCCGCTCCTTCTGATGAGTTACTCAATCAGATATCAGAGCTTCATCTCAGCATCAGCCATATTGTCAACACCCACGGCCATGGCGATCACATCGGTGGGAACAGCTTTTTTGCCGAAGGTCTGGGAGCCCTGATCGCTATCCACGAATTGGACGCCCCCATGCTCAGAGATGAGCGCCGTAATTTCAGCATCTATTTCAATACCCCCATCCGCAGCAAGGCAGCCGATCAATTGCTCCGGGACGGCGATTTCATCTCCATCGGCAAGCATCTGTTGACCGTCATTCACACCCCAGGCCACACCCCCGGCGGGATATGCCTCTATCACGACCGTCTCCTGTTCAGCGGCGATACCTTGTTTGAACAGAGCATTGGCAGGACCGACCTGCCCGGCGGCAGCCATGACCGGATCGTCCAGTCCATCCGCCACCGCCTTTATATCCTGCCCGACGAAACAGTCGTCTATCCCGGGCATGGACCCAAGACCAGCATCCGCATCGAAAAGCGGATCAATCCCTTTGTCAGTGGAGATTGAGCCATGCACAACCTGATCCTGATCCTCGATTTCGGTTCGCAATACACGCAATTGATCGCCCGCCGGATCCGAGCGCTCAACGTCTATTGCGAGATCCATCCCTACAACCTGGAAGAAAGTGCCATCCGGACTTTGAATCCCACTGCTATACTCCTTTCCGGCAGCCCTGCCAGTATCAGCACGGATGATGCTCCCCGTCCCTCCGAGTATGTCTGGGATTCGCGCTTGCCCGTCCTCGGTATCTGTTACGGAATGCAATTGATGGCAGACCACTTCGGTGGCAAGGTAAGCCGTGCCTCAAAAAAGGAATATGGCTATGCCCGATTGGAGATCACGCACAATGCCACTATCTTCGAGGGCTTGCAACCGGTGGAGCAGGTCTGGATGAGTCATGGCGACTCCTTAGACACGCTGCCACCGAATTTCCGCGCCCTTGCCCACACTGCCAATTCTCCTTTTGCTGCCATTGAACACTTTTCCCAGCCCTATTTCGGTATCCAATTCCACCCGGAAGTGGTGAACACACCCTGCGGACTGGATATCCTGCACAATTTCGTGGTCAGGATCGCCGGCTGCATCCCGGATTGGACACCGGCCGCCTTTATCGGGGAGAGCATTGACCGGATCCGCCGGCAAGTGAGGGATAAATGCGTCATCCTTGGTCTTTCCGGCGGGGTGGATTCCTCCGTGGCAGCGGCTTTGCTTTACCGTGCCATCGGTAGCCAATTGATCCCGATTTTCGTCGATAATGGCGTTATGCGCAAGCATGAGGCACAGAGGGTGAAGCAGATGTTCGCCCCTCTACCGGGCTTCCGGATCGATATTGTGGACGCCGCCGCACTGTTCCTTGACCGCTTGAAGGGCGCAGACGATCCTGAATGCAAGCGTAAGATCATCGGACATACCTTTATCGAGGTCTTTGAAGCCGAAGCTGCCAAATTCCCCGGTGCCACCTTTCTGGCGCAGGGCACGCTCTACCCGGACGTCATTGAAAGCGTTTCCTTCAAAGGACCTTCCGCCACCATCAAATCCCATCACAATGTCGGCGGATTACCGGAAAAGATGAACTTACACCTGATCGAACCTCTCCGCGAACTCTTCAAAGACGAAGTGCGCGCCGTAGGCAGGGAACTGGGCTTGCCGGAAGAACTGGTCAAGCGCCATCCCTTCCCGGGACCGGGGCTTGCCGTCCGCATCATCGGCAGCGTCACTCCCCAAAAAGTCGCCCTGCTCCAGGAGATCGACGATATCTTCATCACCGAATTGCACCGCTGTGGATTGTATGACTCCACCTGGCAGGCATTTGCTGTTCTCTTACCGGTGCATAGCGTCGGTGTGATGGGTGACGAAAGAACTTATGACCAGGTCTGTGCCTTGCGCGCAGTCAATAGCACCGACGGCATGACCGCCGACTGGACTGAGCTTCCCTTCCCCTTTCTCAAACGCGTCTCCAACCGCATCATCAATGAGGTGACCGGCATAAACCGCGTGGTTTACGACATCAGTTCCAAACCACCCGCCACCATTGAATGGGAGTAATCCCAGCCCCGTCCTCCTTGCTTGATTACCTTAGTATAACCTTAGTATAACCTTACGATCGTAAGGTTATACTAAGGTTATACTAAGGTAATCAAGCAAGGAAGAAGCCGGGAAATTAATCCAGAGCTATAACGCGGTAAAACTTTCTATCGGCAAATTCCGCGTTATCAAACCAAGTTTCGGTGATGATCCCAGTACCGGTTGGTTCCAATACGAAACCCTCATAGGGACGGTTGGAGGAATAAAACACATTACAAGCAGAATCCCGCGGTAAGTTCTCTCTTTTTGTTGTACAAAACGGTCAAGAAAAAACGCACACCAAATCCGGGATCGATGGATAATGACCAGATAAGGGCTTTGGATTGGTTTTTTAAGCACATGAATGTGATGCAAGTGACGCAACAGAAAAAACTGGTTTCATGCCATGAGTATCCAACGGGCATATTCATGATCTGATCGGGGCAAGACCGAAACAGCCAGACCAAAATCACTCAGTTTCTCCGTCAGATCAGAGAGCACTGGATACTCCGTCCAGAAATGCCCGGCATCGATCAAAGGGATTGAACTTTCCAGGATTGTGTGATAGGTCAGATCGCCACTGATCAACAGATCGGCTTGAGTGGCAGCAAGAGCGACAAGAGAATTGCCGGCACCTCCGCAAATGGCGATGGTCCTGACCTTTTGATCCATTTGTCTGCCCGCCGTCCATACCTGTGGGTGCGGATTACCCAGACATTGCTGCACGGTTTCGATGACCTGCAGCAGGGTTTGGGCGGGTTCAAAACAGCACAGCAAACCCAATCCATAAGCCGGATTGATATTTTCCACGGGATAATGATAAAGCGCCGGTGTCTCATAAGGATGAGCGGTTTGGATGGCTGCAATTACCTGAGGCAGACGAAAGTCATCGACCATCATCTCCAGTTCGTCCTCGCCGACAGTTTCCAGAATCCCGGCGGTTCCGATGAAGGGCTGGGACCCGGGCAGGGGCATAAATGACCCAGAAACGCCATGCCTGGTAGAACATCCGGCATAGTGTCCGATCCTTCCTGCTCCGGCTTCAAATGCCGCAGTGCGCACCAGTTCTACTGCTTCTGGAGGAACGGTTACACTGAGGTGATGCCATCGGGCTCCGGTCTCCGGTCTAAGTGGTCTAAGCACCTTTAAACCAAGGGCTTTGGCAAGACAATGACTGACACCCCCGGGAGCACAATCAAGATTGGTATGCATGGCGATCACGGCGATGCGGTGTTCAATTAGTTTAAGCAACAAGGGATCGGTGATCTTATCCAGGGAACGGAAGATCATGGGATGATGGGATATGATGACATTGGCGGAGGTCTTGATGGCATAGTCACAAGCTGCCGGAGTGACATCAAGAGTGAGCAGGATCCTGTCGATATGGGTGTCGGCGCTGCCGATCTGCAGTCCGACCTTGTCCCACTTCAGGGCTAACCCGAACGGCGCCATCCCGTCCAGGACCGAGAGCAGTTGTTTTATCGTCATGGTTCCATCCTTTCTTCATTGTCATGGGGTTCATTCTCTTCTTCATCTTCGATGCTCTCCTCGATGGAAGGGTCGGGCAGTTGTCGCATCCGGCGACGACGCTTCCACCAACCGATCAGGATGAACAGGGGAAGAAGGGTAAAGATCAGAGCATTGATCCCGTAAAAGATGTATAAATATGCCAGCCGGCGGGCATAGCGGTCATAATCCCGGGTAAAATCAGAAACCGACTGATTAAAGCTCTGCTGAAAGAAAGGATAAAAAAGCAGCCGGCGGTTGATCCCCTCTTTCAGGGCGATCTTGTCCCACATCCGGTTCCAGTCGTCAATGCGTTTGTTCATGATGTAATGCATGGAGAAGGATGAAGTGAGATAGAATAACTGCCAGTCCGGCTGATCCTTGGGATATATGTGTCTCATCTCACTGAGGGGTAGATATCTGCCCCAGAATCGCATCTGGAGGAATTGGACGTGCTTCTCGAAGCCGAACTGACCGCTGAAGTAGGTCGCCATCCCCTCATGAAACCACAAGGGTGCATCAAGAAAGATGCTATCCACCAGCCAATGGATGTATTCGTGGAGGAGAATGAGCAGGTAGTCGTCATTGACTTGATCCGGGCTGCGGACGTAGATCCGGCGTTCGTTGCGGTCGTAGATTGCCTCACTGAATTCGACGATCCGCCCTTTGCCGACGGTGAGGAATTGGTATGTCTGCCGGTCTGGAATGATCTCAATATCCACGGTCTCGGCAGGTTTTACTCCGAGAGTGATCTGCAATTTGTCGATCCGGAGAGAAAGCGGCCTCTCCAACTGACGGGCAATGGCATCATTAACCGGATGACAATAAAGGCGATAGTACTCCGTACACAGTAATAACCGGCTCTGGTTCATTGCCGGGAGCGACAGGGCATATAGCAGTGCGACCAATACCAACGGGAGATGGAGTCGCATCGGTGCGCCTCATGCCTCAGTCGCTGGGCTCGAAGGCGATTCTGTTCAGCATTTCGTAATACTGGGGTGCATCTTTTTTACTGACGTTGCCGGAGGGAACCCGGGAAATTCTCAGTTCATGCTCATCGCCGTACAGTCGAAACCGGATCAGGTCGCCATCCTGCACGATGGCAGATGCCTTTGCCGGTTTACCGTTGAGATAGACCAGTCCTTTGTCACAGGCGTTTTTGGCAATGCTGCGGGTCTTGGTCAGGCATAGTTTGTTGAGCAGGAGATCGATGCGCATGGTGGTTATTCCTTGTGGTCGAGGATGTCTCTGATTCTGCTTGCCATATCCCTGATCTTGAAGGGTTTCATGATGAAGTCGCGGATACCTTTCTGGGTAGCTTCCTCGGCGGAGATCAGAGTGGTAAAACCGGTACAGAGGATGATCGGCAAGCTGGGTTTCACAGCCAGCAACTTCTCGGATAGATCGATGCCATTCATATAGGGCATGGTCGTATCGGTCACGACGATATCCACGCTGTCAAAGTTCTTGCGGAAATACTCCAGTGCTTTACGGGGATCGGTGAATCCCTCCACCTTGTAACCGAGCTTGAGCAGTCCCTGCCGGAAGACATTGACCAGCATTGTCTCATCATCGATGAACATGATCCGTTCAGTCCCGGCTATTTCAGTATTGACGTCGGTGTATTCGCCATTGGGATGCCATTTATCAGCGGTATAAAGGGGTAAATACACGGAGAAAGTGCTGCCTTCGCCCTGGATGCTCTCGACCCGGATGGCGCCGTGATGAGCTTGAACAATGCTGTGCACGATGGACAAGCCGAGTCCGGTACCCTCATTGGCTGCTTTGGTCGTGAAATAGGGATCGAATATGTGGTCGATGACGCCTTCATCAATTCCCGACCCATTATCGATGACGGTCACTCTGAGATATTGGCACTGCTCCAGTTCCGGATAAGCCACCATGTCCTTGCTGTGAAACGCCACGGTCTCCAGCGTGATCTCGATCAGCCCCTTGTCGTGTTTGATGGCATGCATGGCATTAGTGCCGAGATTTATCAGGATTTGGTGAACCTGACCGGGAACGGCGATCACCGTGCTTTTCTCGGCGGTGTAACGTTCTTTGATGCGGATGGACTTGGGCAGATATGAACGCAGGAACTTGACTGCTTCCCGGACATGATCGACCAATTCAATCACTTCAGTCTTGGATTCCTCCTGACGACTGAAGGAGATCAAATGGCTGATCATCTCTTTGGCTCGGCCTGCGGACTTGAGTACTTCCATCAGGTTTTGGGCGCAGTCCGATTCCGATGGAACGTCGTCAGAGGCAAGTTCGGTATAACCGATGATGGCGCTGAGGACGTTATTGAAGTCATGCGCAATACCGCCGGTCAATCTGCCGATCGCTTCCAGACGTTGGGTTCGTTTGAGCTGCTCTTCCCGCAGGATCTCATAGGTCACGTCCTTGCAACTGGCGATGATGCTGGATAACCGGCCGTCCTTGTCGATGACGGGTTTGACCACCATATCGAGAGTGATCTTGGCACCATCCTTGCGGATAATGTCGATCTTACCACGCCAGGGTTGTGAACTGCGCACCCGGAGCCATGACTGCTGCATGTCGATCCGGCTGTGTTGATCGAAGGGCAGGTATTCCACCGGTTTGTCCAGGAGTTCGATGCGCTTGTAACCCGTAGTCCGTTCGAAGATAGTATTGACATAGCGGATAAACCCCTCGGGAGTGAAGATAATGATCCCCTCACCTGCCTGCTCAATCGCCTGGATCAGTACATTAATCGACTCATCGGCTTGTTTCTTGTGCAGGGCAAAGGCGATCTGCTCCGATACGGACTCGAGCAGGATCTTGTCCTCTTCGTCAAAAAGGTCGTTACGGTCATAGCTCTGCACCACCAGTGCACCGATGACGATATTGTCGAGAATGAGTGGCACGCCCAGCCAGTTCTTACAAAAGACACCCATGAAGCGCCGATTCTCAGTGCGATGGATGATCTCCTCCTCGCCCAGGAGCAAGGTCTTGGCTTCGGAAATCACCTGTGCCGTCAGAGAATAATCGTTATCTGCCTCGACCGGCGATGTATCCTCATTCATGCTGTCCACCAGATATGGGAAGGTGATCAGGTTGCTTTTATGGTCGTACAGGGCGATATAGAGATTGGTGACATCGATGAGCTTGCTCAAAGATACGTGGATAGTGGTAAACAGCTCATCCAGCGAATTGGCGACGTTTATGGCATGACTGATCCGATGGAGAACAAGGGTAAGCATCTCCGAGCGGTAGATCGGGGTCAGATCGGTCAGCATGATGACAGACAGATTGTCTTTCAGAGTTCGAATCGGTACCACTGTCTGCCGGTGGGCATGAAGTTTGTGCCTCATGTCATAAAAGTCGTATTCATAGACATTCGTTGTCTTATGTTCCTGATTCAGCAGTTGCTGGATCCATTCCAGCTTAAATTCCTGCGGCTTGAGCAATTGAATCCTGGAAACGAAGATATCATAGATCTCCCTGACATATTGACCCACGATCTCACCCGTATTCATATTGGTCATATGCTCAAATGCCTGATTCACGAGGATTGCCTTACCCGCACTATTGATCAGGAGCATTCCTTCCGATGCCTGCTCAAAGATACAGCGGAACATCATTTCCCGCTCTTCCAGCTCACTGCGGACTTTATAGAGCTTGGTCAGATCCTGTATGGCAACGATGACGTTTTCAAAGTCCTTTTCTTCCTGACCCGGAATAGACCATGAGATGCGCATGTAGATCTGATTTTTCTTCAGATCGAAGTTGATCCCATGCCCCTCAAAACTCAATTTCCCATCTGCCAGAGCCAGAACCGATTCCATCAGGCAGGGCAGTGATTCCTCCTGAAAGATCAGGTGCACCGAGGATAGCAATTCCTCTTTGCTGCCTGCTTTATACATCTCCAGGGTAGTGTCATTGACATCTACGACTTTCAGCTGGGTGATACACTCCAGTAACTTCTCCGGATAGGTGGAAAAGTATGCCCTGAGATCGGTAATACCCTGGTCTTTGAGGGACAGTACATAATTCCGCACGCCGCTGAAATCCTCGATCCAGATCGAGACCGGGGATTTGTCATAAAACATCTGATAAAAGGATTGATTCATGATTTTCCTAATTCTTTCCTGTGAGGATCCTTTGTGTTTCGAGAGCGATCATCAGTTCTTCATTAGTAGGAACTTTCAACACGGTCACATTTGTCGTTCCGTTGCTCAAAACTTGGATCTTATTGGAGAGGATGGCATTTTCTTCTTCATTGATCTCAATGCCCAGTGCATCCATATCCTGACAGACCTGTGCCCGCATGATCGGCATCCGTTCACCCACTCCTCCGGTAAAGATAAGGACGTCCAGTCCATTCATGGCAGCGATATAGGCACCGATGTATTTCTTGATCCGATAGCTATATACCTCCAGTGCCAGGATGGCTTTGGGGTTCTTCTTCTCGAGGACTTCTGCCTCGATCGTGCGCATGTCGTTGGACAGGAGCGAGAGTCCCAGCATTCCGCTCTTTTTATTGAGAATGGTATTTACTTCCTCCACGCCAAGTCCCAGTTGTTGTTGCATATAGATCGGAATGGCAGGATCGAGATCGCCACAGCGTGTACCCATCATCAGTCCTTCCAAAGGCGTGAAACCCATGGATGTATCGATGGATTTGCCGTCCTTGATCGCGGTGATCGAGGCACCATTACCCAGATGACAAGAGATAATCTTGAGGTCTTCCACTTTCTTGCCGAGGTATTCCGCCGCTTTCAAACTGACATATTTGTGCGAAGTCCCGTGAAAGCCATAGCGCCGGATCTTGTGCACCTGATAAAAGTCGATCGGCAGAGGATAGAGAAAGGCATGAGCCGGCATCGTCTGATGATAGGCGGTATCAAACAACCCGCATTGAGGAACATTGGGGATATTGTTTTTCACTGCCTTGATTCCTGCCAGGTTTGCCGGATTGTGCAAGGGTGCCAGAGCAATACAAGCGGTCATCACCTCGATCACGTGATCGGTGATTAAAACCGCATCCGAATAGTGCTCACCGGCATGTACCAGACGATGACCGACGGCATTGATCTCATCTACGCTGCTGATCACACCATAGGTCGGATCCAACAGCGAATCAATGATCAGTTGTAGCCCCTGTTCATGATCATTGATCACCATCTTCTGTTTCTTCCGATCGAGTCTGGTGCTCTTGTATGTAAATAATGATATATCTTCGCCGATCTTTTCGGCGATCCCTTCTACCAGCACGTCACAATTCTGCATGTTGATTAACTGATATTTGATCGATGAACTCCCGCAGTTCAAAACCAGTATGTTCATTAAATCCTCACTTGTAATGCATTCGGGTGTCACGGAAATTGAACTTTCATATATGTCAATTGATTTCTCAATACCGCTTAACGGTTGACAGATATCGCTCTTCTATGTAAACTGGATTCAAAT
>Ga0194111_10009466_pt1 | contig 10603 bp, 7 predicted proteins | sample TA2KigC300mmetaG_FD_146194 | JGI IMG/M metagenome (GOLD analysis project Ga0194111, IMG submission 146194) | Freshwater microbial communities from Lake Tanganyika, Tanzania - TA2015033 Kigoma Deep Cast 300m | ecosystem: Environmental > Aquatic > Freshwater > Lake | place: Tanzania: Lake... | reverse complement strand
GCTGGTGTCCAGGTCGCGCAGCGCTGCCTCCCGGGTCTGCCCCAGACTCTTGCTGCACAGGATGACCCGCTGCCGCTTGCCCTTGAGCGCGCCTCCCACCATGCGCTCGTTATTGCCCCCCTGATATGAGCGCGCCGTGTCGAAGAAGTTGATCCCCATGTCGGCCGCGCGCTCGACCACCAGCGGGTCGGACGCCAGCATAGTTCCAAAGCCCAGCGAAGTGACCTTGAGGCCCGTGCCGCCCAGCGTGCGGAACGCCAGCTTTGGCTCCGCCAGCCGCGTGGCGCGCAACAGCGCCGGAGCGCCGCCCAACGCAGTGAGGAATGTCCTGCGAGATGAGTTCATACCCCCATGATACCCGCCCCGCTCCGGCCGCGCGGGGGCCTGTTTGGACCCGTTCGTGGGGCGAACGTCCACGTTTGCGAGTCGGCATTCGTGCCGACTTCCCTGGCGTAAGCCATAGGCCCGGCCGGAAGCTGGTTCGAAAACCAGCTCGCAAGCCTGGAGGCTCACCCCACGGTGCAGTCCTTGAGACCTTTGGTTGCGGCTATGCCGCGCTGTGGTACACTCCGATGCTTCGGTAGGGTCAACAATGCAGCGGGCGGGCTTCGTTTTGGTTGGCGGCTCCAGTTCCCGGATGGGCCGGGACAAGGCCCTGCTGCCTTACGGCGATGCCACCCTGGTCGAGCATGTCGCCGCGCAAGTTGCCGCCGCCGCGGGGTGCGTGACCCTGGTCGGTTCCCTCGCACGAGGTGCGCAGCCTGGGTTGCCGGTCATCCCAGACAACCTCCCCGGTTGCGGGCCTCTAGCGGGCATCCAGGCCGCCCTGGCGGCTTCTCCGGCCGCCTGGAACCTGGTGGTGGCCTGCGACATGCCCGCCCTCACCGTGGACTTCCTGAAGGGCCTGCTGGAGGCGGCGGAGTCCAGTGATGCCGACGCGCTGGTTCCGGCCTGGCCCTCTGGGTGGCTGGAGCCGCTCTGCGCGGTCTACCGCCGCGAACTGGCCGGTCCCTTGGCGGACATCCTCCGCCGGGGTGAGCGTCAGGCTGTTCGCGCGCTGGCCAGCCTGGACGTGGTCCGCTGGCCGATCACCCAGCCCGAGTACTTCGAGAACCTCAACACCTCCCACGACTGGGCACGGCACTGCCAGGCCCGGCTCGGAGGGCCGGATAGTCCCGCCCTCACCTGCACCGGCCCGGTTCCTCCTGGCTGACGCCGGCTTCCGCCACTTCCCCATGATGTTCTACAGCCCGGTCCGGGATCACGGCGGGGCGAATGAATGATGTAGAGTGGTGTTGGAGGGCATGCTGGAGGACCAAGAAAGGGGAGATGTAATGAAACAGCCATTGCCGCAATCGATCGTTGAGTTCCAGAGCCAGTATCCCAGCGTATGGGAGGCGTTCGACAAGCTGGGGCAGACCTGTCACGAGACTGGCGGGCCGCTGGACCAGAAGACACGCCGGCTTGTCAAGCTGGCCCTCTCTATCGCCACCCGCCACGAGGGAGCGGTGCATTCCGCCACGCGCCAGGCGCTGGACGCCGGGCTTACACGCGACGAGTTGATCCACACCGCGATTCTGGCCATCACCACCATAGGGTGGCCCTCTGCTCACGCCGCGATGACGTGGATCGGCGAGACCATCGACGGCCAGGGCGCCGGACGCTGAGCTGCCGCGGGATCCACTTCATGCACACGAGCTGGCGCTGGGGAAGGAAGAGTTCGCTCAAGCCTCCGCGGGCGGCGCTGTGGGTGGTGGTTTCCATCGCGGGGCTGATATCCGCCGGTTGCGGCGCCTCAACCTCCGAGCAGGCGGAGCGGACCGCCGCTGTGGAGGTGGATTTCAGCCAGCGCACGGCCGCGCGCGCGGGGCCTGACGTCGCAGTTTCCTCCCGCCCCCTCCGTGTGGGCGTGGCGGGGATGACCTCGCCCCTGGCAACCCTGCGTTACTACCAGGAACTGCTTGACTACATCGGAAGAAAGCTCCACACGCCGCTGGTGATGAAGCAGCGCAAGACCTACCAGGAGATCAATGACCTGTTGAAGAGCGGGGAGCTGGACGCGGCCTTCCTGTGCTCGGGCGGATACGTGCGAGGCGGACCGGAATTGGCTGCGCAGCTTCTCGCCGTGCCGGTCATCCGGGGAAAGACCACCTACCAGTCGTACATCATCGTGCATAGGGACAGCGCCATCCGGGAGTTTACCGGCCTGCGGGGCCGCGCCTTCGCCTTTACGGATCCGCTCTCCAACACCGGCTGGCTGTATCCGGTATCCAGGCTGGCCTCGCTGGGCGGTACGCCGGCTTCCTTCTTCGCGAGGGTAAGCTACACCTACGGTCATGACCGGTCCATCGCGGCGGTGGCGCAGAAGATCGCCGACGGCGCCGCGGTGGACAGCCTGGTGTACGAGCACCTGGCGGCGAGCGAGCCGCAGCGGGTATCCAGCCTGCGCGTAATCGAGCGCTCCCCGGAGTTCGGCATTCCGCCGGTGGTGGCCAGCCCAAGGCTGGACCCCAGACTGAAACAGCGACTGAGAATCGCCTTGCTGACGCTGCATCAGAGCCCCGAGGGCAGCCATATCCTGCGACCCCTCGCGATCGACCGCTTTGTAGAGAGTGACGATCGGGCCTATGACTCCATCCGCCGGCTGGCGCGGCGAGCCGGTCCCGGGCGGCCCTGAGCGGGACGGGAGCGACGCATGAGGCGGCTGCGTGTCAACCTGGGCGGGCTGGTGTTGCTGGCGACGGTCGCCGGGGTGTTGCTGTTCGGCGCCATCAGCTTCTACTGGGTGCGCCGCGAGACCGTCAGGGCCCTGAGCGCGGAACTGGACAAGCGGGCGCTGCACCTGGCGCGGGGACTGGCTGTTCAGGCGGCCGAGGCAATTCTCTTGGAGGACGAGCTGGTGCTGAACCGGTCGCTGGAGGAGACGGTCCTCCTGGGGCCCGAGATTGCCTACGCCTACCTGACAAGCCCCGATGGGGAAGTGCTGGCGCACACTTTCACTGGGGGGTTTCCGCGGGACCTGCTAAAGGCCAACCCTCTGCCGCGCGGGCGCGAATTCGCGGTGCGCCGCATCATCGACCAGGCCGCGCGCGAAGCGCCGCTGCGGGACGTGGTGGTGCCCGTCGCGGGAGGATACGCCGGTTTCGCCCATGTCGGGTTCCGGGAGAGCCTGATCCTGACCGGCGTCTGGAGGCTGGAACGCACGGTGGGGGTGATGGTGGGTGTGTTCATCGTCCTCGGGCTGGGCGCCGCGCTGTTGTTCAGCCGCATGGTCACCCGGCCGCTGGCAAGACTTGCGGCGGCGGCACGCGGAATGAACCTGGGAATACTGGGCGGGGCGGGGCCCAGCCCAGCGGAGCCAGCCTCGGCGGGCTTGTCCTGGCTGGGCGTGGAAACCGAAGTGGACCGCCTGGCTCACGAGTTCCGGCGGATGGTGGCGCGGCTTTCCACCACCTATCGCGATTTGCGGGAACTCCAGGGAAGGCTGGTGTCTTCCGAGCGGCTGAGCGTTATGGGGACCATTGCGGCGGGCGTCGCTCACGAACTCAACAACCCGCTGGCGGGGATCAGCAACTGCCTCCGCAGAATCCAGCGGGAGCCCCAGAATCGCGAGCAGTTGATGCGCTACCTCTCCGTGATGCAGGAAGCCGCGGAACGCATGGAGCACTCCCTGCGCGGGCTGCTGGATCTGTCCCGGCCGCGCCGGCCGCAGATGCGGGCGGTGGCTCTGGAACCGTTGTTGGACCGCGTCATCCTGCTGGCGGGACACCGCCTGGCGGAATTGCGGATCGTGCCCCAGAAGGAGATTCAGCCGGATGCCGCGACGGTCTGGTCGGATCAGTATCAGCTCGAGCAGGCGCTGCTGAACTTGGTCTTGAATGCCTGCGACGCCCTGGGGGAACGCCGGCAGCGGGAGCCGCGTTTCTGGCCGCGCTTGATGCTGCGGGGGCTCCGCCGGGACGGGCGGCTGCACATCGAGGTGGAAGATAACGGCGTGGGGATCCGCCCGGAGGACCTGCCCCGCGTCTTCGAGCAGTTCTTCACCACCAAGGCCCCAGGTCAGGGGACCGGGCTTGGTCTGTCAATTGCTAGAACTCTCCTGCGCGAGCACGGCGGTGATATCGTGGTGGAGAGTCAGCCGGGCGCCGGTGCAACCTTTCGGATCATCCTGAATGCCACCGGGAGCTCGCCAGCCTGAACGCGCGCCAACGACCATGAACGTTCTGCTCCTGGATGATGAACGGGCGCTGCGGATCTCTCTCGCCGACGATCTCCGCGAGGCCGGTAACGCCGTGTTTGACTTCGCCTCCCCCTCGGCGGCTATCGAGTTCCTCCGCAGTTCCGGCGAGATTCACGCGATTGTCACCGACTGGAAGATGCCGGAGATGGACGGCCTGGAGTTTCTCAGGCTGGCCAAGCAGGGGGATCCGGATGTCCAGGTCATTCTGATGACGGCGTATGGGACGGTACAGACAGCCGTCCAGGCGATCAAGCAGGGCGCCTACGACTTCCTGGTCAAGCCGTTCGAAACCGAAGAGTTGCTTCTGGTCTTGGACCGCGTAGCCCAGTACCGCGGCTTGGTCGAGGAGAACCGCCGCCTGCAAGCGAAACTGGAGGAGCACACCCGCTACCACCGGCTGTTGGGCCGCAGCAGGTCCATGCTGCGGCTGTTCGAACAGCTCGCCATAATCGCGCCCTCTTCCAGCGCCGTGCTGATCATCGGGGAAACCGGAACCGGCAAGGAGCTGGTGGCGGAGGCCATCCACGCGGCCAGTCCGAGAAGAGCTGCGGCGCTAGTGAAGGTCAGTTGCGCTGCGCTCTCGAGCGAGATCCTGGAGAGTGAGCTGTTCGGGCACGAGAAGGGCGCCTTCACCGGCGCTTTCCGCCAGAAAATCGGGCGCTTCGAGCTGGCCCAGGGCGGCAGCATCTACCTGGACGACGTGGACGACATTCCCCTGGCGCTCCAGGTGAAGCTCCTGCGCGTCCTCCAGGAACGGGTCATGGAACGGGTGGGCGGCACGGCCTCCATCTCCCTGGACGTTCGGGTGATCGCTTCGACCAAGTCGGATCTGCGGGCCAGAGTGGCGGAAGGCAAGTTCCGCGATGACCTCTTCTATCGTTTGAATGTGGTGCCGGTTCATTTGCCGCCTCTGCGCCAGCGCAAGGAAGACATCCCCTTGCTGGCCGCCCACTTCCTGAAAAAGTACGCCGCTGGACGGGAGATCCAGATCACTCCCCGGGCCATGGATGTCCTCCTGAGCGCCTCCTGGCCGGGTAACGTGCGGGAGCTCGAGCACCTGATGGAACGCCTGGCGCTCACCGTGCCTCCCGACAGCATTGACTGCACGCATCTCCCCGAGGAGATCCTGGTCCCGGGACGCCCCGAGGTAGGTTCCTTACTGGGCGAAAGGTCGCTGGACGAGATCACCGAGGAGTTGGCCAGGCAGGTGATTCGTGTCGCCCTGGCGCGCACCGGCGGCAACAAGACCAAGGCCGCGGAGTTGCTCCGCATTCCTCCCTCCACCTTGCGAAGCCGCATGGAGAAGTTTGGCCTGGAAGAAACAGCGGACCTTCAGAGCTGAGCCGCGAGAATTCGCCGCCTTCCGCGAAATCTCGCGCGCGGCGGGCGCGGCCGCTGCTCGAACAAGCACCCATTCCTGCTAACCCGCTGATTCCTCGGCCCGTTCTTAGGACGTGCCCTCCTTAGCTGTGGCAGGCTACGTGCCACCGCAGAGCGGATAGGCCAATGACTACGGGCGTGTACCGGCTGTTCCCCATGAACTGCAGCCCGGCTCCAGTTTGGCCGGAGCCTGGTCCCCCTGCCAGGAGGTTTGTTGCTGATGATTGCTGAGATGCTTAAGAACTGCTTCAGGTTTCGCCAGGGCCGCAGGAACTTCCTGCGCACTGGCGCCGTGGGGGCGTGCGCGGCTCTGGGCATGGCGACCGGCCGCAGGTTGACGTCGCCGCGGACGGTCGCCGCCGCGCCGCCTCTGCCCGAGGCGCCGGGCAGCGAGTTGGTGCGAATGCAGCGCGAGCTGGACCTCGCGCTGGCCCGTCCGCCAGCGTCCCGCCGCTGGCTCATGGTGGTGGACCCGCGCAAGTGCATTGGCTGCCAGGCCTGCGTGGTGGCCTGCCGGGCGGAGAACGTGACCGGTCCGGCTGGCTCCTACCGCCGCGTTCCGGAAGGGCCTGCCGGCAGGTACCCCCACCCCACCAACGTGTTCATGCCCGCCAATTGCATGCAGTGCGATGATCCCCCCTGCGCCCGGGCGGTCCCGCCCGGTATGATCCGCAAACAGCCGGATGGGATCGTCGAGTTCGACTACACCCAACTGAAGGGGACGCACGCGGCCGCGGCCGCCGCTGCCTGCCCCTACCGGGCCGTTCACGTGGACGACGGCGTCTTCTTCACCGACGCTACGCCGCGGCGCCAGGCCTACGAGAGCCGCTCGTTCAACGAATACCGCGGCGCCTACAGGCGCGGCCCGGAACTCAGCGGCGTGGCGCGCAAGTGCCACTTCTGTGCCCACCGGCTGGAAGCAGGTGTGCTGCCCGCGTGCGTGAGCACCTGCATCGGCGGCGCCATGTTCTTCGGCGACGCCGCCGACCCCAACAGCATGGTCAGCGAACTGGTCCGGGAGCACCGCTCCTTCGGGATCCATCAGGAGCTCGGCACGCTGCCTCGCGTGCGCTACATCGAAGAGAAGTTGTTGCAGGTACGCCAGTTCTCCTGCGCCACGTGCCACTGAGGAGACCACCCCGATGAACACCTCGAAGAAGGATATGCCCACCCCGGAGCCAGAGGGACAGCGCGCGCCCGCCCGCAGAGAGCTCCTGAAGACGACGGCCCTGCTCGGGGGCTTGGCCTCCGTGGTCGGCCGCGTTCGCGCGGAAACCTCGGAAGCGGAAGGCCGCGCTGCCGGACCGGCGGAAGCGGCGCCCTCCGCCGCGGACTACATCTACACTACCTGCCTGCAATGCAACACCGGCTGCGAGATCAAAGTGCGGATCCAGGACGGCGTGGCGGTGAAGGTGGAGGGCAATCCCTACGGCCCCCGGGCCATGGACCCGCACATACCCTGGAACACGCCTGTAGCGGCCGCCGCCCGGGTGCACGGCCACATCTGCCCCAAGGGCCAGGCCGGCACACAGAGCAGCTACGACCCGTACCGCGTGGTGAAGGTGCTCAAGCGCGCCGGAAGGCGGGGCGAGAACCGGTGGATCTCGATCCCCTTCGACCAGGCCATCAGCGAAATCGTCGAGGGGGGCAACCTTTTCCCGGGCGAGAGCCGCCGGGTGACCGGCCTGCGCGAAATCTGGTCGCTGCGCGACCCCGCCGTTGCCAAGGCCCTGTCCGACGACGTGGCGCTGATCCACAGCCGCAAGATGACGGTGGCGGAGTTCAAGACCAAGCACGCCGCCAACCTCCACCACCTCATTGACCCGGATCACCCCGACCTGGGCCCCAAGAACAACCAGTTCGTGTTCAATTGGGGCCGCCTGAAGGCGGGCCGCTCCGACTTCTTCAGCCGCTTCGTGCGCACCAGCTTCGGCTCGGCCAACGCCCACGGCCATACTACGGTCTGCCAGGGTTCGATCTACTTCGCCAGCAAGGCCATGTCGGACCAGCCCAGCGGCGGGAGCTTCACCGGCGGTGCGAAGTTCTACTGGATGGCCGACCTGTCTCACTCGGAGTTCATCATCTACTGGGGCGCCAACGTGCTGGAGGCCAACTACGGGCCGCCGTTGAAGGCGCCCAAGCTCGGCCGCGGGCTGGCCAGCGGCCGCTTGAAGCTGGCGGTGGTAGACCCCCGCTTCTCTCCGGCCGCGGCCAAGGCCTGGAAGTGGGTGCCTATCAGGCCGGGCGAGGATGCCGCCCTGGCCATGGGCATGATCCGCTGGATCATAGAGAACTCGCGCTTTGACCGCCGCTACCTGGAAAACGCCAACCGGGCGGCGGCGACCGCCGACGGCGAGCCGACCTGGAGCAATGCCTGCTGGCTGGTGAAGATCGAGTCCGACGGGCGCCCCGGCGCGCTCCTCCGGGCCGCTGACGTCGGCTTGCCCGGCGACGCCGACACCTTCGTGGCGCTGAAGGGCACACGCCCGGTAGCCTTCAAGTCCGACGATGCCGCCAACGCCGCGGAAGGCGATCTGTTCGTGAACACCACCCTGGGCGGGGTGCGGGTCAAATCGTCTTTACAGGTGCTCTGGGAAGAGGCCAGTTCCAAGTCGCTGGCCGATTGGGGGGCCCTCTGTGACGTCAGCACCGATACCATCATCGAGCTGGCCCGGGAGTTCACCTCCCACGGCAAGCGCGCGGTGGTGGAGATTCACCGCGGCGTCTCTCAGCACACTAATGGTTTCTACAACGTCCTGGCGACATACGCCCTGAACCTGCTTGTCGGCAACCTGGACTGGCAGGGCGGATTGGTCTACAGCGGGGGCACTTACACGGAAGGGGGCGGCTCCGGCCGGCCCTTCAGCCTCAGTCAGCACCCGCGCCCCCTGACGGCTTTCGGAACCAGCGTCATCCGGCACGAGCAGGACTATGAGAAGAGCACCTTTTTCTCCGGCTATCCGGCGCGGCGCCCCTGGTATCCCTTGGCCAGCGACGTCTACCAGGAGGTGATCCCCTCCTGCGGCGACGGTTATCCCTATCCCATCAAGGCTCTGTTCCTTTACATGGGCGCCCCCGTCTACGCCCTGCCCGCCGGCAACCAGCTCATCCCCATCCTCGCCGACACCAGCAAGATCCCGCTGTTCGTTACCTCCGACATCGTCATCAGCGAGCATAGTCTTTACGCCGATTACATCTTCCCGGACCTCACCTACCTGGAGCGCTGGGAGTACCACCGCACCCACCCCTCGATCGTCCACCGGGTCTCTCCGGTGCGGCAGCCCGCCATCGCCTCGCCCAACGAGACCGCCCGGATCTACGGCGAGGATCTCCCGGTCTCGATGGAAGCGGTCTTCCTGGCGCTCGCCGAGAAACTCCAGATGCCCGGCTTTGGCCCAGGCGGGTTCGCGCCGGGAGCTGACTTGGTCCGGCCCGAGGACTTCTACCTGAAGATGGCGGCGAACGTCGCCTTCGGCGACAGCTCCACTGGCGCCGACATCTGCCCGGATGCGAGCGACGAGGAGGTGGAGGCGTTCCTGAGCGCGCGCCGGCATCTGCCCAGGAGCATGTTTGATGCCGACAAGTGGGAGAAGGCTGTAGGCAGCCAGTGGTGGCGCAAGGTGATCTATGTGCTCAACCGGGGCGGGCGATGGTGGAGCTATGCCGAAGCCTGGAGCGGCGGCCAGACTAAGGCCAAGTACGGGAAGCTCGTCAACCTCTACCTCGAGAAGGCAGCCACCAAGCGCAATTCGATGACCGGCCAGTGGCTCAACGGATCCGCGACCTACATTCCCATAGCGGATGCGCTGGGCCGGCCGATTCAGGACCGCGGCTACGGCCTCCGGCTTATTACTTGCCGGACCATGCTGGCCACCAAGAGCCGCACCATCTCCAACTACTGGCTGTTGGATCGCATGCCGGAGAACACCTTGGATCTGCATCCCACCGACGCCGCGCGCTTGGGCTTGAGCGACGGCCAGCGGGCGCGTGTGGTCTCGGCCACTAACCCCGCGGGCGTGTGGGACTTGAAGAACGGTTTCCAGGTCCCCATGGTGGGCAGGGTCAGAGTTACCGAGGGAATCCGGCCCGGCGTGGTGAGCTTTGTCCTGGGTTACGGCCACTGGGCCTACGGCGCCGCCGACCAGATCATCGACGGCCAGCTCGTCCGGGGTGACCCGCGGCGCGCCGCCGGCGTGCACGCCAACGCCGCCATGCGAGCCGACGATTTCCTCAAGAATACGTGCCTTAGCGACGTGGTCGGCGGCAGCGCGGTCTTCTACGACACCATGGTCAACCTGGTGCCGGCCTGAGACAGGGAGTGGGTCTATGAAGCGCAAATTCATGATGTCAGGCGCGGTGGCCTTGCTGGCGGTGTGTCTGGGGGCTGCCAGCCTGCGTGCTCCGGCGCAGGCACCGGCTGGCGAGTTCGCCGGCTCGCAGACCTGCCAAGGTTGCCACCCCGACCAGTACAAGTTCTTGCAGTCGAACGTGCACTACAAGGCGGCCGAGCAACGCCGCTGGGATGCTCGTGGCGAAGGATGCGAGTCCTGCCACGGGCCGGGCAAGTCGCACTCCGAGGATCCGTCCAACAAGCGCGGGCTGGTCACTTTCGCCCGGGGCGAGGAGGGGCGGTCCAACGCCGCCTGCCTCACCTGTCACCGTGCCGACGGCAAGGTGGGCGACTTCACTCGAACCGCCCACGCCCAGAACCGGGTCGCGTGCGTGGACTGCCACGCCAGTCCCCATCTGAAGGTCTCCCCTCTGCCGGCGCGCACCGCTTTTCGCAACGACGATGCGCCCTTACGCACCGTGCGTCACTTGAAGACTCCTTCAGCCGATCTTTGCCTGTCCTGTCATACCGAAATCGGCGGGCGCTTCCGCATGCCCTATCGCCATCCGCTCGGCGGGCAGGCGCTGGCCTGCGTCTCCTGCCATAATCCTCACCAGGACGAACGCCGGCAGGCGCGCCAGGCCAATGCCACG
>Ga0194111_10009465_pt1 | contig 10603 bp, 7 predicted proteins | sample TA2KigC300mmetaG_FD_146194 | JGI IMG/M metagenome (GOLD analysis project Ga0194111, IMG submission 146194) | Freshwater microbial communities from Lake Tanganyika, Tanzania - TA2015033 Kigoma Deep Cast 300m | ecosystem: Environmental > Aquatic > Freshwater > Lake | place: Tanzania: Lake... | reverse complement strand
TGAAAGAGGCATTGTTTATATTGATGAGATAGATAAAATTGCCCGAAAAGGCGATAACCCCTCCATAACCCGTGATGTAAGCGGTGAAGGCGTGCAGCAGGGCATGCTGAAACTGCTGGAGGGAACAGATGTGCTGGTACCGCCACAGGGAGGAAGAAAACACCCGGAACAAAAACTTATTAAAATCAATACGCAGAACATTTTATTTATCTGTGGCGGAGCCTTTGATGGTATTGATAAGATCATCGCCCGCCGGGTGCAAACCAATACCATTGGTTTTAATGTGGACAAGGAGCAGCAGGAAAGCATGAAGAAAAATCTGCTCCGCTATGTAAATGCCACCGACCTGAAGGCCTTCGGACTGATTCCTGAATTGCTGGGCCGCCTGCCGGTAGTTACACATCTCGATCCGCTGGATGCAGTTAGCCTCAGAGCTATACTTACCGAACCGAAGAATGCACTGGTGAAACAGTACAAAAAGCTGTTTGAACTGGAAGGCATTCAACTGAGCATTGATGAAGAGGTGCTTGGCTTTATGGTGGAAAAAGCCATGGAATATAAATTGGGAGCAAGAGGCCTGCGCAGCATTTGCGAAGGCATCCTGATTGACGCTATGTATGAACTGCCCTCCACCAAAGAAACGCATTTCACCCTCGATATTGAATATGCCAGAAGGAAATTTGACAAGAGCAAGCTGAGTTTGCTGAAAGTGGCATAGAACCACGATTCAAAGGATTTAATAGGATTAGAAGGATATTTGTCACCCCGGGCCTGACCCGGGGTCTTTATTTAAAATAACAAACATGCAGGAGCTTATTGAAAAATTAAAAACAGAAGCCGGCCTCACCGACGAGCAGGCCCGGCAGGTTATTGACACCATCAAAAAATTTGTAGTAGAAAAGTTTCCGATGCTGGAAGGCGCCGTCCATAATGTATTTGGCGGGGACAATTAAGCATTGCTGCCACTGCACCCCGCCCCGGCAGCAGCGCCGGAAATATTTATCTATCTTATTTTACCGCAGCGTTTTCCGCTGGAGCTGTTGGCTGCCTGGTAAGGGGTACAACTGCGGCTGCAGCTTTCCAGCAATATAATGGCAATAGCCAATACAAGAATGATTTTGGTCTTCATAGTTGTCCGGATTAGGATGTGAAAATAATATCTGTTTGTAATAAAAGTGATAAGGAATTACTACTGAAATATTCTTCGCTGGTTTAGATTTTACACCCTGATTTTATAGCGACTTTACTTACGAAACATCCCGGCCAAAGTGCCGGGATGTGGAATTAATGGGTACTTTCTTTGGATTGGTTTTTCCTTGCCGCAAGAGACCCGGGGAACCGGGACTGATGGGGTCGTCCTGTTTATTTTTTTAACTGCAACCTCCCTGGTTGCCGCAGTTCAAACATTTGTAGCAGGTTCCGCTGCGCATCATAATATGCCCGCACACATTACATGCCGGGGCATCACTTTGCATGCTCTTGGAAGCGGCGCTCAGTACATCCCCGCCTGACGGACGGGCAGGCATGGAGCTGTCGGTTTTTACAGCCTGGGTTGCCCGCTGATTTTTTAGTGGTTGCGGCGCCACGCCGCCCGAAGCCGGAACAACCCTTACACTGGATTTCTCCGGCTCTGCATATTCCAGCGGGTTGGAGGGTACTTCATCCCAATCATCCGCCCCGGTATTCATCACTTCGGGTTTGTCCAGTACATGCACCAGGTCTGTACGGCCCAGGTATTCATAACCCAGCACACGGAAGATGAAGTCAACAATCGATGTGGTGGACTTGATATTCGGATGCTCTACAAAACCTGATGGGTCAAAGCGGGTAAAGGCAAACTTGTCAACAAACTCTTCCAGCGGCACACCGTACTGCAGGCCAATGGAAATGGCAATGGCAAAACAGTTCATCATGCTGCGCATAGTGGCGCCCTCCTTGGCCATGTCAATGAAGATTTCTCCCAGTGTTCCGTCGCCATATTCGCCGGTACGCAGGAAGATGGCCTGCCCGTTGATCTTTGCTTTCTGCGTAAAGCCGCGGCGCTTGGCCGGCAGTGCCCTTCTTTCCACTATGCTGGCGAGCTTGCGTTTCAGTTTGGTATCAGGCGAAGCCTGTACCCTTTTTTGCACTTCTTCAAGCAACTCCTCCACTGTCAGTTTCCCCAAATCAACAATATTTGATTCTGGAGTAACTGTTTCGGGATTCAAAACTCCCGACTCCTGACTAACGACTCCCGACTCCCGACTTTCTTCCGGCTTCTTCTTCTTATCGCTCTTGTTGCTAAGCGGCTGAGAAAGTTTAGAGCCCTCCCGGTACAGGGCATTTGCTTTCAATCCCAGTTTCCAGCTCAGGTAATACGCATCGGCAATCTCTTCCACTTTTGCTTCATGCGGCAGGTTGATTGTTTTGGAGATGGCGCCGCTGATGAAGGGCTGCACAGCTCCCATCATACGGATATGTCCATGGGCATGGATATAACGCTGGCCTTTTTGACCGCATTTATTGGCACAGTCAAAAACGGGCAGGTGTTCATCTTTCAGTCCCGGAGCCCCTTCCAGCATCATGGTTCCGCATACATAATCGTTGGCAGCTTCAATCTGCTCTTCGGTAAAACCAAGGGCTTCCAGCAGGCTCCATTCAAAATCGTTGTATTGCTCAGGCGTAAAGCCAAGACGCTGCAGGCATTCTTCGCCCAGGGTGTATTTATTGAATACAAAGCCGATTTCAAAAGCTGTTAAAGCAGCAGCATCGAGGCGTTTGATCTCATCGGCAATAAAACCTTTTTCACTCAGCGTTTGATGATTGATGTACGGAGCTCCGGCAAAGGATGCTGTCCCGGTTGCATATTTGATGATCTTCTCCGCTTCCAGCTCTGTGTAACCGAGGTTTTTCAGTGCCGCCGGAACAGACTGATTAATGATCTTGAAATAACCGCCACCGGAGAGCTTTTTGAATTTTACCAGCGCAAAGTCCGGCTCAACTCCGGTTGTATCACAATCCATCACCAGCCCGATTGTTCCGGTTGGTGCAATGACTGTTGCCTGTGCATTACGGTAACTGTATTTTTCGCCCAGTTCTACTGCATCGTCCCATGCCTTGCAGGCAGCTTTCAACAAATAATCAGGGCAGTATTTTGCCTTAATGCCCACAGGCTTCAGGCTCAGCCCCTCATATTCGTCTGCATCATAGGCAGCGAGGCGGTGGTTGCGCACGACCCGCAGCATATGCTCTTTATTCTCCTCATACCTCGGGAAAGCGCCGAGCACCTGCGCCATTTCAGCTGATGTTTTATATGAAATGCCGGTCATAATGGCTGTAATGGCGCCGGCAATGCCTCTTGCTTCTTCGCTGTCGTATGGAATGCCGCTTACCATCAGCATGGTGCCAAGATTGGCATACCCCAACCCCAGTGTTCTGTACTCATAGCTCAGTTGCGCCACTTCCTTAGAGGGAAACTGTGCCATCAGCACAGAAATTTCCAGTACCATTGTCCAGAGGCGGCAGTTATATTCATATCCTTCTACATCAAATATGTTTTTCTCAGCATCATAAAACTTCATCAGGTTGGCCGATGCCAGGTTACAGGCAGTATTGTCGAGAAACATGTATTCGCTGCAGGGATTGGAAGCCCTTATTTCTCCGCCTTCGGGGCAGGTATGCCATTCATTGATAGTGGTGTTGTATTGAGTGCCGGGGTCGGCGCAGCGCCATGCGGCATAGGATATCTGGTTCCACAATTCCCTGGCCGGAATTTTTTTCATTACCCTGCCATCCATTCTTCCTTTCAGTTCCCAGTCTTCATCTTTTTCCAGTTTGTCAAAAAATTCGTTGGGAATACGGATTGAGTTGTTGGAATTCTGGCCGCTTACAGTTCTGTAGGCTTCATCTTCATAACCGGATGGATAGCCCGCAGCGATCAGTGCCCCTACTTTCTTTTCTTCCTCTACTTTCCAGTTGATGAAATCAACGATTTCGGGATGGTCAAGGTCCAGGCAAACCATTTTGGCTGCCCGGCGGGTGGTACCGCCGCTTTTAATAGCGCCTGCGGCCCGGTCGCCGATTTTCAAAAAGCTCATTAAGCCGCTGGATGTGCCGCCGCCGCTTAGTTTTTCTCCTTCGCCGCGCAGGTTTGAAAAATTAGTGCCCACACCGGAACCATATTTGAAAATTCTGGCTTCCCGAACCCACAGGTCCATAATGCCGCCTTCATTTACCAGGTCATCTTCCACACTTAAAATAAAACAGGCGTGGGGCTGGGGCCGCCCGTATGCATTCTGCGACTTTTGAAGTTGTCCGTCGACGGGGTCCACATAATAATGTCCCTGGGGCTTGCCGGTTATGCCATAGCTTTCGTATAAACCCGTATTGAACCATTGCGGACTGTTGGGCACACACATCTGGTTTAGGATGGAATACACCAGTTCTTCATAAAATACCTGTGCATCATTTTCTGAAACAAAGTATCCGTAGCGTTCGCCCCATACCCTCCAGCAATGGGCAAGGCGATGTGCCACCTGTTTGGCAGAAGTCTCTCTTCCCAGGCTCCCGTCAGGCTGGGGTACCCCGGCTTTGCGAAAATATTTTTGGGCAAGGATATCGGTGGCAATCTGGCTCCATTGTTTTGGTACTTCCACATTGTTCATTTCAAACACCACTTCTCCGCTCGGGTTACGGATTACCGATGTGCGGTAGTCGTATTCAAACATATCATACACATTAATATCCTGGCGGGTAAAGCGACGGGGAAACTGCAGGCCCGCTGCTGAGCGGGCAGCCCTGGTTTTGGTAGCCATAACTAAGAAAGAATTTATCGGGTTAGATGTAACAGTAATCTAAAATCGTCCATGACGAAAATATTTTTAAGTATTTGTAATTCATAGTCAGAAATATTCACATTCTGTGGAAAAGGCTGTCCGTTAAACCCCTGATGCAGGCCTGTATTGCATTGCAGCTTTTTTTCACAGTGGGTAACTGATTTTAGGGCAAAATTTTTTTGGAAATTTTCTACCCGTGTACTAAAAAATCCCGGCCGGAAACATTATTAACTGAAACGCCATTCAGGCAAGGGTTTTTGTGGAACCGGTTCCTGAAACCTTTGCTGCTGCTGCATTTCATGAAACTGCTTGCTGAAAACCCTTATCCGGCGGGCATTCGCAGGTTGTGATACAATTCATAAATCATTCCGGAAAAGCAGGTCCTGTTTTTTCGTTTATGTACAGCGTAAGCAATCAAAAGCGGCAAAGCAGCTCAACATCATATTACCGGTTCCGTCGCCTAGATCTTGTTTTATTCACCATTGCTGTTACTTTGCAGCGGTGTTTTCCATACTCATTTCCCGCTGTGATCCTTTTTTGAAATTCTGAGTTCAATAGCATATCCTTTTTCTTTTCATTAATTAAACAATTGCAGCAGGAAGAAAGAACAAAACCAAAAAAAAGCAAGGTCTCATATAGCTTTTTCATTTAAAATTCATCTGAACCAGCGGAAAAACCAGTTTGTTTTCGAGTGGGCAATACGGGAAGTTTTTCGCATTTTTGCAATAATCAACCGGTACCGGATGAAGTCAACGATCTATAACGAACTGGCCACCAAAAAGAAACAGGGCAAAAAATCTTTTGCCGTGCTGATTGATCCCGACAAGGTGAATACGGCCCTGCTGGATGAGCTAACTGAACTTTCCGTGAAAGCCGGGGTTGATTACCTGCTGGTGGGCGGCAGCCTGGTAATTTCAAACCACCTGGACGACTGCATACAGCACATCAAAAAGAACTGTGATATACCGGTAATTCTTTTCCCCGGCAGCCCTTCACAGGTAAGCAGGTATGCTGATGCATTATTATATCTCTCCCTGATATCAGGCCGCAACCCGGAATTGCTGATCGGTCAGCATGTGGTATCGGCGCCTTTTGTAAAACAAAGCGGATTGGAAATTATGCCAACCGGTTATATTGTTATTGATGGCGGCGCTCCCACTACTGTTTCCTATATCAGCAATGCCACACCTGTGCCGCATGATAAGAATGAAATTGCGATGTGTACCGCCATGGCCGGTGAAATGCTGGGCATGAAACTGATTTATATGGACAGCGGCAGCGGCGCTAAACGTCCCATCACGGAAAGCATGATAAAAATTGTAGCCGATCATATTGAAGCTCCGCTAATTATTGGCGGCGGTATCGTACAGCCTGAAAAAGCCTATCTCAACTGTAAAGCAGGAGCAGATGTGATTGTAGTGGGTAATGCGATTGAAAAAGACGCTTCATTGATTAAAGAGATGAGTGATGCGGTGCATAGTGTGCTGGTGAAAGTTTAACGCAGTTCTTCCACCTTCACCCTGGATGGCGTATCCTTCCCCGCCACAATACTTCTTGAAGCCAGCGCAACGGATTTAATAATCATTGCCCTATTTCCCATATCGAGTGTTTCAATATGATCCGTCACTTTATGATAGTTGGGTTCGCTGTCCATTTTAGAAGTGGAAATGGTATGGGCGGGCACACCCAGTCTTGCCAGTGTGACATTATCTGACCGGTAAAACAGTTGCTGCGCCGGGTAGGGATCGGGGTAAAACGTAAATTCTGTTCCTTCAAGATTCCTTTGCATGATGGCGCCCATATCGGTTTTTTCATAACCGGTGATATAGGCTGAGTTCTTACCCCACTGGCTTTCAGTGCCGATCATTTCAATATTAAACATAGCCATCACTTTATCCGGGTTAAACTGGAGGGAAAAATACTGCGAGCCAAAACCTCCCGTTTCCTCAGCCGTAAAGGCGGCAAATACCAGCGTTCTTTCATTAGTGTTCAACAATTTAAAATGCCGGGCCAGCATAATTACAGCCGCTATTCCGGCAGCGTCGTCATTGGCCCCGTTATAAATTGAATCGCCATCTACCGGCCGGCCTACTCCGATATGATCATAATGACCGGAAAATATCACATACTCATCTTTTTTAGATTTACCCGGCAGCACCCCCACCACATTGGCCATTTTTTGTTCTGCAATTTCATGAACCGCCTCTGCTGACCAGGTAACCGGCTCTGTATCGGTCAACAGAAAAACAACACTGTGATCTGATTTGAACAGGGTTGACCTGAGCCTGGCAAGGTTGCCGAAGCTGTTTGTATAACTTTTATCCACCCATACCACCATATTCTTATTCCCCCGCACAAATTTCCTTGCTTCTGTCTGCAGGTTGCCGCCTGCTTTGATACGTACCGGTTCGTAACCGGAGTTATAGTCAATCTTCAGTTGCGGCCGGCAGGTAACCACTATTACATTTTTAGGGTCAATACTGTTGCCGTCCAATACAGCCGATACGCTGACCAACTTCGGCCGGTCTAAATATACCAGTGGTTTAACTGCCTTGTAAATGGGCTTGTCCCGGCTCCGAATCCAGGTTTTAATCATTGTTAAACAGAACCTTTTCGCTGTCATGTTGTTAAACAATCTTTGGCAAAAAAGGCTGGACGGAAACCATTACTTTTACACGTTCAAAGTAACCAGATGGAAATAACCCCGGGTACGCTTTTAAAAACAATTAACTCGCCTGCAGACCTTAAAAAACTGCCCCGTGAAAAACTGCACCAGGTATGTGATGAACTGCGCCAGTACATCATTGATGTGGTAAGCGTACATGGGGGACATTTTGGCGCCAGTCTCGGTGTAGTGGAACTTACAACGGCCCTTCATTACGTTTATAATACACCTTATGACCAGTTGGTTTGGGATGTGGGTCACCAGGCTTACGGGCATAAAATACTAACCGGTCGCCGTGACAATTTCCACACCAACCGCAAATACAGGGGACTGAGCGGCTTCCCCAAAAGAAGCGAAAGCGAATACGACACATTCGGCGTGGGCCATTCTTCCACGTCTATTTCGGCAGCGCTGGGAATGGCCATCGCTGCAAAGTACAAAGGTGAAAAAAACAGAAAAATTGTTGCAGTTATTGGAGACGGGGCCATGACGGCTGGTCTTGCTTTCGAAGGAATGAATCATGCCGGTGTGGCCGATACCGATCTGCTGATTATTCTGAATGATAACGGTATCGGTATTGACCCCAATACCGGGGCATTAAAAGAATACCTTACAGATATTACTACTTCGCCAACTTATAATAAGATTAAGGATGAAGTGTGGAACCTGCTGGGCAAAGTGCCTGTTGGTAAAAACTTCAGCCGTGCCATGGGGCATAAGCTGACCGAAGGGTTGAAAGGAATGATGAGCAGCCACGCCAATTTTTTTGAGGCATTAAAGCTCCGTTACTTCGGCCCGATAGACGGGCATAATGTAGCCAAGCTGGTGGATACATTAAAAGATTTGCGTAACATGCCCGGTCCAAAGATCCTCCACATCATTACCACCAAAGGGAAAGGGTATGCGCTGGCCGAACAGGACCAGACCAAATGGCATGCCCCGGGATTGTTTGATAAGATCACCGGCGAGATACAGAAAAAGAAGTTTGACCTTCCCCAGTCGCCAAAATACCAGGATGTATTCGGGCATACTATCATCGAACTGGCCGAAAAGAATGATAAGATATTGGGCATCACCCCCGCCATGCCTTCGGGTTCCTCCTTGAAATACATGATGGAGAAAATGCCTGATCGTGCTTTTGATGTGGGCATTGCCGAACAACATGCGGTAACTTTAAGCGCCGGTATGGCCACCCAGGGAATGAAAGTCTTTTGCAATGTTTATTCTTCGTTTATGCAAAGGGCATATGACCAGGTAGTGCATGATGTGGCGATCCAGAAACTGCCCGTCATCTTCTGCCTTGATCGTGCCGGCCTGGTCGGCGACGATGGCCCTACGCATCATGGCTGTTATGATATTGCTTATATGCGTTGTGTCCCCAACATGATCGTCAGCGCACCGATGAATGAAAGCGAACTGCGGAACCTGATGTACACGGCGCAATTGGAAAGCACCCGGTTTCCTTTCGTTATCCGTTACCCGAGAGGCGAAGGGGTGATGCCGGACTTGCCTCCCGGACAGGGAGGATGGAAAACTGAGATGAAAGAAATTGAGATCGGCAAAGGAAGAAAACTGAAAGAAGGGAAAGACATTGCCATTCTTTCATTCGGCCACCCCGGAAATTTTGCTGCCGCAGCTATACGGGACCTTAAAAATGACGGGATCAATCCTGCTCACTATGATATGCGTTTTGCCAAACCCCTGGATGAAGCCCTGCTGCATGAGGCCTGCCAGCAACATGAAAAACTGATCACCGTGGAAGACGGAACCGTGAAAGGCGGCATCGGTTCTGCCATCCTCGAATTCATGGCAGCGCATGGATACAAGAATGAAGTAAAGATCCTCGGCATACCCGACAGGCTGGTGGAACATGGCACGCCTAAAGAACTGCAAAAAGAATGCGGGTATGATGCACAGGCGATCGCCGAGGCGGTGAGAGAAATGATGAGAGAAACTGCCGCAGTAAGACTTACAGAAAGCTGAACCTTATAAAATTTTATGGGCAAATCCTCTTTTATTATTCCTAAAAGGCATAACTTTTAGTTCACTTCATCTATAATACTCCCCATTTTCGATACCAAAGGATCAGGTTGTTAAGTTAAGGTTTTTTTCATTTACAATTTTTCAGGCAGCTTTTTTTACGGATTCCTCATACCGTCTTTGGGGCGTTTGCTTTTTCATAATTGAGGTTAATTTAATAAAATTTATTAACTAACCCTCTGGTCTCAAATTAGGGGAGTATTATAATCCCCCTGCGATAACTTTTCATTAAATGCCGACCCGGAAATCAATGATCTGGTTGACAAATAATATCACAACCATGGAGAGTAAACTTTTTGAACGGATAACCCGGTGATCTGACAATTATTACAAGTCATACAGTTATGAAGAAAATAATCAATGCTACGACTTGCCGCAATGCAACCCCGCTTTAAAGCCCGGCACCAGTCCGTATTCTCTCAGGTATTTTTCACTCAACTCCTGAATTTGTTTCTTCATATCAAAAAAGCAATCAATACAATTTGTGTCCCGGATGCCGTCTTCATATTTCCATGATACAATCACCTCATCACCCACATACTGATAAATCTCACCCTTGTTGTCCAGGATGGGGTTGGTTATGTCGGCAAAAAACTCTTTCAGCAGTTCATGGTATTTTTCATCCCCAGTTTTTCAGCAATGGTGGTGGATGAATTTAAATCCAGAAACATAAATATGCGCTGTTCTTCCCGGGGCGTCTGGTATTTGCCCCTTATCATGTTAAACAGGTTACCTTCGCCAAACTTGGTATTGAACTGCAGCATGATTTGCGTAACCGCCACTACCGAAGCCCATACAACAATATTTTTTGCATGCAGGGGGTTAAACAGGAAGTTGTAATAGAGTTTTTTTGTCTCCGGATCACTTAATGATTTGCCGGTTTGCAGCGTAACAACAATCCATCCGAGGATTACAGTAATGATGGCAATAATGGTGACAAATGAAATTAGCACTGCCCTGATGGTAAATCCATAAGGCTTGTCGCGGAATTTTTCATTTACATAAAACACCAGGAAGCTGCCGCCCATCAGTCCGCCCATAAATGCTGCAGCTACGTTAAACGCAAGGCTTCGGCCAAAAGAAT
>Ga0194111_10009462_pt1 | contig 10604 bp, 19 predicted proteins | sample TA2KigC300mmetaG_FD_146194 | JGI IMG/M metagenome (GOLD analysis project Ga0194111, IMG submission 146194) | Freshwater microbial communities from Lake Tanganyika, Tanzania - TA2015033 Kigoma Deep Cast 300m | ecosystem: Environmental > Aquatic > Freshwater > Lake | place: Tanzania: Lake... | reverse complement strand
TCCAGAAACCGCCTGTCTTCTTCCCTAATAGATAAAATAAATTTTGCCATCGCTATTTAAGTTCTTGAAGTTCGGCAGGAGAGATCTTTACTTGATTAAGAATCTTTCTCAAAATTTCCTAGCTAAAAGAATACCCTCTTTGATGCTTCCCAAAACTTCTTCTACCGAATCGCCATAGTCGGCAACCCCTAGCGTGGGGCAATAGGCATTATAAACTTTGCCCCCGTCGGGATAATGTTCGGGCTCAATAATAACGCGATAATTTAAAACCTTCGTCTCCATCTTGGCTATAATTTATCACGTTTAGCGTTTTTTGTCAAAACCTGTAAGAAGATTTTCCCGGGCAAAAAACTTAAGACCAAAAATATTCTCGAAATGCGACTTATTAAAAGTGCAGAGAGGGGCCTGCAAGTTTAGCGCGGTAGCAGCCACGAGGGCATCCGCCAGATAAAAATTTGGATTCTGGCGCATTAAAATTCCCGCCTGCCGGGAAATTTCCTCGTTTGTAGAAACAAATTTTAGTTCCCTTAAAGCTTCTTCAAGCCTCTTCTCGCCCGCGGGATTGCCGGCGCTTTTACCAATATAGAGTTCGGTTAAGACTACTGCCGGCAGGAAAATCTCCAAATCCTTCTGGCGCATTAATTTTCCAAAGACTGTGGCTTTGGGGGATTGGCGCAGAAAATCAACTAGGATATTGGTGTCTAAAACTACTTTTTTCATTACCAGGACTCTCTAGCCATTCTGGCCCAAAGTTCCTCCAGGGGATTGTATCTGACTTTGGCCAGGTATTCCTCGGGCGTATCTTTTGCCCAATCGGCCATTACCCCAGATACAGTTTTTGGCCTAAATTCAACGGGAACGATGACGATCATGCCTTTCCACTCAAAAACATTGAGGAGTGTTTCTGGCGTTATCTTGAGCTTGCCCCTAAGGCTGGCGGGTATGGTAACCTGCCCTCTTTCCATGGGCTTAACGATAGTTCCGATCGGCATGGCTGTTGGCATTTTCTCCTCCTTCTGATATTCATTCTAATCCGAATTTCATACTTTGTCAATAATGAATTTGATTTATTTTAGTTTTGAGGTAGAGGGTGGTCGATTATATATAAATACTTTAGTGCCGGCCGGTAGTAAAGTATTTACCGAAAGAAATTTCTCTCCTTCAGGATAGACCCCTATCAATAAACTAAATTCTTTTCTCCTCTGACAAATCTCTCTGCCAAAAGGGCGATTTTGAAGTGGTAGGGGTCCCAATTGTAGGGAAAAGAGTTTTTGGATATCCCTATCTTTATTTTCTCTCCCTCGTTTGTTATTCCTTCGGTCTCGAAACGATAACCTTTCCTGGTATGAACCCTGACGAGCTTATCAATAGGGCAAGCGCAAATCGCATAGACTTCCGCCTTTTCCGGCCGATAGGAGCTAAGAGGAGAATTATCGATAACCATAAAAATGTCAGCGACGACCTGTCTCGTTCTTCCCTTAGTATCGAGAAGAACAGCAAGCTTTCTCCCCAAGCAGGTCAAATCTTTAAATTTATAATCTTTGCCCAATTCTTCCCTGACTTCCCTAAGTCCGTCAGATATTTCTTCTCCGGCCTGATAGTAACCGCCGGCGGAAACATCCAATTTATTTGGCGCCCAACTGGAATCAGGCCTTCTTTGCTGATAGATAATTGAAGGAGTGGGCTTAGTTTGGATCACCCACAAGTTAAAAACGCCCACCCAGTCTTTGTCTTCCCGCGCCTGCTGAATGGTTTTAATTTTTCCGCTTTTCCTAAAATCCGGCGGGAGCAGAATATCAACTTTCTCCACAAGCTTATTCTACCACTTTGTTATTTAACCTTTTTATGCTGTTCTGGGTACCAAGCGGGAGTGTGAGGATATTCGATAGCAAGGCAAGAGTCGCTGTTTTTATGTTCTTTAGCCTGTTTTTTATGCCCCTTCGCCCCTCCGATTCGGAGGGCTTCGGAGGCATGAAACCCCCAGGGGGAAAGATACCTCACATGGAACGAAGTGGAGGATGGGGAGGTTTCATAAACGACTTTCATTTGAGAAACTTTATTGGCCTATTTTAGCTTGTTGAATTGATCGGGCGACAAGTTAATGTCGCGCAGTATTTTTCTTAAAAGGCCGCGGCCGATTTCCTCTCCTTGGTGAATAGGGACAACTGTCTCTCTTCCGTCGGCGTTTTGCAAAATCAAGTGGCTTCCTCTTTGGCGGATTTCGGCGAAGCCAAGCGAGCGAAAAATTTTTAGAAGTTTAATTGCCTTGATAGGAGAGAGTTTAGGCATATTGAATCCTAATATCTTCGGTGGCAAAGAAATTGATTAAAGAGCGGGGAGCCCTAATCTTTTCTTTTTGTAATTCTGGGTGCACGTCAAGATAGAGGGAGATTGCCTCGCGGATTCTTTTTCTCGCTTCTTCCAGGGTTTTTCCTTGCGTATGGCAACCCGGCAGTTCGGGCACCGAGGCGACAAAATAGCCATCCTCATCTTGCTCGAGGAGGATTTTAAATTCTAATTCGAAAGTCTTTTCGGCCATGGATTAATTCTACCTCTTTTTCTTGATCTCCGCAAGTGCTTTTTACTTAACACTTTAACACTACTTAACGCCGCCCAAATTTAGAGATTATTCTTAAAGAAGTTAACTGTCTCTTTTATGGCCTGGGGCGTTTCGCCCTTTTCGTGAAATCCGTGTTCCGCGCCAGCAAGAGTTGTCAGTTTTCCGTTAGCTAATAGCTTCGCGTATTCCCTAGAGTCTTCGTAAGGGATTTTGCTATCTTTATCGCCATGAATGATCATAGTAGGGATACTTATCTTTTTTAGGGCCTCGTATGGTTTTAGACTCGCCATTTCCTCAAAAAGCGCCTTACCGACTACGAATTTTCTGCTTCCTAGGGTTGTCCATCCCCTGGTTTGGAGCTCTCTCTCCATCGCCGCTTTTTTGGCGTGAAGCCAGGGCAGTGTCGGATTGATAAAAGTGTGTTCGTAATTCAAAACAGGGTTCCATAAGCACAAGCATTTCAGCTTATTCTGGTTTTTGGCCGTATAAAAAATAGATGGGCCTCCTCCGAAACTGGCGCTGACTAAACCAAGAGAAGGGTATTGTTTTAGTGCCTGGTTAACGGCTGCCTCGAGATCTTTGATTTCAGCAGAAATTGTTAAGTCAATTGACTTCCCTTCGCTTTCGCCATGACCAGAAAAGTCGAAGCGAAAGACAGCAAAGCCCGCGGCGCAGAACTCTATCGCCAGCTTAGTAAATATGCCGCCTTCATCCTTATCAACAGTTAATCCGTGGGCCAAGACAATCGCCTTATCGGTTTTGGTAGTTGGAATATGCCAAATACCGCACAACCGATACCCGCTAAGAGAATCGAAATATACTTTCTTCATAACTTAGAGTTTTGCCAAAGATTTTTCGAAGTTGAGGACAAAATATTTTTTGCCTTTTTGGATTATTTTGTGTCCTTCTTTTTCTGAAAGTGCTTTTTGCCCTTCGGCTCCGCCGGGATACTTCTCGTTTAAACTGCCATCACTTTTTAGCGTGCGCCAATAAGGAGTAGTGTCTTTTTTGCCTTCGCCTTTTTCTTGTTCGGCTGCCCAGGCGGAAACCCAGGCAAAAATGCCGGTGGTAATCGGACAGCCAATAGTGGCCCTGTGCTTTTTGGCCAAAATTTGGCGGATTTCGTTGATGGTGATTAGTTTTCCCCGAGGAACTTTTTTCATAATTTCGTCAACTTCCAGGGGAGCAGGAATAACGACGGTGCCCGTTCCCCAGCGAGTGGTCATCTTGCCGGTGATTTTTTCCACCTTCGGCAATCCCTTACTGTCTCTTAATTTCCACACCCAGTCTTTCTTAAGCATCTATTTTTATGATAAGCCATTAACGCTTATTTGTCTATTTTTGCCGGACAAGGAAGGCCATTTGCGTCGAGTTGGCTAAAAGGATAGAATTTAAAAGAGATGACTTTGGCCTGCAGGGTTGTCTACTACATTTCCTCGTCTGGCGAAAATCCAGTAAAGGATTTTCTTGATTCCATTGGTAATGTTTCCAAGACTAAAGTGTTTAGGATTTTCGCCTTGTTTGAGAACTACGGTCTTAGTTCAATTATTCCGCATACCAGGAAACTGGCCGGTACGCCATTTTGGGAAATAAGAATTTTAGGGAAGGATAACATCAGGGTAATCTACGTCTTGCCTCAACAAGACCGCATTTTAGCCTTGCACGGGTTCGTCAAGAAGGGCCAAAAAACGCCGGTAAGGGAGTTAGCCTTGGCGTACAAAAGATATTATGATTGGCTCAAAAGACACTCTTGACAAAAACATTTCCATTATGTTATCATAAAAGATGTCATTTGGCCCTAAATTTTAAGATGAGGAACAAGTTGGAATATACTTTTAGACAACACCTAAACGAGAGTCTTAAGGACCCGGAATTTAAGAAAGTCTGGGAGTGTTCTCAATTGGAGTATCAATTAGCCTGTCAGTTGATTGAGAAAAGACTGGCACGGAAACTTTCTCAAAGGGCCCTGGCCGAAAAAATCAAAACCTCACCGGCAGTTATTTCTCGGATCGAAACCATGGTCGCCAATCCGTCCCTGGGCCTGTTAAAAAGAATTGCCGCTGCCCTCGATCTTAAGCTCTCGGTCGGTTTCAAATAGGCTCATAGAGGAAAAGCAAGACTAGATTATGGACGCGAAAATAGATTATGCGAAAATTTATTCTCCCAGTAAGCTAAACATGTTCCTGGAGTGCCCCAAATGTTATCACTTTTACTATCTCGATCCAATTTACAGCAAAATGAAATCTGACCTAAAAAAACTTCCAGACAATATTTGGAGCTTTCATACTCTAGGCAAAGCAGTTCATAACGCCATCACTCTTTTCTATCATTCTCCGATCGAAGAAAGAACAAAAGATAGTTTAAAAGAATTCCTTAAAGAGACATGGCAGAGCGAAGTGATGCCAAATAAAAAACCCCCTTTGGGGAAATGGGGCGGGTTTGAAAGCATCGAGAGGGAAAGAGAAGCCTATCACCAAGCGCTGCAAATGTTAGCCAATTTTTGGGAAATGGCGGAATTAGAGATTAAGCCTGCCTATCTTCCGACTAGGGATTTTTGGCGTTCAATCGAGGATTATAAAAAGCTGATCGTTCCCTTAACTAGTGAATTTGATATTAGTGGTAAATTTGATCTGGTTATAGCGGAAGATGATGACTCTCTTAGAATAGTTGATTTTAAAACAGGTAAAAGGGAAAAGGACGACTATTTTCAGTTGAGGTTTTATAAAATATTGGCCGAACTTAGGTTTAAAAAACCGGTTGAAAAAGCAAGTTTCTATTTTCTTAGAGCTGGTAACAAAAAGGAATTTGATTTGACCGGAGAAACAACAGAAGAAATAAGAAAGGAGATGCTCGCAAGAATTAGAGAAATAAAGGCGAAGAGGATTTTCGAGCCAAGACCAAGTAAGCTTTGTAAATTTTGCCTGTTTAAAAGTTTTTGCCCGGAAAAGGAGAGAGTCAACGAGATTGTCGAAGGAGTAAAAGAGGGTGATTATCCAGACGACTTGCCATTTTAGTTTATACCAATTATTCGAATAATCGAACAAAGTCTATGATAAAGACGCATTTTATGGGTTTGATTTTTACCAATCATGCGATTGACCGGCTCTACGAGCGGGGAATTGCCCAATCAGATGCTTGGTACACTTTTTCCCACCCCGATGGGTATCTGCCCGGCAGTACCCCCGGCTCGACTAAATATTATAAAAATTATGGCCAGCAAAGGATCGAAGTGGTAGCAAAGCAAAACGAGAAAAGAGAATGGGTCATTCTTTCCTGCTGGTCGAAGATGGTCGGCAACGGCCGCCCGATGTTCCCACACAGAGAAAATCTTTTTTGGGCTTTAGTTAAGAAATTGGCAAGTAAGCTTTGGGGGGAGATTAAAAAGAGATGAGTATTTCGCTGGCACAAAAGGCAGTTCTGAAAAGGGAAGCAGCTCAAAGTTTAAAGAGAAATATTTTTAGAGAAGGGAAACTCGATCGGGATTATACATCAGCCGCAGGGAAAACCCTTCCTTTTAACCGTTTCTTGTATCCTTTTCAGTGGCTTTGGGACACTTTTTTTGTTTCTGCCTGGACGCCGGATATTAGGCAGGGAATAAAAGACGTCAGGAAATTTTTGGCCGGCCAAAAATCAAACGGCGAATTAGGCCATATTCGCTATAATCGGGAAGTATTGGGAAAGGCCTATTATTTCCCGCCCCCCAATATCTATTTTAGAAATGGCATCTTGCCCGAAAAGGGGGAAGTCACTTCCAGGATTACCCAGCCGCCCAATGTCGCTTACGGCATTTGGGAATTGGCCAAAAAGAGAGAAAAAAGGACTTATTTGAGCCCGATCGCTATTGGCGAGGCCCGGTTTGGATTATCATCAATGCGCTGCTCGCTGACGGTTCAGATTATTATGGCTATGGGGAGTTGGCGCAAAGAATTAGAGACGACAGCCTGGTTTTGGTGGCCGGTTCTTTAGGCGGCAAAAAAGAATTTTACGAATACTATAATTGTTTTTCTGGCCAAGGATTAGGGTCACCCCGGGTGTCCTGGACTATGGCCGCCGTATTGCATATTTTAGAAAAAGAAACCAACGGACTTGACAAGGAAAGAGGAAAGGCCTAATCTAAAATTGTGGACTGGGTAAAGAAAAATAAACTGGCCGCCCTTCTAATTCTTATTTTTCTCCTATGGGGCTTGCGGGGACTCTCCTCTAGCTTCTTGGGGCTCTCATCAGTTAGGGTTCCGCCAGGCATGATGGTTCAGCCGGGATTCGAAGGGGCCGGCATTGGTAGCTCGCCGCTAAATCTCTCAAAGGGAATCAGCGTTCCCGCGCGCGAATATGCGCCCTCGATGACAAAAGAACGGCTGGTGGTTGAAGAATCTTCAATGTCGCTTGTAGTTGCCGATGTTCGCGAGAGCGCCGACAAAATAATCGATCAGGCAAAACAGGCCGGCGGCTATATGGTTTCCAGTTCCCTCTCGCGGCCCGAGGAGGCGCCTTTCGCTACCGTCGTCGTCAGGGTGCCGGCGGAAAATTTCCGCCAGACATTGGATTTTTTCCGTAAACTGGCGGTCAAAGTCACCTCCGAGAATATTTTGGGGGATGATGTCACCGATCAATACACCGATATCCAAGCAAGACTGGCAACCCTGGAAAAAACAAAAACGAAGTTCGAGTCAATTTTAGATCAGGCCGCCAGGATAGAAGATATCCTTAATGTTCAAAGAGAAATTATTAGCTTGCAGGACCAAATTGATTCCCTCAAAGGCCAGGCGAAATACCTCGAGCAGACAGCCAAACTCGCCAAAATCACCGCCTACCTTTCTACCGACGAGCTGGCTCTGCCGTATGCGCCGACCAAGACATTCAGGCCGGCGGTTATCCTCAAACAGGCGGTTCGTTCCTTGATTACCACCCTAAGAAGCCTTGCCGGACTCGGTATCTGGGTGGTGGTTTATGCCGCCATCTGGGCGCCGGTTCTTCTCGGAATCTTCATTTACAGAAAATGGAAGGCCAAAAGAAACCCCCCGCTATGCCAATAGCTTAAACCCGTTTTTTTAGTGAGCGTGATGGGCCTCTTCGGCTGCCATGGCCTCGGTCTTAGTTTGATGAATGGTGCCATCGGGGTGATTGGGCGGCGCGTAAATCGTGTAAAGCTTTAGTTCTTTCTCGGCAGAGGTATTAATCACATTGTGCTCGGCGCCTGCCGGCACAATCACCGCCATGCCGTCTTTCACCAAATATTCCTCGCCATTGATAATCACCTTGCCCTCCCCACTTTCAAAGCGGAAAAATTGATCCACTTGCGGGTGAACTTCCATGCCGATTTCCTCATTGGGCCCCAGACACATCACCACTAACTGACAGTAGTTACCGGTAAAGAGGACCTGGCGGAAATAGGTATTTTCCAGCGTTTTTTCTTCAATATTGCCAACGTATCCAGTCATTATTTATCACCTCCTTTTTTATCCGTCCATAAGTGCTCCTCACGCCGTGTGCGAATAGTACTGAAAAGGCGTGAGGCAAACTTTGGCGGGTTTTCCAATTAATGATATCATAAAGTAGTGGAGGTCTACGACTACCAGATAATTGCCAACCTTTTGTCCGGTAAGGGCCTGGCGAGGCAAAAGTTGGCAGAGATTAAGGGCTATTTAGACTCTCAAGGAATAACCTACCGTGTCTTAGAACTTGCCCGGCGCACGCCGATAAGCCAAATTCCCTCGGACGGCAGAATAATAATAAATAAGGGAGTAATTTGTATTGGCGGCGACGGCACAGTTTCGGAAACAATTGGTTATGTGAAGAAAAGGAATTTAGACGTTCCCATTATTATTGTTCCAACAGGAACGGCTAATTTTATTGCTGGCTTACTTGGAGCGCGAGAGGATTTATCGCCGGACCGGCTTCTTTCTGGCCGGGGAAAAAACTTCGACTTGGGCGTCTATCAATGCGGTGCTAAAACCGACTATTTTCTGATTGGCATGGGCTACGGCTTTGAACAGCGCTTTCTCGCGATTGCCAAGGACACCCATAAAAAACTCCTGGGAAAATTAACCTATTTTGCCAGTGCTTTCCGGGAATTATTTAGGCTTAAGCCGATAAATTACCGTCTTAAGTTTGACGGAAAAAATTTGGAGGTTAGGGCGGCGATGCTTGTGGTTTTAAATTTCCGACCCAAGCTGACAGCCTTTTTGCCGCTTGCGGTTGAAGAGGACGTCAAATATGACGATGGTGCCTTAGATGTATATTTGGTTGAGCATAAAAGTTTTATCCACTCATTCTTTGGGATTCTATTGTTCCATCTCATGGGTAAATATACTTTTGGTTTGGTGCAAAGATATAGAGCTAAAAAAGTGGAAATAGCGGCGGATGAGCCGTCAGCATCCCAAGTAGACGGAGAGATGAAAGGCCAGCTGCCGGTTAAAATTTCCCTTATTTCCAGGGGTATTAACTTTTTGGTCTAAGACAAGTTTTCAAAAAATAAGATGATCGCCCAAAAATATTATCAGGAAATCTTGGCGAAACTTAAGGCCAATCGGGGAGAACCGAATAAGCACTTTTCCCTAAACTATGATGGCAACAATGACCCCTCCTTGCATATTTCTAGTCCGGCCCGAAGAGAGCTTGCCAAAGAGTTTGCCAAAAGCCATAAAGATCTAACACTAGGGGAACTTGTCGTGGTCTTGGGCCTTTTGTACCGGGGTAAATATTCCACGGAAAAGAGTTTTGCCAGCAAGTTATTGCACTTTTATCCGCGCTTGAGAAAGCAGCTTAACCCCCGGCTGGTTGATGTGTGGCTGGATAGTCTAAAAGGTTGGTGTCAAGTGGATTCAATTTGTCAGTCCGTTTTCTCTGCCGAAGAGCTGCAAGAAAATTGGCAAAGCTGGAAAGCTTTGATTTCCGAGCTGGCCAAAGACAAAAATATCAATAAAAGACGGGCGAGCTTAGTACTTTTGACTCGCCCGGTGCGCCATTCAGAAAATAAGGAATTTGCCAGACTGGGTTTTTCCGTTATTGATCTGCTGAAGGCGGAAAAAGAGATTTTAATAACTAAGGCTATTTCCTGGCTGCTGCGGGATATGGTTAAGCTTCACCGCGAAGACGTTATCTCTTACCTAAAGGAGAACAAGGCCTCTTTGCCCAAGGTGGCTGTCAGAGAGACAAGAAGGAAGTTAGAGACAGGCAGAAAGTAATTGTTGCCTTTCGCAATAACTTATAGTATAATCCGCCCAAGCCCGAGAGGAGATTTGAATGTCAGCAGAAAAGGCAATCGCGAGTTCTAAATATAGCGAAGTAATGGCAGCATTTCAGAGATTCTTAAGGGTATGTTCTGCCCCGGAGGTTTTAATGCGAAGGGGGGATAAAGTTGTTGTTTTGCCGGTTGAGAGCAAGGGAGTACCCGCCCTTAATTTAGTAGAGGGATCCGTTGCCTTTTTTGCGCTAAGCGAAATGGCAATAAGGGCTTATTGGCTCCCCGGGCGATCAATGCAGGCGTCTAGTGTGGCATCTATCTTAAGCCGGTGTCCTTCTCTCGAAGAAGCTCTTTCAGAAATGAACATATTGCTAAGGAGAACTAGCGGAAAGCATAACGGCGTGTCTGTTAACGAGATAACAGATGTAGACGAGGGCAGACTAGCTTGTGCCCTCAGCCAGGGAATATGCCAAAGAGCGCTGGAAGTTCATAGAGTAACCAGGGGAACTATGGATGGGCTCTCGCCCGATGAGGCTTTAGAGCGGCGCTTTAGGAGAATGGCAAATGGGGATGGCCTAGATGATTGGTCGTTGGACGGATACGGTTCACTAGTGTTAACCGATTGTGTTAGCCTAGCGACTCAAGACCTCCTTGCTTCTTAGCTTGATAATGATTGTGCCTAGACCCTTAGGGTCTAGGCCGGCACGCCGTTGTTCCCACAGGGAAAATTTCTTAGTTTAGCCGCGCTCAAGGACGGGTTATGAAGCCGTTTACTCCGTGAGTTTTGGAAGCCTGGAATTCGTGGCCTTGAGCCTATCAATGAGCCAAATGCGGAGAAGGGTAGAGAGGTTGATCCCGTAG
>Ga0194111_10009461_pt1 | contig 10605 bp, 7 predicted proteins | sample TA2KigC300mmetaG_FD_146194 | JGI IMG/M metagenome (GOLD analysis project Ga0194111, IMG submission 146194) | Freshwater microbial communities from Lake Tanganyika, Tanzania - TA2015033 Kigoma Deep Cast 300m | ecosystem: Environmental > Aquatic > Freshwater > Lake | place: Tanzania: Lake... | reverse complement strand
GATGCCTCCCATCAAGGGCCTGAAGGTTTGGGAATCGCCGGACGATCACACCATGATCATGTTGTTGTCCAAGGCCGAATGGATTGTCAGCAGGGCGGGTTATTCCAGTTGCATGGATTATGCCTGCCTGCGGTCCTGGTGGCCTGACCGTACCCGGCCTTGGAGGATCTGCACCGTCTATGCGCGCGGTCACAGCGAACAAGCTTACCTGGGCCATCGCCTAAAGCGCATGGGGCAGTCAGATTTTCGCCGGGAAAGTACCTTTGATTTGCGGGAAGCGTGGCTGAACCGAGGGAAGTTTAGGTTTACCTACGCATTTACGTCATCTCCCCTTGAGTCCAATGAATCCTCCCATTTTGTCTGAGCCGGAATCCACCTTGCCAACAGCCCCTTTCCGGTTGCTCGTGGTCGTGGACCAAAACAGCCCTCGGCTGAGGTACACCTTGGAATGGACCCTGCGAGAGCGCTTGGGCATTGATTATCAAATCCAGGAGTCCCCCGGGCCGATGACCCTTGGAACCAGGCAGGGTTTCGATGGGGTGATGCACTACGGGGTCCGTGAAGCCCACGACGGGGCTCTGTTCCTCGCCGCTGAGGGCTTACTGCACGAAAAGGGGATTCGACCCTATGCGAATAACCAACCCGGTGCACCTTGGACCGGCAGCCTTCGCCGCGTGGAGGTGCAGGGTCTTTCTTTGCCGGCGATGTTTCCTACGGAACATGAGTTGGGGCATGATCCCTTGGCTGGGATTTTCTGGCTATTGAGCCGCTACGAGGAATACCAACGAACGGAACGGGATAGCCTGGGGCGATTTCCGGCCTCCGCCTCTTGGTTGGCCCAAGAAGGGTTCTTGGAATTTCCCTTGGTGGATGGCTATGTACAGCAGTTGGGGCAATGGTTATCCCGCAACTTCGAGGGTTACCACGTCCCCCAGCCGGCCCGAACGGTGCAGCCTACGATTGATGTTGATTTGTGTTACAGTTACTTGGGTAAACCGTTGCATCGACAACTCGGGGGATGGTGCAGGGACATCCTCCAAGGACGTTGGCAAGAGGTATTGCTGCGCCTACGCGTTCTATTGGGTCTCGCATATGATCCCTATGATCGCTATGCTACCTTGCAGGATATGCACCGTCGCTGGGAGAATGCATCGCCCTGGTGCAAGCGTCCACTTTATTTTTTGCTCATGGCGGATTACGGCGGGTTGGATCAAGGTCATTCGCCGCAAAGCCCTTATTTGCATCGTGTTATACGATTTCTTCGGGATACAGAGGCCCAAATTGGTTGGCATCCCTCCCTGCGTTCCAACGCGAATGCGTCGTTGGCCACGAAGGAGTATAAGACTTTGGAGGCCTTGGCAGGTCCAATATCTGCCTCTCGGCAACATTATTTGGTGCTGAACTGGCCGACCCAAGCCCAACGTCTGCACTCCATAGGCATTCAATCGGAATACAGCATGGGTTACGCCGAAAGACTCGGTTTCAAGGCCGGGACACTGCACCCCTTTGGGTGCTATGATTTGGTCCAAGAGCAAGAGCTTCCGTTGCGTCTTTTTCCGTTGACTGTCATGGATGCCACCTTGAAGCATCATTTGCGTTTGGATCCCGAACAGGCCTGGGCGAAGGTTCAGCCACTGCTGAAGGCCTGGGAGCAGTACGGAGGCTATTTCACCTTGTTATGGCATAATTCAACAGGGGAATCGGGCGCAGACGGATCGCAAGGCATGGACCAGTGGCTAGATTTTTATCAAAAATGTTACGAACGAGTATTGGGCTTGGATCGAGTGGATGCCGCTCCTTTGGGATCGGCTACTGGGGAGACGCTTTTGGACGGAAAGTGGACGGTTCATCCCCTGAGCCAATCAGAGCGGGCAACCTGGGATCAATCCCTACCCTCCACGGCATCGGTGTACCATTGCCTTGCCTATTTGGATCATCGTCTGGGCGGGCAATGGGCGTTGCTGCTCTCCCCCAATCAGGAATGGGCCTTGCCCATCCCCGGAGGTTTGGCGCCATGGACTCGCCTTCTTCGACAACCCTTGATGGTCCAGCATTACCAAATCATGAGGGTTGCATTCAATGAGGGACAAGTTCGTCCTTCAGACGATCAGGGCTTGGCCAGCGTTCAGGTTTATGTCTCTTTGCTCAAGGCTTTGGATCGTCGCTACCAATGGGTGGATTGGCAGCTGGATTGCCACGATATGCCACCCTTGTTGAAAGCCTTGCTTCCCAGCCCACGATGGTTATGGACGGCCAAACCTTCTTATATCATCCCCGTGGAATCTAGCGCCGAGAATCAATGGAAGAATTACAGCGATCATCATCGCCGTTATTTACGAAATCCCTTGGATGCGGAATTCTTGGCCCTTACCTCCTGGGATCAAGCCTTGGAACAGCCGGGTTTGGAACCTGCCCTGGACTTGGGGCTGCAAAACAAAGCGGGGTGGGGCCGGGTCCATATCCAACAAGCCAAAGAACTTATTCGAACGATGTTATCGAATGGACGGGGGACCTTGTTTGTGCTCCGACGAAGCGATACCTTTCTGGCGGCTGCTGTGTTATGGCATTCCGGCGATGCGCTGGTTTATCAGTTTGCTTGGGATAACTCCCAAGGCCGAACCGACCGGGCGGCTATGCATTTGGTGCATGCGGTCTTGGGATGGGCCCGCCTACAATGTTGTGCCGATGGTAAAGTCACTTATGCATTTCTGGACATGGAGGGCTCCGAAATCCATGGTCTGCAACGATTTTATGCAGGCTTCGGTGCTAAACCACGCAGGTATTGGCGGATTATCAAGCGCCTAATCTAAGCCAAGGCTTAGAGAACGATATCCTTGTTTTGCTCTTCTTGGAGGGAGACCTCGATGTCTTTCAACATGGTTTGGTAGGCTTGCAGGTTGAGTAGGTAGCGCAAATGCAGGTTGACATCTTCGAAGCAATGCAAGGCCGAGCTTGTCTCTATGCAGAAGTAGCCTTGGTTGTCCTTGAGGAATGGACGAATGGGCCCTGCCAAGGTATTGATCACCACACGTTCCTTGTCCGTGTCCATGGGAAGTCTCGAAACTTTGGCATTGATGACCACCAATTGACCTCGGTAATAAAGGAGTTGATGCCGTTTGGCATGGGTGGTGAGCAGGTCATGGTGAGTGAAGGCATGAACAATATCAGGTCGAATTCCAGTCAAGGTCTTGCTGAAGGCAGGGTTGGCTGGATTGAATTCGAGGAAGGGAGCTACGGTTTCCGTGAAGCGGCTATCCAAATCCGGTAATTCTTGGAGGCTATGGCAGAGCCCGGGAATTTTTAGCCCATATTGGCGGATTTCGTGTTGATGGTACAGGACGCTTTTGGAAAGGTGTCGGGTACTATCGCCACCCTCACCGGATTTGCGAGTGCGAGATGGGCGGTTGTTGAGGAGATCTCTTAATTTCTCAATCAGTCGTGCAAGGTGGCTCATGCCGCAAACTTAAACTACCTCTGTGGATTTGAAAGAATAAGAGGATATAATAATCCCTCAATAGGTCAATTCCAAGGAGCTTTCGGCGCGGAACACGTCCACGATAAGTCCGTCCCGGTCCACTTTGACAAAGAGAGGCGTCGCATAGAGCACATAGGCTTCCACGGTAGGACCTTGGCGGCCTAGGGGATCTTGCAAATGGGTCCAGGCAGGTAGGGTGGCGATGGTGGAGGCCCAATCCTGGGCAGACCCCCCCACGGAGATCGTTGTTACCGCCCAATCGGGATGCTTGGAGGACCACCAACGGTAAAGTTTGGGCAATTGTTCCAGACAATGCCCGCAATCAGCCGCCCAGAACACATAAATTCCTTCGGTCGGTTGCAAACCAACCACCTGTCCTGCCGCATTGACCAGGCTATCCATACGGGGGGCTTTGGCGCCTTGGCTGATGGGGGCGTAGTGCCGGAGGTTGTCCCTCAGTTTGCGCTCCAATTCCGGATCGGTGCACGAATTGTTCTCGGACAAGAGTTGGGAAAGCAATTGGAGGGCTTTGGGTTGTTGCATCTGCTGAAGACCAAGGCGCAAGAAATCAGCCACGGGTACCACATAACGGGGACTGCTTTTGAGGTGGTTCATCAGGGATTCCACAAAACGCATGGCTTGTATTTCTTCGGAATACACGGAATCAGGCTCAAAAAGCCGATAATATTCCACAACCATCTTGGGCAACACATTATGGTACAAGTGAACGGTGTCGCTGAGGTCCATCAAGTTCAGGTAGCGCCCCGGCTTGAGTTCTTGGCGTAAACGTTCCGGTCGATTACCGACGAAAGGGGCTTCCAAACCCAAGAGGCGCAGGCCCAAATCCGAATCCGGAGCTTGAATCATCCGTATAAGCAAGCCCTCCGCGGTCTCGATGCGTTGCATTTCGCTTTGGGCGCCGTCCAACATGGCCTTGGCTTGTGGAAATTCGACGGTCAATTGGTCCAGTAATTGGAGTTGATTGCGCAAACGGACCAGTTCGTTGCGGGTATCGCGGTAGATCTTCCACGATGCACCGCGACGAATCAGGACCGAATCAGGACCCAGTGCCTCAAAATCCAGACCTTTGCCGTCCCATAACACCGCATTTTGGCCGCCGGGCCAAACCATTTGGTAGAAACCGTGGTAAGCGGTGACCGGCATCTCGAAACGCACCACCCCGTTGCTGTCTGTTTGCGCGACCGCGACGGTATCGGATTGATGCAGGCGAACCGTGGCAAGGACCACCTTGGTGCCGGGCTCGGCAGGGATTTTGGCCAGGATCAGCGGGTTGGCTTGCTTTGCTTGGCGTTGCTGTGCCATAGCCGAAGGGATCATCAGGCTCCAGAGCAGGCCTATCCCCAGCATAAGGCACTGAATATCCAAGGTGGGACGATACGGTTCAATGGGCTTATTCATACAGCAAAAATTGTCAAAGGACAAATATCGGCAGCCCAAGGATAACGATATTTGCGGCATGACAGATCGCCAAGTAATTTTTTCGATGGCCGGGGTGACCAAAACGCTACCCACCGGCAAGATCATTCTCAAGGATATCTACCTTTCTTTTTTTTTCGGGGCCAAAATCGGAGTCCTCGGTTTGAACGGCGCGGGTAAATCGACCCTGCTCAAAATCATTGCCGGGTTGGACAAGAACTACCAAGGCGAAGTGGTCTTCTCCCCAGGTTACAAGGTGGGTTACCTATCGCAGGAGCCGGAATTGGACTCGACCAAGACGGTTAGGCAAATCGTCGAAGAAGGGGTGGGTGAAACCATGGCCTTGTTGGCGGAATTTGATGCGGTATCGGCTGCCTTCGGGGAGCCAGACGCGGACTTTGATGCATTGCTCAAGCGCCAATCCGAAATCCAAGAGGCCCTGGATGCCTCCGATGCCTGGAATATTGATACCCGTTTGAACATGGCCATGGAGGCCCTTCAATGCCCTCCGGCGGATGCCTTAATTGACCGACTGAGCGGGGGAGAACGCCGCCGCGTTGCTCTATGTCGTCTGTTGTTACAGGAACCTGAAATCCTTTTGTTGGACGAACCTACCAACCACCTGGACGCTGAAAGCATTGATTGGTTGGAACAACATTTGCGTCGTTATAAGGGTACCGTTATTGCAGTCACCCATGATCGCTATTTCTTGGATAATGTGGCCGGGTGGATTCTGGAATTGGATCGTGGCGAAGGCATTCCTTACCAAGGCAATTATTCGGGATGGTTGGAACAAAAATCCAAGCGCCTGGCCCAAGAGGAAAAGAGCGAAAGCAAAAGACAGAAAACCCTGCAACGTGAATTGGACTGGGTACGCATGGCGCCCAAAGCCCGTCACGCTAAGTCCAAGGCCCGTTTGACGGCTTACCACAAATTGTTGGACGAGGACAGCAAAGAGAAAGAAGCTCGTTTGGAGCTCTTTATTCCGTCCGGACCCCGTTTGGGCAATACGGTGATCGAGATTGAGGGGGTGAGCAAGGCTTTTGGGGCGAGGACGCTGGTCAAGGATTTGACGTTTAGTCTGCCACCGGCCGGGGTGGTGGGCATCATCGGCCCCAACGGGGTGGGCAAAACCACGTTGTTCCGCATGATTGTGGGTCAAGAGAAAGCGGATACCGGAACCGTTCGCATCGGGGAAACGGTGCAGTTAGCCTATGTGGACCAATCCCACGATGATTTGATTCCGGACAAGACGGTGATTGATCTGATCTCCGGGGGAACCGAATACGTGATGGTGGATGGTCGCCAAGTGAATGCACGGGCTTACCTCAGCAAATTCAATTTTACCGGTTCTGACCAAAACAAAAAGCTTAAAGATCTCTCCGGCGGGGAGCGCAACCGTGCGCATTTGGCGCTGACCCTCAAGCAGGGGGCGAACGTTCTTCTCTTGGACGAACCGACCAACGATATCGATGTGAATACGTTGCGGGCTCTCGAAGAGGCCATCGAAAATTTCCCGGGTTGTGCGGTCATCATATCGCACGATCGCTGGTTTTTGGATCGGGTGTGCACGCACATGTTGGCCTACGAAGGGGACGGAACGTTTTATTGGTTCGAGGGTAATTTTGCGGATTACGAAGAGAATCTGCGGCAGCGCAAAGGGGAATCGGCCTTGCGTCGTAACAAATACCGAGACCTCAGCGGTAAAACTTCCTAAATAATTTGAACCCCATGCCTTCGACCCTCAAAACCCTGCTGCTGGACGGCGATGCGGTGGCCCGCAAGTTGACCCGTATTGCCCTGCAAATCAGAGAGGATAACTTCGACGAAACGCGAATTTTGTTGGCCGGGGTCAAAAACCGTGGGCTGGAATTGGCCCAACGACTGCAAGCGGAATTGGCGGTGATTGCCCCGGAACTCGAGGTGGTGGTGGATTATATTCGGATGAACAAGGATAACCCGGTGCACGATGAAATCACTACCGGGATAGATCCAATGTTATGGAAAGACGAGGTGGTGGTGGTGGTGGATGATGTGGCGCATTCGGGCAAGACCTTGCTTTGGGCGTTCAAGCCCTTTATGCAAACGGTTCCCCGCAAATTGCAATGCGCTGTTTTGGTGGACCGCTCCCACAAGCATTACCCGGTGCATGCTGATTTTGTGGGCTTGTCCCTGGCGACCATGATCCAGGAACAGGTGCAGGTGGTGATTGCGCCCAACGGCGGCGCCATTACCGTGTACCTCCGCTAGTGGGCGGGGGCAAACGGTCCGCTAGATTGCAGTACAAAGCCCCCTAGAGGGCGGCTATCATTGAAATTTCGACGTTAACACCGCGGGGTAGGCCGAGGACAGCTACGGTCTCGCGGGCCGGCACAGATCCTTCGCCGAAATAGCTTCCGTACACCGCATTCATGGCCGCAAAGTGGTCCATGCTGGACAAGAAAATGGAGGCTTTCAGGACCTTGGCCAAGCTGCTCCCTCCTGCTTCCAGAATCGCGACGAGGTTGCGCATGACTTGATGGGTTTCTTCCTTGACATTCTCGCCCACCAACGAGCCGGTCTGAGGGTCCAAGGCGATTTGCCCTGAGATGTACAACAAATCCCCATGGCGAACCGCCTGGGAATAGGGCCCGATGGGGGCAGGAGCCAGGGGGGTATTAACGATATGCATGGCCAAAGCTACGCTTCACAGCGGGGATGTTAACGACGGCGCCACTATGTAAATTTGGGACAACGGGAGCCCTAAGGCCTTGTTTTCATTCGTTGATTGTTACACTATGTTGATATGGATATGGGGACCTCCTCTTCCCACCGCCAAGGTGGAGGCATGGATCCTGCAAGGGCATCGCGTGTTGCACCAAGATTTTCAAGAGGCTGAACCTGATTTGGTGCTGGTCACCGATGGGGAGGATTGTCCCGATCAATTACAGAGGCTGGAAGCCCTGCGGTCGTTAGCAATGAAGTCGGTCAAAACCAAAGTTCTCTTTCATGCCGTGGCCCAGCCATTCCCGTCCGATGGTCTCGTTCAATGGGCGGCCTGGAATGCCTGGCCGGATGCCTTGGAATCGGATTGTTGGGAGATCGCGATCCCTGCAATGCACGATAGCGAGGCCTTGCGCCTGGAATGGCGTGCGTTAGCCGCCGCCTTGCAACTCGAATTGGTCTTCTGTCCCAATCGCGGGGGCATGGTCACCCCCAGGGTCCTGGCTTGCCTCATCAACGAAGCGTACCTAACCCGTGATCAGGGAGTGGCCACGGCTGAAGACATCGATTTGGGCATGCGATACGGAACCAATTATCCCCGTGGGCCCTTTGAATGGTGCCGGCGCATTGGCGCTCCCCGCATTGTCCGGGCTTTGGATGCCTGGGCCGTCCTTGATCCCGCCCAAGACGCGTACAAGGTGGCGGAGGGCTTGCGACAAGAGGCTTTATCTCAAAAAAATAAATTGTTATGAAAAATTATCTCTCCAATTTCCGACCTCTTCGGGTTTTTCATCCCACGATCCTGGCCATGCCCTTGGTCACCATGTGGGCAGGGACCTCGGCATTGGGACAATCCTTCTTGCTCCCGGGCAGGCCATCGCCGGTGGTGTTACGAGGCTGGGATGCGGGAGATACCACACTTATTGAGCTGGAGGACTACCTGACCAAGGCCTCTGCGGTCAAAGAGGTCATGGTCCAAACGGGTTGGCAGCAGCAAAAATCCAGTGACGGCAAACAATTGTTGTTGTTCCGTAATTCGACCGCCAAATCCCCTCCATATAAGACCTTGAAACCAGAGGGCACGGAGATTTCCAAGGAAGGCGCGGCCGGCAGAGTTTCTTCTGTACAAGTTCTTGATATTCAAGATCCCGCATTGGTTCCCCTATGGCCATTGAGCCTTGTTTTGAAGAACGGTGAGGTCTTGGATATTCCGGTGAAGGCACCTTTGTTACGAGAAGCCTTGTTTCGTTACAAACCTGGCCAAGGAGAGAAGGTGGAGTCGGTGACAGTGGCCGGGGATTTCAACGGTTGGAGTGAGAAGAATCATCCGATGGTCTACGTGGCCGATGCCCAAGAATGGCAACTGCGTTTGAAGCTTGCGGCAGGGTCCTACCCGTACCAGTTGGTGGTCAACGGAAAGTGGATGCTTGACCCCGCCCAAGCCAAGACCCGTGACAACGGGCTGGGTGGCATCAATTCGTTGTTACGTCTGATGCCGGAAGGGGATGATGCCCCGGCCTTGGACTTGGTGCAGGCCAACGAAGATCAAGTGCAGTTGGTATGGGCCGGTCGCCCGGCTGGGGTCTTGGTTTTTTGGGAAAATATGCTGATCATGCGGGTGGAGCCGGGACGTTCTCCCAAAGAACTTGTGGTCAATGTCCCCAAGGAGGCTGCGCGCCAAGCCAGGTCTTTTCTGCGCATTTATACCTACAACGCCAAAGTTCCCGGGAATGACCTGCTCATTCCCTTGTTCAAAGGGAAGGTGGTTCAAAACGCCAAAGACCTGACCCGGCAAGATGCCGAAGCCCAAAGGATGTACTTTGTGTTTGTGGATCGCTTTGCCAACGGGGATACCACCAACGACCAACGGGTGGATCACCCGGAGGTGCACCCCAAGGCCAATTATTGGGGAGGGGATTTGCAAGGTGTTTTGAACAAAATTCAGGAGGGTTATTTTGATCGCTTAGGCATCAACAGCCTGTGGTTATCGCCGATTGTTCAGAATCCTTTGGGGCCTTACCGGGAATGGCCCAAGCCCAACCGCATGTATTCGGGTTACCACGGGTATTGGCCAATATCGTCCAGCAGGGTGGATCGACGCTTTGGTGATGAAGCCTTGTTACGAAAACTTATCGATACAGCGCATGCGCACGGTATCAACGTTTTATTAGATTATGTGGCGAATCATGTGCATCAGGAACATCCTCTCCTAAAGCAGCATCCGGATTGGATTACCACCTTGGATTTGCCGGATGGGCGAAAGAATATACGCATCTGGGATGAGCATCGCCTTACGACTTGGTTTGATACCTTCATGCCCAGTCTGGATTTGGAGCGTCCTGAGGTGTACCGAACGATGAGTGATTCGGCCTTGTATTGGCTGGAGCAATTTCCCTTGGATGGTTTTCGACACGATGCCACCAAGCATATCCCGGAGGTTTTTTGGCGGACCCTGACCCGCAAAATCAAGGAGCGTATTGTGGGACCACAACAGCGCTCGATTTACCAGATCGGGGAAACCTTTGGCAGCCGGCAATTGATAGGATCCTATATCGGAAGCGGGATGATTGATGCCCAATTTGATTTCAATCTCTATTTCGATGCCCGTTCCGCCTTGGCGAGCGATCGCAGCGAGATGAGCATGCTTCGCCAGAGTTTGGAGGAGTCTTTTCTGTTCTACGGTCATCAGCACAGCATGGGGAATATATCGGGGAACCATGATATGCCGCGCTTTATCGCTTACGCTTCAGGTGCCTTGAAGTTCGACGAAGATCCCATTGCGGCAGGCTGGGATAGGGCAGTGGAAATTCAGGATACCTTGGGCTACCGCAGGCTGCAAATGCTGCAGACCTTCATCATGACCATCCCCGGGGTTCCAGTTGTGTATTACGGTGACGAAATTGGAATGGTGGGCGCCGGCGATCCGGATAATCGTCGTCCCATGCTCTTCCAGGGATTGAATCCCCACGAGGAACAGACCCGCCGCCACT
>Ga0194111_10009456_pt1 | contig 10609 bp, 11 predicted proteins | sample TA2KigC300mmetaG_FD_146194 | JGI IMG/M metagenome (GOLD analysis project Ga0194111, IMG submission 146194) | Freshwater microbial communities from Lake Tanganyika, Tanzania - TA2015033 Kigoma Deep Cast 300m | ecosystem: Environmental > Aquatic > Freshwater > Lake | place: Tanzania: Lake... | reverse complement strand
TCCCCCGCACCCCCTCCCCCAATCCCTTAAGGCGAAATTAAATGGCAGGGAAAGTCGGGGCCGCTGGCCCGACTTTCTCAGCCCCTTACACGGGTTGGGAGGGGGGTGTGGAGGGAGGGCAGGGCCGTTGGCCCTGGCCCTCCCCCCACATTTCATTCTCCCGCCACCCTCCCCCCGCACGACGACCCCTGGCCCGCGGTGCAGCCGTAGCAGTGGTCTTCCAGGCGGATGCGCCTACTTTCCAGGATGGGTCGGTCAAATTCCCGGATGGTCTGAGGCAGGCCCTCTTTTAGGGGCAGGTCCAGGGCCTGGTTGAAATCGCAGTCGTAGAGGCGGCCGTCCCAGGAGACGCTGATGAGGGTGCGGCACATGAGCCCGGCCACGGTGGCCGGGTTAAAGGAGGCCGCCAGCTTCCCCATGTACATATCCAGGTTGCTGGACCTCTGGAGGTATTCCTTAAACCTGCCGATGGGCATGTTGAGGAGGGTATAGAGACAGTGGAAGCGGATGCCGTAGCGTTTTTCCAGTTCCCGGCGGAAGATCTGCTCCAGGGCTTCTTGTTCCGGAGGGAAATAGGCCCCAGCCGGGTTGTACATCAGGTGGAGTTCCAGGTCTGACTCCGGCTCCCCGTAGCCCAAACGGTTGAGGCGCCGCAGGGCTTCCAGGCTCTTGAGAAAAGTCCCCGGCCCCCGCAGGCGGTCCACCAGGTCTTCCTGATAATAAGGGAGGGAGCAGATCAGCTCCACCCGCCGGTCCCGAAAAAACCGGGGCAGGTCCTCAAAGCCAGGTTCCAAGAGGACGGTGAGATTGCAGCGGCTGCGAAGCCGCAGCCCCAGATCGTACAGCCGGTCCACCAAATAACGGAAATGAGGATTGACCTCCGGGGCGCCCCCGGTCAAATCCATCACCGGAATGGCCCAGCGGGCCGCGGCTCGAATGACCTCGTCCACGGTTTCCCGGGCCATCTGCTCCGAGCGGTGGGGACCGGCCTGGAAGTGGCAGTGCTTGCAGGCCTGGTTGCAGCGCCACCCCAGGTTCACTTGCAGGGTCTCCACCCCGGCGGCCTGCAGCTCGAGATAACCCAGACCCTCCAGCTTCTGGGCAAAGGGGACCATCAGCCCTCTCAGATGGTGATCTTGGCGGCCACGTTGTGGGCCTGGATGCCGTGAATCAGGGTGGCGCCCCCCCGGATGGCCGCGGCCACGTGGATGGCCTCGGTCATCTCCTCCATGTTGGACCCCGACTCCAGGCTGGCCCGGGTGTAGGCGTCGATGCAATAAGGGCACTGCACCGCGTGGGCCACCGCCAGCGCGATAAGGGCCTTTTCCCGCTGCGTCAACGCACCGGCGGCCATCACCTCCTGGTAATAATTCATGAAAATGTCATAAAGCTCCGGGCGATATTTGCCGAGTTCCGGAAAGCGGTTGAGGTCTTGTTCTTCGTAATAGTGGGACATCGGCGCTCCGATAAAAGAAGGGTAAAAGGCAAAAAGGGTGAAGGGAAAAAGGGATTTATCTTTCCCCTTTTCGTCTTTTCCCCTTTTCCCCTTTTACCCCAAATAATAAGGCGGGATACGGCAAAGGCAATCCCGGTTCCCTTAAAAACGGGTAAATCCGGTAAACCGGTACAGATCCCCCATGAGTTCTTCATATTCGCCCTTGAGCTTCTGATAAAGCCGGGCGTTCTCCATGGCCAGGGCTGCCTGCTCCGCCAGCGAGGACAGAAAGGTGATTTCTTCGTCGGTGAAATCCCGGGGCTCCGCGGTGTAAATGCGCATGACACCGATGACCTTGCCCTTCAGGTTGATGGGCACCGACAGCACCGACTTGATCCCTTCCTCCTGGGCCTCCTTGGAGTAGGTGGCTCGGGGGTCTCTGACGATGTCATAAATGGAGACGGTTTTGCCCATCATGGCTTCGGTAAGGGACTTGTCGGTGCCCACCGGCCCCTTGTGGATATAGCGGTCGCTCAAGCCGTAGGAAGCCACCAGCTCCATCTGCTGGCGCTTTTCGTCCAGCAGGCGCACCGCCGCGGCCTTGACGTCCAGCGCGGTGGTGGCGGTCTTCACCAGCAGGGCCAGCACCTTTTTTACCTCCAGGGCTGAGTTGATGGCCTTGGTGACCTCCAACATTCCCTTAAGGAGATTGAGTTCCCGGGTGCGGGTTTCGTACATCCTGGCGTTCAAGATGGCCTGGCCGCCCAACTCCGCCACCGCCAAAGCGAAATCCACCTCTTCCATGGTGAATTCCCGGGGTTCGCTGGTGAGCAGCCGCATGGCGCCGATGACTTTGCCCTTGCTCATCATGGGGACGGCCGCCAGAGAGGCGATACCTTCCTCCTTGGCCTCCTGAGGGTACTGCATGCGCGGGTCGTTCTGGGCGTCAAAAATAGCCACCGGCCGGCCCCGCAGGGACTCGGCGATGCTCTTGTCCATGTCCACCGGCCCCTTGTTGAGGTACTTGTCACTCACCCCCACCGATGCCGCCAGTTCCAGGGTGTTGGTCTTGGGATTGACCAACCGGATGGTGGCCCCTTTGAGGTTCATGGCCTTGGTAATCTGGCGCACGATCTGATCCAGCACTTCATCCACCGACAGACTGGATGCCAGGACCTTGCTGATCTCCATGAAAATCTGCAGGTACATCCTTTCTTTAAATGCCATAATCGCCTCCTCCCTTGAAATAAGGCCAGATGGAATATGAATTATCGGGCATAAGATAGTAACTCAACGCCGGCTGGTTTAACTATATTTCCTAACATTAGATAAGACTGCTGCGCAATAGTTTCTTGTGAGAATTCTGCCCTCACCCCCTTCCTTCCCATCTTTACCAGCAGTTTCAAGAAATTCTATTTAAGCATGCGGCCCCGACGGCCTGTTCTTCCGATGAAATAACTAATCTTCCCATAAATGCCTGCCCTTATGCAGAGTGCGCCCTGCGCACCAAGTTCGGGGCTTCTCACCGGATTTTTAAAGCCTGATCATGCCTAAAAAGACACTGATCCTTGGCCGCTAACCATATACTGATCACCGATCACTGGTTACTGGTTACCATTTAGGCGGTGCGGGGAACCGGGTGGCTTAAAGATAAGAGCTAATTAGGGAAGAGCAACCTGAGAGCCAACCGGTCCGCACCCGCCATTTAGGCTTGGCGTACTACCTCTGACACCGGTTTTTTCGCTCCCCAAAAAGTTGCCATGGCTTCGGTTTTACCTGTAGGATGGTGAAATCTGCCGGTTCAACGTCCTTAGATAAATCTTATGTATCATAATTCCTCCTCACCCCCCAAAGATTTTTTTCCTGAGAAAATAATAATTATTGGTTGAAAAGATTGCCGCGGGGGTCCCCTGTCCGCAACGGACCCAAAACCATAAAAATGTTGCCAGAGGCTCTGTTTAATACTTTCAAACTCGCCCGAGGTACACGAACCCCATTTTTTTCTCAACGTTTGTAATTCCGGCCCCACTTCTGGTATAAATGGCCCAATGGAATTCATTCCCCTCTACTTCGGCGACCGCCTGACAGTAATCAATCCCCATGGAACCATCGGCGTGGTGACCCTGTGGTCCCGGGTGGACTACGTCATCGAGCGCTTCCGCCAGGCCGGAGTGGATTTGGACCCGGCCACCAGCCCCATCGCGGTCTTCGGCAACCTCTACGGCAACGGCCTTAGGGAGATGCTGCGGAACCTGCTGTATAACCCCCAGATCAACACCTTGCTCATATGCGGCAACAACCGCTCCGGCTCCAAAGAAGAGTTGGAGAACTTCTTTATCCATGATCTGGAACCGGTTTCAGACTCGCCAGTCAAGTACTTGTCAGAATTTGGAATCCCCTCCACCCCCTGGCGTATCCCTGGTACGCAACGATTAATAGACGGATTAGTAACGCGAGAATTATTTCAAGTTTCTCCGAAACTAAGCTGGTTGGGGGACCCTAAAGAAGATGACACAGTGGAGGAGATCAGGGAGTTCTTCAAAAATTTTAAACCCCAACAATCAAAGCCAATTCAGAGACCCGAACAGGTTCCTTCCCTCCCGGAAGTCAAGACCGAATACTTCCCCAGCAATCCCCGGTCCTTCGTGGTGGTCCGCGACTCCATTGTGGAATCCTGGAAAGAGGTCCTCTACCTTCTCACCCGCTTCGGGCGGCGGGTCACCCTGAAAAAAGGCGACCGCCTGGAGTTGCAGCATGTCAAGGTGGTGGTGGAAAAACCCCGGTTCGAGGCGGAAGCAAAGCTTAAGGCGGTGAATCTTGACCCCCAAAGACTGCGGCTCTATCAGGAAGAGCTATTAAGAGGAGAACTACGCCCCGACGAGACCTATCACTACGGCCACCGCCTGCGCTGCCACTTCGGGCTGGACCTTCTGGAAGCCTGCGCCGCCCGTCTTAAACAAGACCCGGAAGACCGAAAATCTTACCTGACCCTGTGGGATAATCCCCGGGACTTCACTGCCGCGGAAGGCCGCCCCTGCCTAGTATCTCTTTATTTTCGCAAGTTCGAAAACAGGCTCACCATGAGCGCCACCTTCCGCACCCACAACGCCATGGACGCCTACCCCTTAAACCTTTATGGCCTTATGGCGGTGCAGCAGAGGGTGGCGGCCCGGGCCGGACTGTCGCCGGGCGCCTTGGTGGTGATGAGCCACTCACTGGGCCTCGACCCCAGAGAGATGGACCGGGCGCTAATGGTGATCGGCAAAAGGCCCTTTAAGGTCCGGATGGACCCCATGGGCTACTTCCGGGTCACCCTGGACGGCAACGAAATCCTGGTGGAGCACCGTTTTGAAGATGTGACTTTAAAAGAATACCGGGGAAAGAAGGCTGAAAGGCTCCAACATGAGATCGCCCGGGACGCGGCCCTTTCTGATATCAACCATGCCATTTATTTAGGACGCCAGTTAGCCAAGGCGGAGTTGGCCCTTAAAGAAGGCCGGGAATTTGTGCAGGATTGAGTAGTGAAACCTAAAAGACTACTACAAAAGTTAGCCCAAGGGGCCTTACAAAATATATCTTTCCTTGACATGATGAATCTGGTGGTGAGCTTTGGCTTTAAACTGGTAAGAACCAGTGGTAGCCACCATATCTTCTCCCATCCCGGTATTCCCGAATTGGTCAATCTTCAGAAGGTGCAAGGGAAATCAAAACCTTATCAGATTCGCCAGTTTCTTCGTCTGGTAGAAAGATATAATATAAGAATGGAGGAAGACTGATGGGAGATTATCACATCAATATATTTTATAGTGAGGAAGACGGCGGCTATGTTGCTGATATTCCTGATTTAAAGTCATGCTCAGCTTTTGGCGAAACTCCGGAACAGGCCCTTAATGAATTGGAACGGGCCAAGAAAGCCTGGCTGGAGGCCGCCCGTCAGGAAGGCAAGCCTATTCCACCGCCGCGCTACCGGCCGGTAATCTACCAGGTTTCACGTTAAATCTCTGTCCATCTCATTATCTCGTTCCCGGCCAGGAGCTTGTGATAATAAAGAAGAAACTCTTGACTGGCGCGCCGGGCACGCCTTACTTTCTTAATACGCTTACAATCCTTTAGACAGGAGAACCCATGCCCTCCAAAACCATCTTCATCGAATGGGACGGCCCTTATGATTTTGACGAGTGGGAAGAATTGACCGATGAATCCTGCGACTACGGGCTCTACCAGATTTATGGGGTCCATCCGGTGTATGGCGAGGAAACCCTGCTTTACCTGGACCGGACCACGGACCGGCCCTTCGGGGCCAGGCTTTCCGATGAGCAGCCCTATTGGGAGGCCGAGGGCGATTTTCACCCCTTGAGCATCTATGTGGGGCGCCTGGCCGGGGAGATGACCCCCGGCGGCGACGCCTGGGGCCGGGAGATTGACCTGGCGACCCGGCTGCTCATCTTCGCCCATGCCCCGGTGTTCAACGGCCGGGAGTTGGGCGCGGCGCCGGACAGCGACCTCAAGGAGGTGCACGTCATCAACTGGGGCGCTCACATGGACCTGGCGCCGGAAGTCTCCGGGGCCAGATGGCTCTATAAATTCACCGAAATGGCCAATTATGATGTTTACGGGAAACATGGAGCCATGGGAGATTGAAATTTAAACCACTAAGACACAAGGATATTGGCGTCCTGGGACTCCAGGACGCCAAAAATTATTTCTTGGTGAATCTTTGTGTCTTTGTGTCTTGGTGGTAATATTCTAGTTTAGTATGACGCATATCGCTCCGGTGTTGGAAGCCCAGGCGGCCCGCCTCATCATGGTGGGCACGGTGCACAGCGATCCCCAGGGGTACGACCGGGCCTGGAAGCTGCTGCAATTTCTCCGGCCCGACCTCGTTTCCGTGGAGATCAGTCCTTTTTCCTGGCGCTACCGTCAGCGCCGGGAGCGGGACTGGCTCAAGCAGTTTTCTAAGGGCCTGGCCGGGCTGCCGGAATCGGCCAGAGGCCACCTGGCCCTCCAGCGCCTAGCGGCTCAGGTGGTCTTCCCCTTTGAAGCCCGGGCGGCCCGGGACTGGAACCGGGCTTATGAAACTCCCTGGCGGGCCCTGGACCTGGGGGAGCTTTCCCGGCGCCACCTGCCCCGCTACGGACGGGAGCTGCTCACCCGGGAAAACCTGGAGTCCCTGTTGACCACCCCGGATGGGTCCTTGAAAAACTGGGTGGCCGGGGAATTCTGCCGGGCCAGAAGGACCTGGGAGCATGGTCCCGGATGGCCGGCCATTTTCGATCATCCAGCCGCGCTCTATCGGGAGCGCTTCCTGGCCCGAAGACTCCGCGTTCTCGCGGCCAAGGGACGCGTAGTGCACCTGGGAGGCTGGGAACACCTGGCTCCCTGGCGGGACGGCCAGGGGCTTATTAATTGGCTGGCAGACCTCCATCCCGCCCGCATCCTTTTAGAAGACGCGGATTTGCTTCCCGATTCGGCATTTTCATGATAGAAGAAATGATTTATAAGGAAGCGGGTTGGTGGGTTGGCGGGTTAGCTGGTAAAGCTACATTCCTGCTCACTGCTCACTGACCACTGACCACTGGCAACTGATTACTGATCACTGATCACTGATTACTGATTACTGAAACCATGGAACTTCGCCCTCTAACACTACCTCTCGGCCCGGACCGGACCATCCGGGCGGTCCTGGGAATTCCACGCAGCACCACCATGGAGGCGGTGCTCGTGCTGGCCCACGGCGCCAACAACAATATGGACCACCCCCTCATCGCCGGGGTCCACCAACGGCTGGCCCGGAACGGGTTGGTGACAGTGCGCTTTAACTTTCCCTATATGGAGGAAGGGCGCCAGAAACCCGACCCAGACCCTTTCCTAGAGGGGGTCTATCGCCTGGTGGTGGAGTGCATCGGGGAAATGGAGGAGTTCAAAGGTCTGGAGATGTACCTGGGAGGGAAATCCATGGGCGCCCGGATAGCCGCGCAAATCGTGGCCCAGGATCTGGGCGCCAGCGGCCTGGTGTTTCTGGGTTATCCCCTCCATCCGCCGGGCCGACCTGAGCACCTGAGGGACCAGGCCCTCTACCGGCTCCCCTGCCCGGCCTTGTTTATCGAAGGTTCCCGAGACCCCTTCTGTCGCCTGGACCTACTGGGGCAGGTCCTGGGCAAAATGCCGGTGCGCACCGACCTCCACCTCATCCCCGGAGTGGGCCACTCCTATGAAACCAGCCGGGGCGCCATGGCCCCGGAAATCGTGGAGGAGGTGACCCGGGTGATCCTGGCCTGGCTGAATAGCCTTTGAGTTTTCTGTTTTCTGTTTTCTGTGAAATGAAATCCTTCGAATCTCGTGTTTGTTATGATTTTTCTTGCTAAACTTTTGAATTTCGACGGCAGTGGATTTTACCAGGGGTTTGTTCTTTTCCACAGAAAACAGAAAACAGAAAACAGAAAACAATAAGTCACTTACCCAAATGAGCGTAATCCTCATCATCGACGACGACGCCCCCACCCGGGAGGCCCTGGAAGCCGGCTTGAAAAAGCTGGGCCATGAAATCCACACCGCCGGCACCGGCGCCCAGGCCCTGGATGAAGTGCGGCGCTTTCCACCCGACCTGGCCATCATCGACCTGAGGCTCCCGGACATGACCGGCACCGAACTTTTTGGGGCCTTGCGCATCTTAAGGCCGGAAGCCATCGCCATCATGATTTCCGGCCACGCCACCGTGGATGAAGCCGTATCCGCCCTTAAAAGGGGGATTTACGACTTCATCACCAAAGACTTCCGCATGCAGGACCTGCGCAAGGTGGTGAGCAAGGCCCTGGAGACCCAGAAACTCATCGTGGAAAACCAGCGCCTGCGCCAGGCCTTGCAGGACCGGGGGCCCACAGGCCGCATTATCGGCCGCAGCCCCGCGCTCCTCAAAGTGATCCACATGGTCAACCAGGTGGCTTCCATCAAGAGCACCATGCTGCTGTCCGGGGAAAGCGGGGTGGGCAAAGAACTGGTGGCCGAAGCCATCCACTACCAGAGCCCCCGGAAGGACAAGCCCCTGGTGAAGCTCAACTGCGGCGCCCTGCCTGAAGGGCTCATCGAGTCGGAGCTTTTCGGCCACGAAAAGGGGGCCTTCACCGGGGCCATCCAGCAGCGCAAGGGCCGCTTCGAACTGGCCGACGGCGGCTCCTTTTTCCTGGATGAAATCAGCGAAATGCCTCAGGCTACCCAGGTGAAACTCCTCCGGGTCCTCCAGGAAGGGGAATTCCAACGGGTGGGGGGGAGCCAAACCCTGAAGGTGGACGTGCGCATCATCGCGGCCACCAACGTGGATTTGGAAGCCGCGGTGGCCGAGGGGCGCTTCCGCAAAGACCTATTTTACCGGCTCAATGTCATCCACTTGCGCATTCCGCCGCTCCGGGAACGGGCGGATGACATTCCGCTTTTGGCCCTCAATTTCCTGGACAAGTTCTGCTTGGAGAACGACCGCCCCCCCATGGGTTTCAGCCCCGAGGCCATGGCTGCGCTGAAGCGCTACTTCTGGCCCGGCAACGTCCGGGAGCTGCAGAACGTAGTGGAGCGCTCCGTGGCCCTGTGCGAAGGCGCTACCGTGGAATTGGCGGATCTCCCCGATGAAATCCAGGCCCACTCTCCTGCCGATGACAAGATCGTGCTGCCCGTGGGCGCGTCCATGGAAGAAATCGAGCGCCTGGCCATCCTCCAGACCCTGAAAAAGACCGGCGGCGACAAGGAACTCACCGCCCGCCTCCTGGGCATCGGCCTGGCCACCCTGTACCGCCGCCTCAAGGACATGGAAACCAAAGAACCCCCGGAAACTGCGGAACGCGACTGAGATAGTTTCCAGTTTTCAGTTTTCAGTAAATAGAATGTGAATTATCAATGAGTTACATTTTGGGTTCGGATTATATGAAAAGGAACTTGGACCTCTGCGAAATTCAATAACTGCATCGTATCTAAATCAATTCATCCAAAATGTAGCGTAGGCGCGCCTGCGCCTAAATATTGAACAGCCGGGGGCAGCAGTTTTTCTACATTTCGCTATGGCGATTCCTTATTATCCCCTCCCCCTTGAGGGGGGAGGGCCAGGGTGGGGGTGGAAAAAATGATAAATTTTCTGGACCTGAAACCTTTCCCGGTGAAAGAGGCTGAGGCCGTCGTCCTGCCCATCCCCTACGAAGCCACTACCACCTACGGCGCCGGCACCCGGGAAGGGCCGGAGGCCATTCTGGCCGCATCCCGCCAGGTGGAGTTGTGGGACGAAGATCAGGGTTGGGACCCGAGTGAGAAGGTGCGCCTGGCCACGGCCATGCCCCTCCTCCCGGAAGTCTCCGGGCCCCAGGCCATGCTGGAGAAAATCCGGCGCACCGTGCAGCCCTGGGTGTCTCAAGGCAAACTCGTCCTGGCCCTGGGGGGTGAACACACCATCACCCTGGCCCTGGTCCAGGCCGTCCAGACCCGTTTCCCGGATCTCCACATCGTGGCCCTGGACGCCCATGCGGATATGCGGGATTCCTACGACGGCTCCAAATTCTCCCACGCCTGTGTCCTCCGACGGGTTTATGAATTGGGCCGGCCCTTGACCCTGTTGGGAACCCGCAGCTACTCCCGGGAAGAGGCCGACCTGCTGTGGGTGGCCCCTCGCTTCAAAATGTTCAAGGCCCGGGAGCTTCACACCCCGGAAGGCTGGGACCAGGCCCTGGCCCACCTCCAGGCCATCCCCGGCCCGGTGTACCTCACCATCGACCTGGACGCCCTGGACCCAGGCATAATGCCCGCGGTAGGCACCCCGGAGCCGGGGGGCCTCACCTACTACCAGGTTCTAACCATTATGGAAACCCTGGCCCAGCGCGGCCCCATCATCGGCCTGGACCTGGTGGAACTGGCCCCCATCCCCGGCCACCGGGTGAGCGACTTCACCGCGGCGCGGCTGTTATATAAGGCAATAGGTTATATTTACCATTCACGCCGTTCGGCGTGAATGGTAGTATATTTGGGAGGAGGGGCAGGGGCCGACGGCCCCTGCCCTCCCCCCAAGCCCCCCTCCCAACCCCATAAGGGGTTTGGGAAGGCGGGCCTTCGGCCCGACTTCCCAAGCCAGAAAAATCCCCCTTAAGGGATTGGGGGAGGGGGTTTGGGGGAGGGGGAAAGGGCGTGCGCCCTTTACCCCCT
>Ga0194111_10009449_pt1 | contig 10618 bp, 13 predicted proteins | sample TA2KigC300mmetaG_FD_146194 | JGI IMG/M metagenome (GOLD analysis project Ga0194111, IMG submission 146194) | Freshwater microbial communities from Lake Tanganyika, Tanzania - TA2015033 Kigoma Deep Cast 300m | ecosystem: Environmental > Aquatic > Freshwater > Lake | place: Tanzania: Lake... | reverse complement strand
ATCCATGTGAGGCGTGATTCCTGTTACCGAGCAGAGTGTTGAATGTGGCAAAAACCCTGAATTCCCTTGCCGATAGTAAGATCCAGCGGCCTAATTTGTCAAGATTGCAGACAATGTGGAGGTTGCTACCATGTGGGTCTTTGGGTATCCTGTGAACCGGGCGTTTACCGCGGTCGAGGGTGTGTCGGCAAGGGCCGCGGAGAACCCCCTTGAAAACGGGGTTAGATCGGACCGGCGTCACGCCCGGCGTGATGCATGACACGGAGTTTGACGGGAAGGCCGTTCTTGCGAAGAGAAGGAGCCTTCGAGAGAATTGGAGCGCCTCTTACGATTCTCCATGCGCATTTGTCTTTTTCTTCCTCCTACTGAGCGATCACCCGGTCCGCGAATCGCAGGGCCGCCGGGACTAGTCCGCGATATGAGGCGCGCACGGGAGATCCCGTCTCGTGATGCTGTTCGGCCTCGCATGGTTTCCATAATGAAGCGAATTCCGGGGCCGGTCTTCTTTCTTGTCGTCTGCGCGCTGATCGCCCTCCCGGGATGCGGCAAGAAAGATGTGAGACAGGATCGCATGGTTTTCAACCTAGACGAGGTCTTCATGAGGAAGGAACGGCCGCGGGAAGAAGAATCCTGGAAGGTGAAAGGCCTACGCCTGGCCAAGGAACGGGATTTTATCGGCGCCATAGAGGCCTTCAAGCGCCACGTGGAAGAGGAGCCCGAAGAGTTCTTCGGGTTTAATGCCCTCGCGGTCTCTTACAAGAACCTGGCGGACCATTCCTTGGCCATGACGAATTACGAGAGAGCCCTTGAATTTACCGATTCCGCGGAAGAAAGGGCCAAGGTGCTGGCGAACATCGGGAACCTCTACTACTCGGCGAACAAGCCCCAGGCAGCCCTCGGGTATTACAAGGAGGCTTCGTCGGAGTTTGATCGCAACCCCTTCTACCGGATCTTGATCGCCCGCACCTTCATCTCGCTCAAAGAGCATGATCGAGCCCGTAAAGTTCTGGCCACCGTGGAAGAGAAACCCCAGGCTCTGGAAAAATATGAGTCGACCGAGGACCAAGGGGGTGGCTACTTCCTGCTTGCCCAGTGCTACCTAGCCTTGGGAGAAGAAGAACGCCTGCTGAAATACGCGGAACGGGCGCTCAAAGCAAATCCTGACCGATTTGTCCCCAGGTTGCGCAGGGAACTCAACGACGAACGCAGCCTCCTCTACACCATGAAGGAAGATCGGGGCGTGAAAGACATATTGACACGATACGCGGATAAGCTCTCCCTGGGTTCCTGGTTGGAACACTCCGAAGGGCTGGAAGCGACAAGCGGCAAGAAACAATAACGGACAGCCTTTCATACGGAGTTGCCTTCCTATATGCGCAGATTCTCAGAATTTGCGCCGGCGTCCGGCCGGCCATTCTTGATTTTATGCCGCCCCCTTGCCCCGTAATCACAATCAAGCGCATTCCAGGCGCAGTGATTGGCGGTGGACAGAAGCTCCTTGACATGATATTTTGTGAAATTGTGACCCAAGCGCTATACCCTAAGAATCACCAGCTATATTCACTTGACGGCCGGTAGAGGCCTTGATAGTGGGACACCCCAGGTCTCTCCCGGAGCCCAAGTCAGTGGAGAGCGGCCGGACGCATCTCCATACTGACGCTGCATAATAATAAAGGGCGCCTCGATCCGGAGGAGAGGCTGAGGCTAAAGACTCGATGAGAGACAGATTCGGAAAACTCCTGAGCAACGCGGGTCAGATGTATTGGGAACTCGACCGGGATTTCAAGGTCGTCTACGCCAACGATCTGTTGATAGAGACCTTCGGGGACCCGGTCGGAATCAGGTGCTTCGAGTTCATGGCAGGCAGGCTCGAGCCCTGCCAGGACTGCCCTGCTCAAAAGGTTCTTTCGGACGCAGAGCGCGCGACATCGGAACGAAGCAGAGTCACCAGCGCAGGAAAGGCCATTTGGGTCCAACACACCGCCACGCCCATAAGGAACAGCAGAGGCGAGGTCATCGGCGTGTCGGAGCTGATGATGGACATGACTCACCGAAAGGAGATGGAAGAATGGCTCCGTGACTCGGAGCGGCTCTATCGCAATCTCGTGGAGCAGGTTCCGGACGTTCTCTTTTCCCTGGACGCGGAAGGCCGCTTTGCGTTTGTGAATACTCAGGTGGAGAAGTTCCTGGGTTACCCGGTCCACGACATCCTTGAAACGCAGCTCGTCCAGTACGTGGCCCCGGAAGATAAGCAGCGGGTGCATAAGATACTTGAACTCAGGCCCGAAGAGATATGGGACGAAGAAGTAGGTATGCTGGATGCCCACGGCGCCAAGAAGTTCGCGAGGATTCGCTGCAAGGCCGCATTTAATGGTGGGTCGCGGCCGACCGCTTTCGACGGCGTGATGCGAGACAGGACGGAGCGCCGCAAGCTGGAGGAGGATCTCAAGGCTTCGCGAAGCGCATTGGTCGAAAAAATCAGGATAATCGACGAATTGTATGAACACATGGTGGAATCGGGGAAGTGTAAAGCGATCGAAGAGCATACCGCGGAAGTTGCCCACGAATTACGCCAACCCCTGGCAATCATAGGAGGGTTCGCGCGACGCATAGCCAAACAACTCGACACCCCGGGAAGGATCGACCGAGACCGTCAGAGGCAGTATCTGGACATCATCGTCACCGAAATCCATAGGCTCGAAAAGATCCTCGACCGCCTCATCGAGTTTACCAAACGCAATCAAGTCAATCTCCAGCCGGTCAACCCCAATGAGCTGATCGAGTACATAATCGGGATTACAGAGGCCCGGATGAGCGACAAACGCATTCGGCTCGTGGAAAACCTGGGCTCGGAGATCGGAGAGATCCCGCTCGATCCCGGGCGCTTCCAGCAATTGATATTGAATCTGATCTCAAATGCGATCGAGGCCTCACCGATCGGCGGGACGATCGAGGTGGAGACAGGCGCTTCAATCCCCAGCGCAAAGGCTGTGAGAACAGGAGAACTGGAGTCTGAGAGCTTCTTCGAGATGAAGATTCGCAATAGCGGGCCAAAGATCTCGCCGGAAGCCCTGCAACAGATCTTCAACCCTTTTTTTACCACGAAACCGCATGGGGCCGGCATTGGACTGGCAGTATCAAAGAAGATCGTGGAAGACCATTTCGGGTCCATCTCCGTAAAATCGGATGACGAAGGGACTACCTTTACCGTCTGGCTTCCCGTGACCGCGCCGGACCACAGACGCTACGCGCTTCTCTTCCGCAATTCGGATTCCGTCTTAGGTCCTGAAAGCAGCCCTCCCAGGGCTCAATGACAAGCGGCTCGCCTTACTACTGATTCACCATTACGCTCGTAACAGGTGTCACTGCGAGGAGCGAAGCGATCCGACGCCTCGCGGGAGGATCTCTCATCGCTGAGGTTGCTTCGCGCTTGACGCCTTCCCGTCGGCAATCGTCCGCTTTGCTCTATCATTCATAGCCAAGCGGAATGAACTCTCTTACAACGAGTTCCGCAGAGCGTCTTCGATACGGGGATAGTCGAACCTGAAGCCGCCTTCGAGGAGCGCGCGCGGGATGACCCGTTGGCCTTTCAGAATCACGGACCCCAACTCCCCCATGACCAACTTGATCATAAAGCTCGGTGTGGGAAAGAAGCTCGGTCTGTGCAACACATTGCCGATGCTCTTGGCCAGATCCGCATTCCTAACCGGTTCGGGGGCCGTGAAGTTCACCGGCCCGCTGATCTTTTCGTTCTCGATCACAAAGAGGCAAGCCCGACAGAGGTCCTCCAGATGAATCCAGGAGAACCACTGCTTCCCAGCCCCAAGCGGGCCGCCAACAAAGAGCTTGAAGGGCAGGGTCATCTGTGCCAAAGCGCCTCCGCCTCGGCCCAGCACCACCCCGAAACGGGTAATCGCCACACGCGCGCCCTTATCGCGTGCTCTGACCGCCTCGGCTTCCCAATCTTTGGCCAGCGTGGCAAGGAAGTCCGAACCGGGTGGGAAAGACTCGGTGAGCTGTTCGTCACCGCAGAACCCATAGTACCCCACCGCGGAGGCGCTCACGAGCGTCACCCGTGACCCCGCGTCCACGTGTATGGCGTTCACTAGGTTCCTTGTGGTCTTCAAGCGGCTGTCACGCAGGAGTTGCTTATACTTCTCGCTCCACCTGTGGAAAATCGAGACCCCGGCCAGATTGATCAGCACATCGCTCCGGGCCGCTTCTTCCTGCCACGGGCCCGGTTCGGCGCCATCGGATACCATTTGTTTGACCAGCGCCGGCAAACGTGAGGACTGATAACGCGCCAGGGTCGTGACCTCGTGTCCGCGCTCGAGAAGAAACCGGCTCAAGGCCGTGCCCACAAAGCCGGCGCCTCCGGTGATGAAGATCTTCATAGCTCCCCTCCTCAATGCGAGGCGCCTCGCGGGAAGAAGCAGTAGCGACCTCCCCGGGGCAGGCGCCTCCAGTCCCTGAATCGAAGTTCCTCATCAGGTCCGCGCGCGTCAAGAGGGTGATTATGCGAGAGAGTGCGCCCTCGGTTATCCGACGACAATCCCCTCTGCTCATTTTTTTAGGAAGAGGGTGTGCGGTGCCATCCTCCCTTTTCTAAACGAGGATGCAGGAGGATTTTCGGAGCGATAGAACCCGTGCTAATGAACCGGTGGCTCGCCTTCTCCCAAAACGATCTGCTGCACGGCCTGACACGGTGGTTGTCCGTCATCGGGTTGCTCCCATTCCGCGCAGACGTCGGTCTCCCGCGCGGGCCTCGCTTCAACGATCTCAAGATCGTATTCCAGTGGCGCGCCTGCAAGGGGGTGGTTCAAGTCAACGACTACGGCGCTTTCCTTCACCTCTCGAATCATCACCGTGTCCGGAGCGTTGTCGTCACGAGTCACTATGGGGAGTTCCATTCCCGGATAGGGTTCGACGCCCGGGGGGAAATGAAACTCCGACCGATCCTTCTCGATGAGCATTTCAGGGCGGCGGATACCGAAGGCTTCTTCCGGCGGAACCACGAACGAGAGTCTCTCGCCCCGCATATGCCCGAGAAGCCGTTTTTCTAAGCCCGGAACCACGTGCCGAAAGCCGGTCACGAAATCCATCACCTCGGGAGTCGCTCCGCCCTTGAGAACCGGGCCGTCGGGAATTCGCACCGTATACTTGATCTTCACGTAACACTTGTATTCGGCGATCTTATAAGAGTCGCCTTCGCTCATTTCGTTCATACCGATCCTCTCCTATCCTTAATTCGTCCTCTCATCTAACCGGCTACCGGCAATAAAGGGGATGCGCTGCAAGCCTTGCAGAATTTAGGATTTCTTGCGGAGCGGTCCGGGGAAAATCCCCCTGTATCCCTCTTTCCTAAAGGGTGAACTCACATACCCCCCCTTTACTAAAGGGGGGTTGGGGGGATTTGAAGAGCCTCCCGGCTACTCTTCCAAAAGCTTCCAGGCCCTGCAAGGGCTTCCATCGCAGCTATTCTCGCATCCAGCAGCGGACGAGATGGCCGGAGCGCTTCCTTTTTAAAATGGGCGGTTCGTCGCATACGGCCCCGCGTTCAGGACACCGATCCTTGAACGCGCACCCGGTGGGAAGATGCCGCAGATCCGGGACCAGACCGGGAATAACGTGCAACCGCCTTTTTCCCGGCGTCTTTGTTCGTTCGATCTTCGGCAAGGACTTGAGCAGGCCGATGGTATAGGGGTGCTGCGGCGAAGCGTAGAGAGTCTTCACGGGCGCTTCTTCCACGATCATGCCGGTGTACATCACCGCTACCCTATCGGCCATTTCCGCGACCACGCCAAGATCGTGAGTGATCAGAATGATTCCTGTGCCCAGCCTCTTTTTGATATCGTTCATAAGTTCAAGAATCTGCGCCTGTATGGTCACATCGAGCGCGGTGGAAGGCTCGTCCGCGAGCATCAGCTTGGGATCGCATGCGAGGGCCATCGCGATCATGACCCTCTGTCGCATTCCGCCGCTCAACTGGTGGGGATAATCCTTGGCTCGCTTCTCCGGCGACGGAATCCCTACCTTTGCCAGCATCTCCACAGCCGCAGCCGCGGCCTGGGCTCGGTTCATGTTACGATGCACGCGGAAGACTTCGCCGATCTGGTCTTCCACCCGGAAGACCGGGTTGAGGGAAGTCATAGGCTCCTGGAAGATCATGGAGATGTCATTCCCCCTAATCTTGCGCATCTCGTCTTCACTCAGTCGCAGGAGGTCCCGTCCTTCGAACAGGACCCGGCCGCCGGCGATTCTCCCGGGCGGAGACGGGACCAGCCGCAGAATGGAAAGCGCGGTCACACTCTTACCGCAACCGGACTCGCCCACCAGACCCAGGGTTTCTCCCTGGTCCAGATGAAGATCCACGCCGTCCACAGCCACCGCGACGTCTTCCCCGGATTCGAAGACAGTTCGAAGACCTTCCACTTGTAGGAGCCTGTTCATGGTAGGTGATTCTTACCTATCCACATGGGAAACCTCAAGACCTGACGCCCGGCGAATGGAGAAATTCCGCCGCGCCCAGTGACATGCGTTTTTCGGTAGGAACCGGCGTCCCCGCCGGTCCGAATTCCTCGATAGAGGCCTTGTGGGCGGCTGCAGGCTGGGGATCTCCCTTATTTCGGACGACACTTGGCCCTCGGAGCTGTATTGAAAAAAGATCCCCAGCCCTCGTAGGATGTGGTGACCCCGCGTCCCGCGAAGGAACCGCATCTTACGATCTATGCAACTTACTATCAAATATCTACGTGCGGAAGGATGAAGTATGCCCCAAAAAAACCGGCGCCGAAACAGAACAGGCAAACGAGGAGAGCCAAAACCAGGAATGAGCTGCGATAGAGGAACGCGTCCATTGCCGAGAAGACCCAAACTCCCACGGCAATGAGCAGCGAAGGGGTCTTCACGTCGTACTGGATGTCCTGTTGTATGAAAAGCGGGATAAAATAAAGCGCCACGTTCAAGAAGAAGAGCAGGCCCGCGATGATTCGCCCGCGTGCCATCTGGCCCAGTCCCGGAAAGATCAGCGAAAGCACCGACGAGTAGACTCTGGAGCGGCCTCTTTTTTCAGGTTCGTTTTCTTTCATGGAAACCCGGCAAAATTCTCACATCGGGACTCCTCATAAACCAACGCTGCCTTCAAGTCAATTCCGGGTGCGTTTAGGACGGATTGAACACGGGCTTACGTTTCTCCAGGAAGGCCCGTATGCCTTCATGCCCGTCCCGATGGCCGGCGCATCGCCTGAGAGCTTCCCGTTCATGTTCCAGGTGATACTCCAGGGCATTGTTGAACGAATCTGTCAGGAGGCGTTTAGAGGAGCTAAAGGACTGGAGCGATATCTGCGTAAGTTCCTCGGCCATTTGTTGGGCTGCTTCCATGACCTTGCCGTCTTCCACCACTCGAGTGACCAGGCCCCATTCTAGAGCCTGAGTCGAGGAAATCGGCTTGTCGAACACGGCAATCTCAAGCGCTCGCGCCAGGCCCACCAGTCGAGGAAGAGTGAATGTTCCTCCGCCGTCTATACACAGTCCGTTGGATGTGTATGCCTGCCGCAGAATTGCGGATTTTTCCATGATGCGGAAATCGCAAGCCAACGCCAATGAGAAGCCTCCGCCTGCGGCCACACCGTGAATTGCGGCGATCACGGGCTTGGGCATCCGCCGGATCTCCACGATTACCTGATGGTACCGCGCGGCAAGGTTATGGAACGCGGCTGCCTGCCCTTCGGGCCAAGTCGAGGCCCATCGCAGGTCCCCACCTGCGCAGAACGCCTTGCCGGCCCCGGAAAAGATCACTGCGCGGATTGTATCATCCGCGGCGATCGGAATAATAAGCTCTTCCACAGCGGCGATCATCTCCAGGTCGAATGCGTTGTACTGCTTTGGTCGATCGAGGATCACATTGGCGATATCGCCGCACAGAGACACGGTGACAGGCTGAGGCATGAAGATCACCTCCTCAATTGGGAAAAAAGACACACACAACCGAGGACACGGAAGCGCCGGATGTATGGATCGTCTCTAAACTATACGACGTTACGGGGATTGTTAAGCAAAAAAGCGCCTGGCAGCTAAGCAATCGGCTATGCCGCGAACCGTAAGATCTCTACCTCCGCCTTTTTCTTTGCAGCCTCTTCAGCCATAGCCAGGACTTGCTCGGTACTATCCTCTGGGAGGTAGTACTCGCCACAGTTGTCACAGATTTCCGCGGGCACATCCTTAATGATAACCGTTGTCTCGCCCCGTTGAAGGGCTACTGTGGTCTTTCCGGGTTTGGTCTCGCCTTGCCTGCACAGGACGCACCTCACGAGGGCCTCCTTGTCCTGAAGTCCGGCTCCCAACGATCAGGGTCCGGATCGTAAGTGGTTATACCACTGAGGCAGCCAACAAGCGACGATAATGCGGCGGCTCTGGTGGGGCAGGCGTCCCGCCTTCCTATAGACGACAGGCAAGATGCCTGTCCCACCAAAGCCCAAGGAATGACAGACAAAGCCTGCTCCGGACTTGATGCGGGGATGCCCGTCCTACCATGAACAAGACCGCAACAGTAGGGGCAGACCCGCGTGTCTGCCCGCTCTATGGGCGCACACGCGGGTGCGCGCCGTACGATGGCCACGTTGCCCCTTTGAACGCGAAACGGTATGAACCGAATTGCACACGCAAAACCCGCGACCGATGCGGCTTATTTCATTCACCCCATCCCGCACTCAGCCATTTATCGGCTCTGAAGGATCGGGCTGTGCGCCACCCGGCGGTGTAAAGCCCGGATTGAACTGTCCCGGTCCGCCAACGGGCTCAGCCGGGTTAACCTGGCCTGCTCCCCCCACCGGCTCTGCACGCTTGGTCCTTCCGGGGCCGGTGTTGATCGGCTCAGCCGGCTGGGGGCCTCCCATGGTTTTGCCGCCACCCGGTCCTCTTGCGATGATCCAAGATGGTTGTACGCCGGATGTGGCAAACGCCGCTTTCTCAGTGAAGCCATAAGAGCTTCCTGTGGCCGTTGCTCCCTCGGAGAAGCTTACACCGAGCAAAAGAATGGCTCCCACTGCGGTAATTCCGACTATATCCCACAACAATCGATTTGTGTTCATGATTCGCCTCCCGGTCTCGACACCTCGCGACCGAACAATTCCTGATCGGTAAGATGCATTCCTATTGGGAAAGATTCAGCGCGTAGCTCGGATGTGGTGGCCCCGCGGGACCCAGAGGAACCGCATCCTACGGGCTAAGGCCACGGTCGCAGCCAAATTCCTTGACGCCGGAATTATTGTGGATACAATAATTGCTATGGAGATCGAATTTGATCCAGAAAAGAATGCCCGCAATATGGAGTTGCGTGGGATCGCCTTGCGAGACGCAGCTCATTTTGAGTGGGAAAGCGCTCTCATTATCCCGGACACACGGCAAGATTACGGAGAGCGACGTTACCGGGCTTTTGGGTTCATTGATAATCGTCTCCATGCCCTGGTTTTCACCCCACGGGAGGGGGCGATCCGTGTTATCAGCCTTCGTAAGGCCAATCGCCGAGAGGTGCTCCGATATGAAAAAGAAACCCGACCCTGAACTAATTGACAAAGACAACCCGGAGTGGACCAAGGAAGATTTCCGCCGCGCCCGCCTGGCCGCTGAGGCACTTCCTGAAATTGTTGGGCAGGAGGCCGCTACTCGGATGCTGAGATCCCGCGGCCGCCCGAAAGCTGTCGTGACTAAGACACACGTCAATATCCGACTGGACGCGGAAGTGCTAAGAGCATTCAAGACCACCGGCCCCGGATGGCAGACTCGTATAAATGAGGCCCTGCGCGACTGGTTGAAGAAGCGCAAATTGGACAAAACAAGCGGCGCTTCGGAGAACCTCTCCTGAAGATCTATGTGCTCGGCACCGATTCGCTAGTCTTCAAGAAGTTTTTTCTTCGTGATGAGTGCTTTGGTGGGGCAGGCGTCCCGCCTGTCATTCTTGGGCTACCCATCTGTCAAGGAAATGACAGGCAAAGCCCGCTCCGGACCCCGATGAGGGGAGCCTGTCCCACCAAGAGCAAAGACCGTGTCTGCAGGGGCAGACCCGCGGGTCTGCCGGCTCTATGGGCGCACACGCGGGTGCGCCCATACGTCGGCTACGTCACTTCATTGAACGGGAAATGATATGGACCGCATTGCAGGGGAGAAAACCTCGACCGATGCGGTTCCCCTGGATCACGTCCGGGGTCACCACCTCCTACGGGCCTTCTACAAGAGTTTTGGACATGAGGCCTCCGGGTCGGGTCTACGTATGGGGTGGTTTGGAGGGGAGATGAGTCTCCCCTCCAAATTATTGCGCAACGATGCGCTCTTGATCCCGATCTCCGAGGCGAAGCCCTAGAGCGCTCGCCGAAGCCGAGAATTTTCATGATTCCTTGAAGCTCTCTAGCTGAGCCGTTGCTATAACAGCTCGTGCTGATGGGCGGTCAAGGAGGCAAGATCGGAGAAATCTTCTTTGTAGGAGAAGTCCCTCCACGGCTCAGGTAAGAAATTCCCACGCTTTTCGGAATGCTCATTTCCCCGCAGGAGAAATGAGCATTCCGAAAAATGGTGGAAGTTCTTGGGGAGGGGGTCGGGGAGGACCTTCTTACAAGAAGGTCCT
>Ga0194111_10009438_pt1 | contig 10623 bp, 9 predicted proteins | sample TA2KigC300mmetaG_FD_146194 | JGI IMG/M metagenome (GOLD analysis project Ga0194111, IMG submission 146194) | Freshwater microbial communities from Lake Tanganyika, Tanzania - TA2015033 Kigoma Deep Cast 300m | ecosystem: Environmental > Aquatic > Freshwater > Lake | place: Tanzania: Lake... | reverse complement strand
CGGCTATCGCGCGCCATGCGCTTCCGTAGCTCGCGCCGCGTTGCCGAGGCGCTTGGCGCGGTCCGCTGAAGACGGGCAGCCGCACGGCACGCCTCAACTTCAGCGCCCGGGTTCCAGGAGGAACGTATTCTCCGCCAGGGGCCGGATCTCCACCGGCAGCGTTTGCCCTTCAGCCTGCATCAGCCAGTCCAGGCGCGATCGGATTTCGCCGGCCGCAAGGCCGTCGAAGGTGGTCTTGTGGAACTCCTCCCTTTTTCTGTGCACGAGAGCCTTTTCGGCGGCCGTCTTGCTCAGTCCCGTGACCGCGGCGAGCCGGCGCAGCCGGGGGCGGAGGTTCTCGATCGCGCGGCCGACGAAGCCCCGCTGGGCGGCCGGCAGACGGGAGCGCGGCATGGGGCCGCGCGCCATCAGCGCCTCAATGATATCCACGACCTTCTCGGCCGCGCAGAAATCCGTATTCGCGATCCAGCGTTTGATGAGGTCCATGTCGTACCGCGCCAGGAAGTGCGCCGGGTCGCTGCGCTTCACGACGTGCTCGTCGATCACGGCCAACAGCTCGGAAAGATCGCGGATCCGGTAGCTCGCAGTCAGGGGCAGCCACTGGACGGCGCCTTCCTCCACGACGGGGCAGTAGGAGATCGCCGGTTTGCCGAAGAGCATGGCCTCGATGCCTGAAGTGCAGTCATAGTGAATCACCATGCGGGCGTCCGCGATCCATTCATGCACGGACCCGTCGCAGATGACCGCGACGTTGGGGCAGTCCCGCAGGGCGTCTACGTAGGTCTCCTGCTTCTCGATGGGATGCGGGCGGAGAACGATCTGCTCCCGCGGAAAGCGGGCGGAGAGAGCTCGCACAGCTTCGATGAAGCGCGCGATGACGGTCCGCTGCAGCTCCCGGCGCCGTGTCTTGTAGGCGTCATTCTCCGATGGCGTGCCACGGCGGTTCGCCACGAACCTGAGGTAGTCTTCCCCGAGCCTGTGGTTGATCATCCCGAATGACGTGTTGAAGAGAATGTATCCCGGCGCGACCCGGTCGCGCTGCGGGCGGCGCGCGGCGAAAAACGGCGCGCGGGCGGCGCGGCACAGGTCGAAGCGCGGGTGGCCGACGACATGAATCCGTTCCGGATCCACACCGGGGCGCTCCCGCAGCAGGTATTCCCGCTGCGCCTCCCCCCAGGCGAGGTAGGCGTCGGCGTGGACCAGCATGTCCGGCGCGGTGCGGCGGCTGAAGCTGCTCAGGTCCTTGTCGAAGACGCCCCCCTCCTGGTCGAGCACCGCCAGGATGCTGCCCGTCTCAGCCAGGCGGCCGAGGATCTTGCGCGGGAAGAAGACGTTGTTGGAAATCAGCATGAACGGGCCGGCGTTCTTGCGGATGTGCCGGCGCATTTCCGTCCTCTGGCCGATGATGCAGCGGTGCCCGCGCCGCAGAAGGTGGAAGGCCACAGCAACTTGACCATCAAGTTCCCTGAACTTGATGCCCATTGGAAGGCAGCAGCACATCGCACCTGCCATGCGTGTTCTCCAGTCAACGCAAGCACGTCATGCGCAACGCTGTCACAAGCTGCCTCCCGGCTTACGGCCGACAATCGCCAAATCCTGCAGACGCGACTCCTCCACCGACGTTCCAATGTCGGTAAAGCCAGTGTCGGCGAACATCTTCACAAGCAGTGGAAGCGGATAAGGCCGTACATGAGTTGGATCAAGCCAGAATACACGGTTACGCACTCGTTCGTTCTCCCAGTTCGGAGTGCGAACCAGTAGCACCCCACCGTTTGCAAGGTGAGAAAAGCAATCCGCCAGGAAAGCTATGGCACATGGACCGTCGAGATGTTCGATGATGTGGCCGGCGTGAATTCCCTCAAACCGAAGACTAACGCGTGAAAGCCATTCCTCCGCGCGCCCGCATGAACACTCGAAACCCTTTGACCGCGTGGCCAACACCATCGCTTCGTCAACGTCCACCCCCATTCCACGGATGCCGGTGCGCTCCTCCACGATTTGCAGGAAGACACCCGGCCCGCATCCAAGGTCAAGGATCGATGAACAACCATCGAATATTTGCGCATACCGAAGCATCTGCCCCCTGACAAAGGCGAGATTGGCCTCCGTATGGTACAGTGAGAACAGCTGCGAGTCAGCGGACGCAATGGCGAAAGGACCTGTTGACGAATTCTGCTTGGCGTCAGCTCGGGTCCACGCCGCAAACGATCCGCGGTCAACCGTGTTATTACAGATTCGCCCAATTGAGGCGAACCCCGTGCGCGCGAGCAGACTCTTCAAGAAGCATAACACACGGTTACCCATAGCGCACTGAAGAATACTCCAGCAGCAGCAACCTTACCTTTCAGCGTCAAGACTGCGCGAGTTGAGTAACCGGTCAATTCCCTTGGCTAAGGACGTCCTCCCAGAGGCCCGCCATTTTCTCACGGAGCAACGTACCGGCCATCTGTTTCGAGAACCGCATTCGCAGATCTCCGGCTGGCGGAGATGCGCGGCACAACTTCTCCATTTGAGAGAGACCATCTGCCAAGGCGTTCTCGTCGTTCGTCGGCACCAAGAGGCCGTCTCTGCATCCAGAGAGACGGCTTGGCATTGCGCCAACGCGAGTCGAAAGAAGCCGTCCTCCGGCGGCCATTGCCTCTACCCCGGAAATCGGGCCACCCTCACTATACGAAGCGACGACCAAGACATCCATCTCCGCAAGCAGCAGAGCTTTGTCTTTCACAAAGCCGGGGAACTCGACAAGCCTAGCCAATCCAAGCGTGTCAGCCGTGGCTTGAAGCTCGTCCCGCTCTTCGCCCGTGCCGGCGATAATCATCCGAACCGGACCCTGGGCGCGGGGCACGAAACGCGCAAACGCCCGCAACAACAGCATCAGCCCCTTCTCCGGTCCCAGCCGGCTCAACGACCCGAACGTCACTTTGGCGGGCCCGGCACTCGGCGCGGCCGTCGAGCGTTCGATGGCAAGGAGTCTGGCCTCGAGATCATGAGGAAGCCACTGCTCCACGGGTTCAATCCGACCTCGGAATCCGTAATAGGTGCGCAGACTGTCGATCTGACTTGAAGAGTAGACCGTCGCAACGGCCGCGAGGTTAATGCAATCTCGTATCCCGATCAAGCGCGGTCTACTGGCACTGCGCGCATCGACCTGCGCAATCTCAGAATACACTGTCGGCACACCCGCCGCGTGTGCCGCACGTATTGCCGAACAGGCGAATGCGTTTGGCTTTCCTAGAACATGGACAAGATCTGCGCAATGCAGCAAGCCTCTGCCAATACTCGACCAGAAACTACGGGCAACAACCGTTCGCTCCTGGCATTTCAGTGACCCGACGCTGCAACTCTCAGACCCGCAAGCGGCAAGAGCTCGTCTCAGGAAGCGCAGGATAAGCAAACGAGCGCGCACCGTGAGGCGGCGAGGAGCGCAGTCGGCGGGCACCCACTGAGCCAGCGGATGCAATTGCTCCCGCAACCACGTTTGCTCGTGGATGTCGTATGGCGCCACAACCGTAACCGCCCACGCGCGGCGGCGGGCAAGCGTCGCAAGATCGGCGGCGTACTGCTCCAGCCCCCCGTGATCATTTGCAAACGGCATGACCAAGACGATGCGACGGTTCCGGGGGCTGCCGCTACTCAAGGAGCGGCTTGGCCTTTCGCTCGAACGCAATGATGCTTCTTGCGCGGGCCCGCGAGTTCTCATGAATGACGTGGCTCTCCGCTTAACGGAAAAAAGAATGACGCCCCCGCTTGGTGACATCGTTATACACGTCGACGGTGGAACGTGCACATTCGCGCCAACTGAACATGTCCAGCCGCTTCCTCCCCTTCTGCACCAGTACGTCGCACAGAACGTTGTCTTCAAGGAGACGCAGTATTGTATTCGCAAGAAGGGCTGCGTCGTGCGGTTTGACATAGAGAGCCGCATCGCCAGCCACCTCCGGGATCGCACCGCACTCAGTGCAGATCACCGGAACACGACACGCGAACGACTCGAGTATGGGCAGACCGAAGCCCTCGTACAAGGAAGGCACTATGGACAATTCGGCAGAGGCAAGCAAGATGTGCAGTTCCGGTGTGGGCACCCACCCTGTGAGAATAATCTTGTCGCTTAGACCTGATCTTTCGATGCCGCGACGCAACTCCACAAGACACTCACTCTTCTCAGAGCACTTGCCGGTAAAGACAAGGCGGCAGCCACTGATCCCGCGTTTCAGCACATGCTGAAATGCCCGCAGAACCAGCATAGGATTGCGTCGCGGCTGCCCATCCAGGCCGACGATGTCGATGATGTACCTGTCTCCTCGGAGTTTGTACTTGGCAAGAACGCGGTCTACTTCGTTCCATTCAAGCGGTCGCAGAAACTCGTCTTCAACGCCAAGAGGAGTAATGCTGATCTTTTTGGGGCCCACTCGGCAGAGCCTCACGAGATCCCGCTTGCTCGTCTCGGAAGCAGTAATCACCCAATCCGCCGCATGGGCACATGCGGCCTGCTGCAACTTGTACCGCACCGCCTTGTACATAGTACTGAAGTATCCGTCCATCTTCCACGGGATCAGATCGAACACAGTCAGAACGCAAGGGCAAGGCCGTCTAAACGGCACAGCCCTGTTCCAGACCGCGTGATAGACGGCTATCTCGTAGTGGCGTAGCCACTGCGGCAGGATGGTTTGCGCCCAATTCGCCTTCGAGCCGTCAGACACCACGGTATGGACCCTCTCGTCTGAAAGCAACTTGTCATACTGCGCATCGGGAGTCCTCTTGGAAAACAGGAAGACTCTGGCGTCGGGCATAATGTCCAGAACACGCCTGGCTAGATTGTCCAGATAGGTGGAGATCCCACACTTCTGCACAGCCAATATTCTAGCGTCGTAACCAATATTCACGCGAGCCATCGGCTCTCCGGATTCGGCACCCGTCCCGCGAAGTTGCCTGTAAGCGATGCAAACGCTATCGTGAAGTTGCGACGAGGAGTGCGTGCGAAAGCAGTTGCAATTTCCGAGCCGCGATGTGAAGCATCTTGGAAAGGCCGGACCGCCGCAGAATCCTCCACGGCCAGCGTGATGAGCGAGTCGATCGCACTGGTGCCGGTGCCGCCGAGAATGCGCCCAGCTTGCTGCGCCATTCCTGCGTGAGCGAGTTGCCCAGGTGATGAACCATGTAGTCATCCACTGACAACCGAATGAACCCCGCACTGTCCAGCGCTCTGTCCAATACGACGTCGTTGCCCAAAGCCAGCGTAACAGGCAGAGGCGTCACTTTTCGAAGAACGTCTACCTTGGCAAGGAACTGAAAATGGGTGCTTGTCGCATACGCCGTGACGCCGTTGCGGGTCAGACGGACATGCTCACCCCCCTTGCCCGCGTGCACGAAGTAATCCGGATCGCTCTTGCCGAGACTTATCGCGTACTGGCGCATCCACTCCTTCGGGATCAGCTCACCGGTTTCCACCTTGATCTCGGGATCAGTAAGTGCGCGTTGCAGCGTCGAACCGTTGAACTTCGAGAAGTTCTGCGGGACTGGCAAACCGCTGACCATCCCTACGTTGGTGAAGTTGTCAATCACGCGAAGCTCGGACTGGAGCCAGCCTGGATTGAAGTACACGTCGGAATCGGCATAGGCGAGGTATTCACTCTGGGCAGCACCGCAAATCATGTTAAGGGCCCCCATCTTGCCAACATTCCTGCTGCTTAGGAGGAGGTATTGGATGAAGCCGCTGTTCATGCGTGCCGTCAGGTACTCGCGCACTTCCGGGCAGCTCGCGTTGTCAAAGACCATCAAGTCAAAAGGCTCGTTCGTGTTATGCTCAAGGGACATCATGCTCAGGCGGAGCACATCCAGGCCTTCCGAGAAATAGCCTTCCCTAGTTGGTAGACATGTTACCATAGCAACGAGGATACGATTGGGCACAGAGAAAAGCGTCGAACGCTTGTACGGATTCCTTCCTGTTCTCATGCGCGTGCATCATAGTCCATTCCAGCATTTGGAAGAAAGCAAATTCTTTTTTGTTTGTACGGAACGATCCCGGCCAGTTGTTGCGCGATTCGGCACGACGCGTGCCCATCTCCATAGAGAGTGAGGGGTTGGTAGCGTCCGTGGGCGCACTGCCGCACCACGGCATCTCGAATAGCCTGGGCAGTGCATTGCACAGTGACTGTGTTCTCGCCGAGTTCCCTCCCCTCCTGCCGGTCGCCCACCAGCACGACCGGCGTGCCACTGAAGGTGCTGTCGCGCACGAAGCTGCTCGAATTGCCGATGGCGCAGCAGGTCTTTTTGAGAGCCTTCTGGAATGTTTCCGGAGGGAGATTCTTGACAAGATGCAGCCACCCGTTTTCGGGATGTCTTTCGCGGTAGGAGCGCAGGCGCTTGCTGACGTGATCCGACCCGGCGTCAATGTTCGGCCATAGCCAGACCGTCGGGTGCGCCATCTCGTCCAAGGCCGCCAGCAGTTGGCCGACCTGGTTGCCTTCGTCACCGAATTCCGTGGTGACAGGGTGGAAGATGGCCAGGAAGAAGGGCTTGTCGTGATCAACCGACGCGCCGACGCCGCGCGCGAAGATATCGCGCGGCAGCCGCGTGTCCAACGCATGGATATAGTCTCCGACCGGACAGCCCACGTTGAACACCGTGGCCGGGTTCTCTCCCATCCTGACCAGAAACTCGGCCGATCTGGCCGTGGCGGGGAAGTGGAAATGGGCGAACTTGGATATGGCGTGCCGCGCGCACTCGTCAATGCCACCGCTGATCTCGCCGCCCTGAATGTGGGCCAGGCAGATGTTCTGGTAGGCCGCGGCCTGCGCAGCGGCGAGGCATTCGTAGCGGTCGCCGATGAGCAGGACGATGTCCGGCTGCAGGCGCTGAAACTCGCCGGCGAACTCGATCGTCGCGAAACCGAGCGATTTCGCCATGGTCACGGGGACGGACCCCTCGACTTCCACGTAAACCTGCCCGTGTACCTCAAACCCGTCGTTTTCTACTATGTCCACGGCCTTGCCGAAGCGCTCGAGCACCATCGTGCCGGCGCAAACGGTCTGGAGGGTCAGGTCCGGATGATTCCGGATGGCATACATGACCGGACGCATCCGGCCGTAGTTGGCGCGGTCCACCAGGGCCACGCAGATCTTACGTTTACTCATTCGCCAGGTCCCTCCATGTCAGAGCCTCGTCCGCGGCCAGGTCCCGGAGCACCCGGCCGCCGATCACACGCGGCAGGTCGGAGACCGGGATGCCCGTCGCCGGCTTCTTGAACGCCAGGTCTTCCTCCCGGATCACGGCGCCGCACGGCAGATGCCGCGCCGCCACGATGCCTTTCATGAACATGGCGCGGATGTCGCCCAGCAAACCGGCTTCCGCATCCTTGTCGACGGGACTGCCCAGCGCCCGCTCCACAAACCTGATGCCTTTCACCAGCGCCGCGAATTCCTCCACCGTCAGCGAAGCGGCGACGTCCGGACCGAAGCAATGCCGGCTGAACGTCACGTGCGCCTCCACCGCGCAGGCGCCCAGGGCGACCGCCGCCACGCCGGCCGCCGCCATGCCGGAATGGTCCGAGAAGCCGACCGGCGCGCCATACCTGCCGCGGTATTCCGCGATCATGTTCAGGCCGGCGTGTTCCGCGGGGCACGGGTACCGGTTCGTGCACTGAAAGAGGATGAAGGGCAGATCCGCTTCGCGCAGGAACGCCACGACCCCTTCCACCTCTTCCATGCGGCTCATGCCGCTGCTCACCAGGAAAGGCAGGCGCGTCGCCGCCATCGCGTCCAGCATCGGCCGATTCGTCACTTCGCCCGACGCGACCTTCCAGGCCGGCACCCCCACGCGCGCCAGGAGCCGGACAGCCTCCGTGGAAAACGGGGAACTCAGGAAAAGCACGCCGCGCTCGTCGGCGCGCCGCTTCAGCCCCGTCCACTGCTCCTCCGTGAAGGCCGTGCGCTTCCAGTAGTCGCGGCGCGCGGCGTCCTGCACGAAGACCGGGGCGCGGAAACGCTCCGCGGCCGTGGATTCCGCCTCCGCGATGTGCGTCTGAAACTTGACCGCGTCGGCGCCGGCCGCGGCGGCAGCGTCAATGAACGCGTGCGCCGCGCCCAGGCTGCCGTCGTGGCCCAGGCCCATCTCCGCGATCATCAGGCAGGGCGCGCTCTGCCCCACGGTTCGGCCGCCTATCTTGAAGGTCTGGTGCTGCCCCGGCATGTCACGCGCTCCCCGCCTGCCGCGCCAGCAGGCGTCGTTCGGCCATCCGTATGTCGTCGAGGTCGTCCACGTTCGCCGAGTCGTCCCACGGCATCACGTAGGCGGCGCAGCGCTCGCCGTACAAATTGCCATGGCCTTCGAGCGTACTCCGCCAGAATGCGTAGATCGCGCCGTTCCGGAAATAGGTCGCGGCCAGTTGCTGCCGGTTGGGCACGAGACACCCCAGCGGCTCGCCCGTGAAGACGCGCAGGCAGCCGTTCTGCACCACGAACTGCCAGTGCGGACTGAAGTGCCGCGGAATTTCGGCGACGCTCACCACGGAGTCGCAACCGCCCGCCAGCAGCGCGTCCAGCGCATCGTCCACGTGCGCCGCGGTGCGCAGCGGCGCCGTCGGCTGCAGCAGCACGACGGCATCCGGCCGGTAACCTTCCGCGGCGCGCAGGGCCTCCAGGGCATGCGTCACCACGCTCAGGCACGGCGTGCGGTCGCCGGCCAGCTCCGCCGGCCGCATGAAGGGAACGTCCAGGCCGGCCGACCGGCCGACCTGCGCGATCTCCGCGTCGTCGGTGCTCAGCACCGCGCGCGTGACGCGGCGGCTGCCCAGGGCGGCATCGCAGGTCCAGGCCAGCAGGGGGCGGCCGGCGCAGGGAAACAGGTTCTTGCGGGGAATACCCTTGGACCCGCCGCGCGCCGGAATGATCGCGAGTATGCTCTGGTTCACGTCTGCCCCCACTCGGCCGAACTGCGTCTCATGATGGCTTCCTGCCGATGAGCACCAGGCGGCTGCCCAGCAGGTTGGCGTGGATGAATGCGGGCGTTATGGAGGCAAAGAGGCCTTCGGGATCCCCGAACCCATGGTGCGGATACTCTCCGGACATGTAGCTCTTGATATGGTCGATCTCGGTGATGACCGTCTCCTGGTGGAGAAAAGTGAACGCGGCCAGTTCGACAAGCCGCCGCAGGCTGGCGGGCGAGAAGTAATGCAGGTGCTTCCAGTTGTAGCGGGGGGACATGGTGCGAATCAGCCGCGTTGCCAGGCTCTTGACGTTGGGCACCATCAGAAAGAGCAGTCCGCCGGGTTTCATAACGGCGCCAACACTCTTCAGGAAACGGAGCGGATCGTAGATGTGTTCCAGCACGTTCCACATCGAGACGACGTCGTAGTTGTCGCCGATCGCGTCCGGGTCCGTGGCCTCGAATGTGCCGTTGATGTACTGTATGCCTGCCGCCTCGCGGTACACGCTGTCATAAGCGGAGTTGGCGTCCACGCCCACGCAGGTGCGCCATCCCGACGCGAAGGCGACCTGCAGGAAGAGGCCCGCGCCGCAGCCGACGTCCAGGATCTTGTCCCGCCCGGGAGGATCGAACGTGTCGATCATGTCCACGCCGTACTGGTATTTCTTCCAGTCCGTCTCCTTCTGCATCGGCTGCGTGTAGATGTCGTACGCCGTACGATCATCGCCGTACAGTTTGATGGCTTCCGCCTGCTTGACGACGGGGTTGGCGTAGACGTGGGAGCAGGCCGGGCACCTCACGCAACGCACGCCCATGCGTTCCAGAAAGGACTCCTGGTCTTTCCCGCCGCAGACCGGACACGCGGCCACTTCCTCCCACATGGCGTCCTTACGGCGGTAACGCTCCAAGCCGGTGTCCTCGACGACCCGGGACTGTTCAGGCGTCAGGAATCCGCTGGAGGGGCGACCCAGCCCGGAACGTTTCGTCTCGCGGTTGAACACCCCGGCCCCGAACAGGATCTGACCGTCAAAGGCGTTAACGCGTTCAAGGTGTTGTTTTGCGTCGGACAGGTCGAGTTTCATGAATGGCGGCGTCCTTCCTTGCCGGCCGAATGCGCCGGAACACTACTTGATTGCCACGAATCCTTCAAAACAGATGTACTTGAAAACCGTCAGCACGTCCTTGAACCCGGCGCGCCCCAGCAGGTCGAGATTGCCCTGCGTCGAGAACGGCTCCAGGACGCCCTTGAGGCTGCGCGCCTTGGCGACGATCTCGTCGCAGGAATAGCCCTGCTCAAGCTTGTAGTCCTGGTAAAGCGCCGCGGCGATGTCCTGGAAACGCGCGTCCGGCGCGCGCACCTTCTCGAACATGACGAAGGCCCCGCCCCAGTTGAGGCTCTCGAAGATCCGGTTGATGACGAGCTGACGGCGGGCGGGGGAGATGAACTGCACGACGTAATAGGAGACGATAAGGTCGGCGCCCGCCATGTCGACGTCCAGAATGTCCGCGCAGACGAACCCCAGGTTCTCGCGCCGGTACTTCTTCTCCGCGAACGCCACCATGTCCGGCACGATATCCACGCCGGTCACGCGCGCGTTCTTGGGGGCCGCGCGTTCCGCCAGCGCATGGCTGAGGATCCCCGTCGAACAACCCATCTCGAAGATCCGCGATTCGCGCTGCACGAAGAAATCGCTCAGCGCC
>Ga0194111_10009420_pt1 | contig 10633 bp, 5 predicted proteins | sample TA2KigC300mmetaG_FD_146194 | JGI IMG/M metagenome (GOLD analysis project Ga0194111, IMG submission 146194) | Freshwater microbial communities from Lake Tanganyika, Tanzania - TA2015033 Kigoma Deep Cast 300m | ecosystem: Environmental > Aquatic > Freshwater > Lake | place: Tanzania: Lake... | reverse complement strand
ACCGGTTCCTGCGCAAGGGCCAGGTGATTGTCTCGCACCGCGGGCGGATTTCGGCGGAGAAGCCCTATACGGCCAGGCAGGGCGGCGGGGGCCGTGACTACCCCATCGTGGCCATGGTGGACCGCATCTCCGCCTCGGCTGCGGAGATCGTCGCCGGGGCGCTACAGGATCATGATCGCGGGTGGATCTTCGGCGAGCGCACCTTCGGCAAGGGCCTGGTCCAGACCGTCTACCCGCTGCGGGAGGGGACCGGCCTGGCGCTCACCACCGCCCACTACTACACCCCCAGCGGCCGCCTCATCCAGCGCGATTATTCCCAGACGTCCTTCCTGGCCTATTACTACCCCAATAAGGACACCGACCCCACCAACTCGCTGGACGTCAAGATGACCGACGCCGGGCGCACCGTATACGGCGGTGGCGGCATCACCCCGGACGAGAAGTACACGACTCCCCAGCTGAACCGCTTCCAGAGCCTGCTGCTGCGCCGCTTCGCCTTCTCCGGCTTCACCGCCAAGTACTTCGGCACGCACGAGGTCAAGCTGACCAAGGACTGGGCGCCGGACCACAGCCTGGTCAACGAGTTCCACGGCTACCTGCTGGAGCATAAGTACGAGTTCACCGAGTCGGACTTCGCGCTGAATCACGACTGGATCAGGCAGTCAGTGCGGCGCGAGTTCTTCCTTTCGGGCTTCAGCGTGGATGAGGCCATCCGCCTGTCCATCGAAACCGACCCGGCCGTGGCCAAGGCCATGGAATCGCTGCCCAAGGCCAAGGCGCTGCTGGAAAACGCCAAGAAGGTCATCGCCCAAAGGGTTGCCAAATAAACGCTTGAGCGCCTCCTCGCCCATCCCCCAGATCGCGGTGCTGGACGCGGGAGGGCAGTACTGCCACCTCATCGCGCGCAAGGTACGGGAACTGGGCGTGTACGCGGAAGTGCGCCCCAGCGCCACACCGGCTTCCCAACTGGCCGGCGCACGCGGCCTGATCCTTTCGGGCGGGCCGGCCAGCGTCTATGCGCCCGGCAGTCCCACCGTGGACCCCGCCGTGTTCGGGCTGGGCATCCCGGCGCTGGGCATCTGCTACGGGCACCAGTTGATGGCCTACCTGCTGGGCGGGCGTGTGGAGCAGGGCGAGCGCGGCGAGTTCGGCCTGGCGCGGCTGGAGGTCACGGCGCCCTCTCCTCTGCTGGCTGGGCTGGATCCGGCGCGGCCCCAGGTTTGGATGAGCCACCGCGACCTGGTGGCGGGGCTGCCACTGGGTTTCCAGGCGCAGGCTCGCACGGACACCTGCCCGGTGGCCGCCATGGGCGACGTGGCCCGCCGCCTCTACGGTGTGCAGTTCCACCCCGAGGTGGTCCACACCCTCCAGGGCCGGGAGATTCTCAACAACTTCGTCTTCTCCATCTGCGGCTGCGGCCAGGATTGGGACCCGCGGCAGCGCATCCCCGGCATCCTGGCGGACATCCGCGAGGTGGCCGGCTCGCGCAACGTGTTCTTCTTCGTCAGCGGCGGCGTGGATTCCTCGGTGGCGTACATGCTGTGCCTCCGCGCGCTCAGGCCCCAGCGGGTGCGCGGCATCTACGTCGATACCGGCCTGATGCGCGAGGGTGAGACCGAGTTCGTCCGCGACATGTTTGATGCCGTCGCCCCAGGCGCGGTGCGTGTCGAGGATGCCGCGGCACGGTTCCTCGCGCCGTTGGCGAATGTCTGCGACCCCGAGGAGAAGCGCCGCATCATCGGCGAGATGTTCGTCCAGGTTCAGGAAGAGATCCTCGAGGAGGAGCACTTCCTGGAGGGCGAGTGGATACTGGGCCAGGGCACCATCTACCCGGACACCATCGAGAGCGGCGGCACCGCCCACGCCGCCCTCATCAAGACCCACCACAACCGCGTGCCCGGCATACAGCGACTGATCGAGACCGGGCGCGTCATCGAGCCGTTGAGCTTCTTCTACAAGGACGAGGTGCGCGAGATCGGCCGCCAACTGGGCCTGCCCGAGGAGCTGATCGAGCGGCAGCCATTTCCCGGACCGGGGCTGGCCGTGCGCTGCCTGTGCACGGATGCCGAGGCGGCCCCCGAGCGGCTCGAGGAGGGCTGGCTCATCCCCCTACGCTCGGTGGGCGTGCAGGGCGACTCGCGCAGTTACCAGCCCATCCTCGCGCTGGAGGGTCTTCTGGCCTCCTGGGTGGACCTGCACGAAACCGCCACCCGCCTTATCAACCGCGTGCGGGAGATCAACCGCGTGGTGGCGCTCACCGGCGCCCATGCGCCCCTGGAGCGGCTTCGGGTCCGGCCCGGCTCGCTCAGCCCGGATCGCCTGGCGCGGCTCCGCTCCGCCGACGCCATCGTGCGCCGCCTCTCGCGTGAGAGCGGCTTCGACCGCCTGGTCTGGCAGTTCCCGGTGATCCTCATCCCGCTGGGTGGGCCCGAGCGGCCCGACTCCATCGTCCTGCGCCCCCTGGATTCGGTGGACGGCATGACCGCCCGCTCGGTCGAAATGGACCCCGCGCTGCTCCGGCGGATGGCCGCCGCGCTGCTGGAATTGCCCGGCCTCGCGGCCGTCTTCTACGACCTCTCCCACAAGCCGCCCGCCACTATCGAGTGGGAGTGAGGCTGAGCAGCGCTATTGCGGCCGCTGCTCAGGCGTGATTTCGGCCTCCTGGCTCGCTGATTCGCCAAGGACCCTCCCCGATCCGTCGATAGCCATCGGGATGCCCCGGCTCGGCGCTTGGGGGGAGCCTCGGCGGCAAAGAGGCGGGGCCCGTGCGGCCGCGGTGGCGTGGCGGCGGGCCGAACAGATGGTGTTTTCCCGGTCCGGAGGCGATCCAGTGCCGTACACGAGCACACCTTTCTTTACTCCCCGCCGGGAAGGGGCCTGCCAATCCGTCGATAAGGGAGCCCGATTCCGGATCTAGACTCGCAGCGGCAGCAGCCTCAGCGCCTCCAGCCACTCGGCCAGCCGCGCCGCCGTCATCGCCAAACGCAGCACCAGCCGCCGCGCGTGATGCGCCCGCCGCGCCGGGGTGTTGATGATTAAGAACCGCAACCGCTTCGGCCGCGCCGTCAATAACTCGGCCGGGAGCGCCAACCGCTTCAGCGCCGTCATCACCTTGTGCGCGATCACCGCCAGCCGCAGCCACGCCGCATTCGTTCCGAAGTACTTCGACGGCATCACCCCCGCCGCCAACTCGTTCTTCAAAACGTCATGCACCCCTTCAATCGTTCCCGCCTTCTCCCGGGGCCACCCGATCAGCCGGCTCGCCTTCCATTCCCGGGTGTTGCTCAGCACCGCGAAATGCTTCACCTGGTTGCCGTCGGCCAACAGATTCTCCTGACGCTGCCGTATCCGGATCGCCAGGTAACGCAGCGGTGGCGTGTCCTTGTGCTCAGACTTCTCTCCGGGCACAAAGCTCACTTCCGCGCATTCCCGTATCTCCACCGGATGCGGCTTCCCATCCGGCTCCCAGGTCCCTTCCGGAACCTTCCCAATCGCCTTCTGCAACGCCTCGCTCATCCGCGCGCTGATCGCAAACCCAAGGAGTCCTTTCGGCCCCTCCGCCCGGTCCTCGTCCCGCAGCCAGTTCACCAGATCGCTTTCGTGACAGGCCGAATCGCCCCGGTAGTAGTACGTCGTCACCGTCTCCGGCAGCGCCGCAAACGCCTTCTTCGCCACCGTTAGCGGATCCATCATCGCCGGCACATTCCCGTCCCGGAACTCGTCGGCCAGCACCACGTTCGTCTCCGCCCACACTACCAACATCGGTGGGTAGCCCCGTTCTCCTTCGTAGGTGCGCAACGCTTCCTGCTTGCGGCTCTCGATGATCGTCGCATCCTGGTCCACCGTCGCGATCCGCTGATCCGGGCACCGACGCCCCAACTCCTGCACCAAGCCCCGGTTCACCTCCCCCAATCCCTCCAGCGGTTGGCTCTCCTCCGGAATGTAGGCGCTCTGATCCCCAGTTCGCCGCCGCTTGGCCTCCTCGATCTTTTCCTCCTCGTGAAACTGATACAGAAACTTCCGCGCTGCCTCCGGGGAAGGAATCCCGTGCCCCATCATCTCCCTCAATCCCGGATCTTCCCGCAGTCGCTGGAAGTCGTCGAAGCACTCCCCGCCCACCGCGTTCAGAATGACGAAGCTCTCCACCATCGTCGCTTCGTCGTAGCCCCGTTCCCGCTCCTTGACTCGCACCTGCTGCCTCACACTGGCGGGCAACCCCTCTATCAGGCGGCGAGTTGGAAGACAGCGCGGCGGGTGGTGGCGAAGGTGGAGTTCCATTGCGGGGAGTTGTTTCCGCGAGTGGGCTTCATCGTGACCAATCTGGAGACGGACAGCCGAGCGGTGGTGCGGTTCTACAACAAGCGCGGGACGGCGGAGCAATGGATCAGGGAAGGCAAGCAGGCGGTGAAGATGACGCGGCTGAGTTGCCATCGCTTCCGCTCCAATGAAGTGCGGTTGTGGTTGAGCCTGATCGCCTACAACCTGGGGAATCTATGGCGGCGGCTGGTGCTGCCGCGGCGCGTCGGCAACTGGTCGCTGACCAGCCTGCAACAGCGATTGGTGAAGACGGGCGGCCGGCTGATCAAGCACGCACGGTACTACTGGCTATTGCTGGCGGAAGGTCACTTGACGCGGCGGCTTTTCGGGGCAATGGTGCGGCGGATCGAGGCGCTGTCGGTGCCAGCCGGATAGCCGAAGCTTGAACGGAGGCAAGCTCGGCGAACATCGGGACAGGGGGCGGACAGGTGTGTGACGACAGGCTTCGGGCAGAGGCACTTTTCGGCGCTCAAGGCCCCGATAGGCAGCGCTATGGACCCATGCGGGCACTGCGGGAGAGTCAGGCGGCGAAACCGTGCTGCGGGAGGTTGACACGAGGGGGGGTGCGGGTGCATACTCAATCTGTGCCGGAGTCCAAAATGGAAATCCGTGAGAAAACCGCCGGACGCGCTCCCTCTCACTCATTGGAGGTCTTCATGGTTCCCATTATCCTGTTGTTGCTGGCGCTCAACGCGAGCGCGCAGACCTACAGCGGCTCGCTGACCGGCGTCGTCACCGATCCGGATTCGGCGGTGGTGCCGACCGCATCCGTAGTTCTCATCGATTCCGGCAAAGGCTACCTGTTTACCGCCACCACGGACAGCACCGGGCGGTACCTGCTGCGGAGCCTGCCACCGGCCACCTATCGGCTGAAGGTCAAGGCCAAGGGTTTCGCCGCCTACACGCGGGACGGCATCGTGCTGAACGTGAACCAGAACGCCTCGGTGGATGTCTCGCTACCACTTGAAACCGTCACGGAGACGGTAGTGGTGCAGAGCGAATCGCCTCTGCTGGCCACGCAGGACGCCAGCCTCGGTCAAACCATCGACCGGAAGTTCGTCAACGATCTTCCCCTGGTCGGCCGCAACATCCTGAACCTCACGTATCTGGCTCCCGGCGTCACTCCGGCCGCGGGACGCAGTTACGGCCCGGGCGGCGACGTCAATTTCGTTTCCAATGGCGGGCGAAATTCCAGCGCCGGGGTCATCACGGACGGCGTCACCACGACCGGCCCCGATCCGAACACGGGCATCGTTCGCGCGCTTTATGTGCCCTCGGTCGACGCGGTGCAGGAATTCAAGGTCGAGCAGAACAACTTCCGCGCGGACATCGGTTTCTCGGGTAACACCTCGATCAACATCGTCACGCGCTCGGGGACCAACCAGTATCACGGGACCGCCTACTACTTCGGCCAGAGTTCCGCGCTGAACGCGATGAACTTCTACAGCAACAAGTACGGCGCGGCGAAGCCGGTCACGGCCAACAACACCTTCGGGGGCGTGCTGGGCGGGCCGGTGAAGAAGGACCGGACCTTCTTCTTCCTGGTCTACAACGGCGGGCGATCCCGGAACGCGCAGTCGACGTCGGCGGGAGTGCCCAGCGCGGCGATGCGGAAGGGCGATTTCGGCGAGTTGTGCACGCGGGGATTCAGCGCCTCGGGAATGTGCGCCGACGCGAACGGGCAGCTTTGGGATCCATTCTCAGGGGTCTACCAAGCCGCGCGAGGCGGCCCGGTACGGTCCGCCCATATCCCCTTCAATAACTTGGCTACATACATGAGCCCGGGACCGCCGCCGGGCTCGGGTTCGCCGATCCAACTGCCGGCGCGGCCCGGCAATTTGATCGACCCGGCCGCGGCGAAGGTGATGGATCTGTTCCCGCAGCCGAACGTCGGGGTTGGAACGGCAAGCTACAACCGCCTGCGAAACTACTTCGCGAACACGAGCGGCCGCGGCGCCGGTAGTGAACTCAACCTGCGCATCGACCACCGGTTTTCGGACAAGGACATGCTGGTGGGCAAGTATGCGCACAACTGGGGCAACAGCAGGCCGGCCAAGTGCTTTGACAGCATCATGGATCCGTGCAGCAACGGACCCGGCACGTCGGTCACGGACCACCTGGCGCTCAATTTCAACCGCGCCTTGAGTCCGGCCACGATCGCGACGCTGAACCTCGGCTTCGCGCGCCACCATAACATCAGCCCGGGAGCGCCGGCCGAGTTTCCAAATTTCAACCCCGTATCCACTTTGGGTCTTCCGGACTACGTCACGCGTTCGGGCTATCTGGCGGCGCCGTATGTTGCCTACGGCGGCGGTTACGTGTTGGGGGCGATCGGGACAAAGACCTGGTCGATCTGGAACATGCACTTCCAGAACTACCAGTTGGCGCCGAGCGTGGATATGGTGCGCGGGCGGCATGACTTGAAGGCCGGCGGCGAAATCCGCGTGCATCGCTTCCACTTCTTCCAGCCGGGCGTTCCCACGGGCACCTACACGTTCAACTTCAACGGGACATCGCAGTATCCCACCACGGGCGGCGGCGACAGCCTGGCGAGCTTCCTGACTGGTGCTGGAATCGGGGGAAGCTATCTCGTGAACGCGGCCATCAGCACGCAGAACCTCGAATACGCGTTCTACTTCCACGATAAGTGGCGCGTCACGGACCGGCTCACCCTGAATCTCGGCCTGCGCTACGAGATCACCCAGCCCCAGACGGAGCGCTTCAACCGGCTCAACTGGTTCGATCCGGATGTCGCCGCCGCGATCCAGGCACCCGGACTGCCGGAACTGCGCGGCGGAATGCGCTTCGGTGACGAGACCACCCGCACTCCTCTCGAAACGGCCTGGAACAACTGGGGCCCGCGCTTCGGGATCGCTTACCGTCTGGGCGAGCGCACGGTGCTGCGCGCGGGTTATGGAATGATGTACTCGGTCTCGATGGGCAACGCATCCGGCATCACCGGAGGCGTGTTCTCTTCGTGGAACCAGTCCACCGGCGTTCAGACCTACGGCGCGAACGCGGCGACGCCCTACTCGCGCTTCAGCGATCCGTTTCCAGGAGGTGGGCCCCTGGCTTTCCCGGGTAACTCTCAAGGCTTGAAGACCGCCTTGGGCCTGAGCATGAACGCGCCTCCCCGCGCGTGGAAATATATTCCGAACATCCAGACCTGGAGCGCCGGGTTCCAGCGGGAACTGCCGGCGGCGGCCGTGCTGAGCGCGAACTATGTGGGCACGAAGGGAACCCACCTCTATTTCGGCTCCGGGCCGCTCAACTCGCTGGGATCGTGGGTGGAAACGCTGTCCGCGGAGGAGATCACCAGGCTGTTCACGCTGGTGCCGAACCCGTTCTACGGCGTCATCACCAACCCGCAAAGCAGTCTCCGCTTCGCCACCACGCAACAGTCCCAACTCCTCAAGCGCTATCCGCAGTACACGGACGCCTTCACCACCATCGTGCCCTTCGGTGGTTCGACATATCACGCGCTTCAGGTTCAGGTAGAAAAGCGGCTGTCCCGAGGGCTTCAGGTACAGGCGGCCTACACATGGTCGAAGTCCATCGATGATTCCTCGGTGGTCAGCGGAAACACGGCTTACCTCGGCGGCGGGCTCAGCCTACAGAATCCGAATAACCGCCGGCTGGAGCGCTCTCTGTCGCAGTACGACATCCCGCAAAGCCTGAAAATCGCCTATACCTACGATCTGCCGTTCGGCCGCTACCGGCAGATTGGCCGCGGTTGGAACCGCATGCTGGACGCCCTCGCCGGCGGCTGGACCACGACAGGCATGTGGATATTCCAGAGCGGCTTCCCGATTTCGCTCGGGCTGCAAGGCGGGCAGGCGCTGCCGACGTACGGAGCGCAGAGACCCGACCTTCTGGGGCCTCTGAAGCGGAACGAGGGTCCCGATTGGAGGGACCGCTACTTCGCCAACCCGGAAGTGGCGGTGCGGCCCGCCCGGTACGCCCTCGGCAACGCGCCGCGCACGCTGCCGGTTCGGGTGCCCGGAACGAACACGGCGACGCTGGCGCTGTTCAAGCAAGTCCCGCTCGCCGAACTGCGAGAGGGAGCGAAACTAGAGATTCGCGCGGAAGCGTTCAACGCTTTGAACCGGCCCCAGTTCGCCGGACCGGCGACGACGGTCGGCACGCCGTCCTTCGGCCTGGTGAGCGCGCAGACCAACTCCGCGCGTATGATTCAGCTTGGGATGAAGCTCTACTTTTGAGGCGTACGCTGATTCCAGCGGGCGCCGCGCTGGCGGCGCTCTTCGCGGCCGGCCTGATGGGGGCGGGCGAGCCTGTCATCCGCCCGCCCCAGCCGCGAAGCGAACTGACTCTTTCCGTCGGCGACTACTATGCCGGCGAGGATGTCACGGACTGGCGCGCCTTCAACCTGGCCATGGAAGATTGCCGGCGGCGAAGCTGTTCGCAGTTGCTGCTGCCGGCCAAACGCTACCTCTTCGACGACCCCGAGGTGCCGCGCCGCGCCGGCGCACACATCCAATTCAACGGGCTCAAGGACGTCGTAATCGACGGCCAGGGCTCGGAACTGGTTTTCCACCACATCCGCGGCGCATTCACCTTTCGCGATTGTCAGCGCATGGTGCTGCGCAATTTCAGCGTCGATTGGGACGTGACGCTGGCCTCGGCGGGCGATGTCGTCATGGAGCCGGGCGCCGGCAAGGCCATCCTCGTTCACGGCGACGAGCCTGTGGACGAGACGACGCCGGTCGCCGCGGTGACCGAGTATGATCTCGAGAACCTGCGCTGGAAGATGGATGCGGCGGAAGTGCACGGCCCGCGCGCCATCCGGCTGCTACGGTCTCGGCTGCTCCATTCGCCGGACTTCGAACGGCTCCCCGTCGGCGCCACCGTCGTTATCCGCCATTATGTTTACAACGGCCACGCCTTCGACTTCGGAGGCGCCGGAAACTCGGATCTCAACTTCGAAGACATCACCGTGTTCGGGTGCCCGGGACACGCCTTTGTCGGATACGGCTGCGACCGCGGCTTCCGCATCGCCCGAACGAAGATCGTACGCAAGCCCGGCACGAGCCGCCTGGTGACCGCCACCGCCGATGGAGCGCATTTCGGCGCCAACCATGGCGACATCCTGATCGAGGACTGCGAATTCACCCTGCAAGGTGACGACTCGGTGAACATTCACAGCGTCTGGTCGCGGATCGATGCGGCGCCGGGCGCCGAAGAGCTCCTGTTGAAGTCGCGCTGGTTCTGGGCGGTCCGCTTCGACCCCGCCGACGAAATCCGCCTGTGCCGCCGCGACAACCTGGAAGAGTATGGGGCGGCGAAGGTGGTTGCGGCGCGACGTGACGACGCGCGGCAGTTGTACGCCGTCACGCTGGACAGCAAGATCGCGGCCCATGCGCAGCCGGGCGACTACGTGGCCAACGTCACCCGGTCAAGCAACGGCTTCGTGATCCGCAATAACTACTTTCACGATCACCGGGCGCGCGGGATGTTGATCCAGGCGGGTGACGGCCTGGTGGAGGATAACCGCATCGAGAACGTGATGGCGGCGGGAATTCAGGTGACGACGGACGCCCGGACCTGGCAGGAAGGCTTCGGCAGCCGCAACCTGGTAATCCGCGGCAACGTGCTCCGGGGCGTGAACTACGCCATGTGGGAACGCGGCCAGACCGGGCGGCACATGGCGGCGCTGAACGTGGTCGTCGACACGGAAACCGGCCTGGGAGACTACCCCGTGCACCGGGACATCCTCATCGAGGGAAACACCATCGAGGACACGCCGGGGCTGGCGATCCTGATCGCGTCGGCGAGCGGCGTCACCATCCGGGGCAACCGCATCGCCGACGCCAACTCACAGCCCTTCTATTTCACAGGCGCCATGATCGACGCGCGCGCGCAAGGCACAATCATGGTGACCCGCGCTTCGGATGTAGTCATCACCGGCAACAGCCTCGTGCTGAACCGGCCGACGTTCGGCAGGGAGATCTATGTCGACCCGCGCAACACTTCCGGCATCGTGGTCGAGGAAAACGAAGGTTTCCAATAAGATGCAACGTCGAGCCGTGTTGCCGGCCCTGGGCGGCGCGATCCTGCCATTGTGCGCGCAACCGGGGCGGCCGAAAGTGGATTCGCCGCGCTCCTCCGGCGGCCCCACGCTTTCTGTTGAAGACTTCCGCGGGCCGGGCCTCTCCGATTGGAAGGCGTTTCGTAACTACTCAGGTGGCATCCCGCCCGGGATGCCACCTGAAGGAAGCGGGCAACTGGGTTTGGTGTTGCCTCGGAAGGCTACGAGGTGTTGACCGCGGGTAAGAAGGGGTTGCCCAGGAAGACGCGG
>Ga0194111_10009418_pt1 | contig 10633 bp, 9 predicted proteins | sample TA2KigC300mmetaG_FD_146194 | JGI IMG/M metagenome (GOLD analysis project Ga0194111, IMG submission 146194) | Freshwater microbial communities from Lake Tanganyika, Tanzania - TA2015033 Kigoma Deep Cast 300m | ecosystem: Environmental > Aquatic > Freshwater > Lake | place: Tanzania: Lake... | reverse complement strand
GGCTACGCGCCTGGTGATCACACATCTGGTCAAGCGTTCCAGTTCCACCCGCAGCCGCCTGAAAGCTCAGCGCAAGAACCGAGGGCCAACGTGAAACATAACCTTATGTTAATTTAACAATGCCAAGATAAGAACGCGGGGAAATGAACGTGCCGCGATTATGGGCGATGTCATCGGCGATAAGAAAACCGACTTCATAGAGATTGCCCCGCTTGAGTTCTTCCAGCCCAATGACGATCCGGTGATCCACCACTCGCCCGACCAGTTCGTACACAAAGTCCGGGTCTGAGGCGATGTCAATCAGGAATTGCTCTTCTCCACGTAGCCACCAGCAGCGCAGAAAGGGACCGCCGACCCTGGGTATCATGCAGGGGCCTCCGCCCGGCCTTGCCCGCTCCTGGATGAGCCGCGCCACGAACGCCTCATACCGCCGATCATCGTAGGGCGACTCAAACTCCAGTTTATCCAGGTCGCCTTTGTCGGCCAAGGCGACTTCCAGTGTTTGGTCTTTGGTTCCATCATTGAGGGAGCGGAGCAGCCTTCCCCAGCCGTCGCGCACAATACGATAGTTGCCTTCTTGTCGGATAACCTGCGCCCGGCTGGGGAAGAATGTATCATCGGCACGGACGATGATCAGGTCAACCCCATAGTACGCGCTCATTTCCGGATCGTAGACGTTGTCAAAGGGCAGGATGTCCTGGCGCGGGGGCAGCCCCTGTCGTTGCCGCCAGCGCTCAACGGTTATCCCCCAGTAGTGGTCACAGAGCGGCACGTAATCTGTGCTCTGGAAGCATAATGCGGTAATTACGCGCTCGGTGCTGGTCATCATCTCCCATAGCGGCGATCATGGCCTTCGGGACTTGCTCGGCTGCGGTCCCGGCGGCGAGTTCTGCTTGAATCAGGCCCGCACGGTTTTGGCGTTCCCCATGACGACTGCTTCACGGATTTCTTGGAGTCCCATTCCTTGGTGCTCCTTTGCTGCGAAAGCATTTGAACGTCAGGACCACATTGTCTGGTAGTCAACGCCTTCCTCATCGGGTTGACCCCTTGCCGACGGACGCCGTCGAAGAGATGATGCGGTTGAGAAACGCCTTGCTTTCAGAGAGAACCTGCCTGGGCTCACTGCTATAGCCCCAGGCGAAGGCTTCATACTCCACGGAGATGTAGCCGGCGTAGCCAGTGGCCACCATGGCAGCGATGAGACCGTCAAAGTCTATGTCACCCATCCCAAGTGGAGGGAACTCAAAATCCTCAGGATTGCCTCTGGCGTCCTTGGCGTGCACATGTACGACCCGATGGCTCAGCGCCCGGTACGCGTCAAGCACAGAATCCCCTCTGACGTGGTAGTGTGCCGGGTCAAACAAGACTCCCAACGCCTCCAACCCACTGTAGCTCAGCAGCTTCTGCATACGGCTCAGGTTGTGTACAAGGGAACCAGGGAAACTACCTGCTTCCACTGCTAGCGTCACCCCAAGGTGATTCGCGTCGGCCACCAGCTCCTGCAGCGCAGCTACAAGCCATTCCCAGTATTGGCTCTCGCGACAGTAAAACTGTTTTCGCCCACCTCCTACGACCACGTACTTGGTTCCCAGATCCGAGGCCAGTCTCAGCGCCCCTTTCACGAAACATAGATTTGCCTGCCTCGTCTCGGGCACGGCGTGGATCAGGTTGGTGTGGGCGTTCAAGGCAGCGATGGCCACACCGGCCTGCTCCGCGCATCTACGGACGTGCCTCCTGGTATTCGCATCCGCTTGCGAGTTCATGTGCGGCGGGGGGGTTGGCAGGAAGGGAGGCGACACCTCGAGACTGATGTCTATGGCCTGGTAGCCGAGTTCTGCCAGCAGGCCGATCGCCTGCTCCACGCCCAGGCTATCCAAACTTAAGAATCCTGAATTGCAACTCAGACCCTTCATCGGCAGGATCCCTCCTGCAATATCGTCTTAACTAACCTATTCGAGCGCTTGTTAGCCCGGACGAGTGGGGTTGACTGTTTGGTGTCGCGGCTTTCCATCTGTTCCGCGGTGTATCCTAGTAAGATGGATATCTTCCTCGCCTTATCAACGACCAGCGCGCCAAATTCGGCCATAAGTCCGCACGATAGAACCTCCTGGGGACCAGAAATCCCGATAGATGCTATTGGACGGCCGAATTGATCAAGGATGGGCGCTGCCACACAGCGGATCCGTGGATGGAATTCCCTATCGTCAATGTAGTAGCCTTTGGCCCGGCTTTCCAGCAAGTGCTCTTTAAGCGTCCCAATGGATGTGATGGTTTGTGGCGTCAGGGATTTCAACTCAGCTCTAGAGAGCCACACATCCAGCTCTGGCTCTGGCAACGCACCAAGATAGGCCTTGCCAATAGCTGAGCAGTAGAGGGGACGTCTAGTGCCAGGAGGATTGTTCACAGTCAGTTCCCCGTCACCGAAAACGCGTAGCAGGTAGACCATCTCGTTGCCGCTGGGGATGCATAGGTTCGCCGCTAAGCCGGTCGCGGCGCGCAGCTCTTCTAGATACGACTTCGCGATAGTTAGCCAGTTCTGCTCCTGGCGGCTGGTCAGTTCGCCTGTAAGCGCAAGAAGGTGACTCAGGTTGATCCGATAGCTGCCGGTGGTGTCACCACGTTCCACATATCCCCTTTGCATCAACGTGCGGAGAATGCGATGCACGACAGAGCGGTCGACGCCAATGGCCCGGGCGAGCGCGGTTGGGCCTTGCTCGCTCTTGACCAGGAGCTCCAGAATCTGCAGACCACGATCCAAAGTTTGAACGGTATTCGCCCCGCTGTGGTGAGTCATCCCTCCCCCTCCCCTAATGTATACCGATTATGTGATACATCTCATCTGCCCAATGTTCATGGCATCGAGTGCTCCTAGCCCTTGACCCCTCCAGCCCCAAGCCCAGCTACGAGATATCTCTGTACGAAGAGCGTCAAAACGAGCACCGGCAGTGTGATGACCAGAGCAGCCGCTGCCAGCGGACCCCAGTTCACGCTTTCAAAGCTCAGCATGTTGAAGGCGGCTACTGGGAGCGTGCGCGTATATGGTCCCGCCAACACCACAGAGAACATAAAGTTATTCCAGGAGAATATAAATGCCAAGATCCCTGACACCGCTAGGCCCGGGAGCGTCAAGGGCAAGGCTATCCTGAAAAAAGAGCCAAAGGGACCGCAACCGTCAACGAGCGCAGCCTCTTCCAGTTCGGGATGTACGTCTTCAAAGAAGCTAATCAGAATCCAGACCACGACTGGCATCCCCACTACTGTGTGCGTAAGGATGAGCGCTAGGTGCGAACCGGACAGGCCAAAGGTTCGTACCATAATGAACCAGGGTATTAGATAGCTCATCCCTGGCACTAGCCTGGCAACCAGGATTAGTAGAGATATCCTGTGGTGTTTCCACTTGGCGATACCGTAGGCAGCAGGTGCTCCAAACAGCAGTGACAAAGCGGTGGATCCAGTAGCGACTATGATGCTATTTATCGTGTATCGCAGGAATGGGTTCTGGCGAAATACTTGTACGTAATTTTCGAGTTCGAACCGCCGCGGTAGGAAGACCGGCGGGTACGCGGTGTTGTCCAATTGGTTCTTGAGCGACAGGGAGACCATCCAGAAGAATATGAAAAGGGTAGGCGCCATCAGGACCAGAACCAGAGCCCCAAATGTCACCTTTCCGGCCAGTTTGCGAAGCAGAACTGCCTTCTGCGACTGGCCTCGGCCCGCCTGAACTACTAATCTTGCGCTATCTAGTAGTACTGCCATGCTGTGCTCCTTCTCAGTCGGATTAGCAATAGACTTGCTCCCACCAACAGTATGAAGAACAGCACCACCACAGCCGAGGAGTAGCCGATCCGATAGTAGGCAAACGCATGCAAATACAGGTACAGGTTAATGGTCTCAGATGCCCTTGCTGGTCCGCCCTCCGTCAGGATGTAGATGGTATCGAAGGCCTTAAGCGCATCGATGGAACGCAGCAGCATTGCGACCATGATGTGTGGCCAGAGAAGAGGAAGCGTTACATAGCGGAACTTTTGGATCGCATGCGCGCCGTCGACTGTGGCCGCCTCGAAGATATCCACAGGTAAGGCCGCCAACCCACCGAGTATGATGAGCATCACAAAGGGGGTATTGTGCCACGTCTCGACCATCACGAGTGTGGGAATAACGGTCGAACCGGAGTATACCCAGAGACTGGGCGGCAAGCCCACGAGGCTCAGCAAGTAGTTTAGGACGCCTAACGTGGGATGGAACATCATCTGCCATATGAGCGCGAGCGCGACCGGCGTGGCCATCCAAGGCAAGATGAAGACCGTCCTGAGCACACCTCGCCCGCGGAACTGTTGTGCGAAGACCAGTGCGCCCACCAGTCCAAGGAGTGTTGGCACTACCACGGCGAGTACCGCATAATACAGTGTCCGGAGGACCGCCTCCCGGAACCTTGTCATTGATACCGCTTCGACATAGTTCCCAAGCCCTGTGAACTGTGGCAGCCGGCCGACATCCCAATCTTGAAGGCTCATATGGAGCGTGTAGATCAAGGGGAAGCCAATCAGCGCGAACATGACGAGAACGGGCGGGATAACGAAGAATAGGTGGGCATGGCGTTCTGCCAGGCCGCCCAGAGCCCGTATGTTGGACCATTTGAGCTTGCCGATCGCTGTCATGCCGACCTCCTACTCAATAGGTCTCTCCAGGACCGCTTACCCTCGGTCTCAGTCTTACACACCAGTGATAGGCGTCCGCCCGCGATCGCGGGCGGACGCCTGCACAACTCCATCGCTACATCTGTCAGGGCAGGTTGTCTTGGGCTAGCCAGATCGTAAGCCCGCCGCGAGATCGCTTGAGCCGATTTCAGGCCGCGCTAGCTCGCCGTCCACCTGGCTGGTGACTTTTGGCGGGTGACCTCTAGCAAAAACCCTGGGGTCACCTGCCAAGATGGCAATATCCACAGGGTCCGAATATCGGCCCACGCCGCAGCTAGCCTCTTACTGCTCCGACTTGGCATAGATAGGCTCGATCTCAGCTTGGGCCGCCTTGAGCAAAGTCGGAATATCACCACCCTCGATGGACTTGGTCATAGCGGCGCTGAAGATGTTACTGTACTCAGAGACTGGGATGATCGGAGGCCACATGGTAGTGCCCTTACTGAACTGAACCGCGTCGAGCCAGTCCTGCCCCATCCTGCCCTGAGTCAGGAACTCGGGATCTTTGTACGCGGAGAATCTGGGTACCGGTGCCCCCTGTATCAGGAATCTCACGTGGTTCTTCTTGTTGGTCGCCCACTGACAGAACAAGAAGGCAGCCTCCTTCTTCTTGCTGAAGGGGCTAATGCACATAGCGGGCCCAGAGACCGGGAGGAACTGCCCACCTGCCCCGGCGGGGGTCGGCGAGTAACCGACCTTGCCCACGATCGTTGAGGTCTTCGGATCCTCTGCCGTCGCCACAAGGTCTGCGCCGTCTATCCACATCGCCGCCTTTCCCTGCAGAAAGAGCGAGCTGCATTCCATCCAGTCGTACCCGGTCACGCCAGGAGGGCCGTAATTGCGAAGCAGCCGAGCATAGAGTTCCACGGCCTTGATTGCCTCAGGACTGGTCAGCGTCAGCTTGCGGTCTTTGTCAAGCCAGGTCCCACCCATGTTCTGGAATATGGCGCCCCAGATCACCGTACTGGCACCCTTGCCACGGAGAACAATTCCATATCTGTTGGGTGGATCATGCAGCGCCTTGGCCGCGTTCTCCATTTCCTCTAGGGTCTTCGGGAACTTGAGCCCCTTCGCCTCCAGCAAGTCCTTTCGGCACGCGTAAATCATGCTCGGCAGAATGGTATTGAGCCCATAGAGCTTCCCGTCAACGCCAGTCCACAGCTTCCGACCCGCTGGGTTGATATCCTCGGGGTCCCAGCTCGGGTCTGCAAGGGTTGGGTCCTTCAAGTAGTCGTCAAGTGGCTGCATCCAGCCCATTTTGCTGAACCGGCGCATCTCGGGGCCATATGCAGCTTCCCAGACGTCCATTTGGGTATCCTTGGCGGTCATCCTGATGACATTCTGTTCGCGAATCTGCGCCTCCGGCACCACCTCATACTCTACTTTGATGCCGGTCCAGTCCTCAAACTCGCGCATGTTTTGCACGAGGACATCCGCACGGGGTACCTTAGAGATGGCGAAGAAAATAGTCTCACCTTTGTATTTCTTGGGGTCGAACTGAGGCTTCAGGGGTGCTATAGGTGTAGGAGCCGGAGCCGCCGTCGGCGTGGCAGCCGGACCACAACCTGCCAGGTATGCACCTGCTGTCCCGGCGGCCAAGAGTGTCAGAAACTCTCGGCGGGTAATATAGCGCGCTACCATTTCGCTTTCCTCCTTTCTAGGGGTCTGCTATCCTATTGCCTAAACACGAAACCACGTCCACTTGCCAGATTCGTTCCTAGGCCTCACCTCCTCCTTACTTGAGCCTGTCAAAGAATAACTTCCGAGTTTTTCTGCGGATTTCCTGGGGGAAAAGGAAACCTTAGACATTGATAGCCTCTAGGCACATGACACATGGTCTCTCGGAAGTTCTAGCAGGCTCATCCCCCCTTCGCACTAGCCGCCGACCTGCGGTTTTTGGCGATCTACCCGTACCTTGGGTAGAATCGAAGGTATCCCCACACACTCCAAGCTCGGCCCGTGAAGGAAGCTCTGCCCTGTAGTATGCCTTGTTTGCGCGTACGGCTAATACCCAGCGGTGGCACTTCCTTGCTGGGGATGGGCCCCGCGACATGTCCACTATCGTCTTCTGCACTATAATTATACTATACGGGTATGTAGCACCCATGCTACTACCGGGTAGCAAGTATCATCTCCCTCAGCCGGCTACGATAGTGGCAGAAGTTCTCCCAGGAAATGTCAGGTGGAACGGTGTGGTCAAGAGCGGGGATGTACCCACCTCGCTCCAGCATGAACGGCACCTTGGCCTCAATCTCCTCGTCTATGGCTTGCTTGCCTGTGGCCACCGCTCTCTTGTCCAGTCCACCCATGATCTGCAAGCTTGGGAACGTTTTGCCCACCTCGACGATGTCCATCCCTGCAGCGACCTCGAAGGGGAAGAGCCCTGTAGCCCCTCCTTCTATGAACAATGGGATCAACTTCCAGCAGTTCCCGTCGGTATCAACGAACACAGTTTTGATTCCACGGTCGCGCAAAAACGAGGTCAGTTTCTTGTAGCAAGGCAGTATGAACTCACGAAACATCACCGGGGAAATCAGCGGGCCAGCCTTGTAACACATATCTTCCCAGATCAATGCAGCATCGGCATCTATCTGGTCAAGGACCTGGTCGTACAGCGCGATCCAGAAGTCAGCCAAGTAGCTATTCATATCCTTGATCAAGTCCGGGTTGTCGTAGAAAGTGTACAGTATATTCTCCGGTCCTAGAAGCTTTCTTGCCGTGCCGTAGAAGCCATTGTTAGAGCCGATGATAAGCGGGTAGTCCCTCGTTTTGAGCTCTTCGACCAGTTGGGCCCAGTTGTCCGGCAGGCGGCCCTGCAGGGTGGGACGCAACCTCTCTGCCTTGATCCGTTCCCAGTCCTCTCTCGTCGAAACCGGCCAGGAGAGTACCTGCGCTATGGTGCTCCGGTCCTTCAGCTCGCGCTTCGTGCAGCCGTCTGTGTCAATCCAGAGGTACCAGTCGCCGTGCTCCTCCAAGATCCGCTCCTCAAACGCGGGGCAGAGCCAGTAGTTGACGGGGTGCTGGCGCGGGCCTTTGTCCATGCCGAGGTATGCCATGACATCTTGGTCAAATGTACTCCACCAGAATCCCATCATCCCATTATGGAATATCGACCTCCCATCGGGTAGCTCCGCGCGCGAGGGTATGCCGAGCTTTCTCGGCAAGCCTTCTTCGTACCATCTGCGGACAGCGGACGACCGGTACCCCCATTCCCAGAAGAGACACCTGCCAGGCCTCTCAAAGTTCACGGTCGCTAGAAAAAGCTCTCGCGCATTCACGGCACTCATCCCTTTCGACTGGGCTGTCGTCTGGGCCCCTTGGAACCGTTCACAGAACAGGTCTCTGTTTCGTGTCCCATACGTGGGTCAGACTCGTATATACTTACGCACGACGCAGTTGACAGGCGCCACACCGCCGCTGTATGCGCCACGGACCTCACTCACGTACAGGTCACCACGCGAGTCAATCGCGATGCCATGCGGTGCGTAGTAAAGATCTGCTCCTTGCGGGTCTTCCGGGCCCCATTCGGCCAGAATCTTGCCACTCAGGTCGCGCACCGTTATCCGCCCATGTGGTGCAGTTGGAACAACATAGCGTCTGCCTGGCTCGCCCTGCTTGATAAGCCCTAGCTCGGCGACGTATATGTTCTCCTTGGCGTCCAGGCACAGGCTGTCTGGGCGTCGCACATCTCTCCACTGAGTTATGAACTCGCCCTGCGGACTGAAGATCTGAATACGCCGGTTGTCGCGGTCAGCGATGTAGACCAAGCCTGTCTGGTCGACGCACGCGCTATGGGGGGTCACGAACTGACCGGGACCATTGCCGGGCTCGCCCCAGGAGAACAGCAACTGGCCATCGGGAGCAAACTTATGCACACGAGCGTTTCCATAGCCGTCTGTTACGTACATCTCGCCATCCGGCGAGAGGGCAACGCCGGTGGGATAGCAGAACGGTGGGCCGGATCGCAGCACAGTCCTTGGGTCGTCCCATACATAACCAGTGTCTGCGGGACGGTCCGCTGTCTCGATGACCAGGAGAGGCCTGCCATCGGGGGTGAACTTACGCACTGCGTGGCCCCAATCGTCAACACAGTATACGGCGTCGTCTGGGCCGATGAATATGCCGTGAGGTCGCTTGAATAGGCCCTCCCCCCATGCCCCCAGGAAGCGGCCCTCCCGATCGAAGATCACAACAGGGTGCTCACCCCGGCTGAATGCATAAACTCTATCTTGCGAGTCGACGGCAACTCCGGCAACATCCCTGAATGCCCAGCCTTTGGGAAGCTGTCCCCACCACTCCGCAACCTCGTAAACGAACTTGTCCGAACCTACCTTCCTCATGGCGTTTCCTCTCGTACGAATTATCTACAATGATTATCCACCGGGATGCCTTCCCGGTGGACCCGGTGGTTACTCGTTGGGCCCTCCTCATCCGTAGCGGCTATCACCATCGGCTGAAAGACTTGCCGTGTCGAGGCACTACGAGCAACAGTTCAGACCCATGATCTGCCGCGCTTCGGCAGGTGAGGCGATATCTCTGCCCAGTTCATGCGCGATGCGCACTGCTTTTTCGACCAGGAGCGCATTGGACATGGCGAGGACGCCATCCTCGATGTAGGGATTGTCCTCCCAGCCGACGCGCACATGGCCACCAAGCGAGATAGCTGCCGCCAGTAGCGCCCAGTATGATGGCGGGTGCATGCAACTCACATTCCAGTTGGCGTTTGCCGGCAGGTTGCTAAAGAGATAGAGAAGCGCTTGGTGCGTGGGAGGGGTCCAAGAACCGCCTGGCCAGCCGAAGAACAAGGTAATCCAAAGTGGATCCGGTAGAAGCCCTTCCTCCCGAAGCTTCCCAATGTTCCAAAAAGCTCCAGTGTGGAAGGCCTCAATTTCTATCTTGACATTTTTCTCGCAGGCGGCTTTCGCGTACGCCCGCAACTCATCAAGTGGGTGGACGGCGTAGACCTCGTTCGGAGGGTGGGCCGGATCGGGTTGGAAGTACTCGTCGTGGGCGTTGAAGGAGATTGACGTCATGTCGGGACCGAGGTCGAACAGGGCTACTTTGTCGGAAAACCGCGCACTGGCAATGCCGAATTGTACAACGGGCTTGCACACGGCTAGAATCTTATCTTTGAGGGCGCGCCAACCTTCGTAGTCTAGTCTGGACACTCGGCGCCCGTCGGGCTGCACTTCGCGCTCTAACACGCGTACGCCATGCAGATGCACGACGGAGGCTCCCGCGTTCACTGCGCGAATGTACTCGTCTGCCACGCGATCAATGTCTTTGCAGGGAGGGCAGAGGTGGTTTCCAGGGTAGCTTCCCGTTGAGTCCACACTGACAGTGATGATGAGTTTGTCCAAGGCTCTCCTCCTATTCCGTTATTGGTGCGGCTTTGTCACTTATAGCGTTTTGCGCTTGGTTCTGGGACAAGTGAGTACTCTCCACAGCTTGTGGTCCATTGAACAGGTACTCAGTGACTCACATTCGGTGAACAAGTCGTGGCGTCGTCCAGCATATCCTTGCCCCATGCTCGCAAGAACAGGCCTTGGCGGTCGAATACAATGATGTGATGTGCATCTCGGCCAAGAGCGCTTCCAGAGAAACTGGCATCAAAGAGAGCACTTCATAACTCATAGAACATTTGCTTAGACACCTTTTGTATCCTCACTTGCCAATGTCGCCTGAGATCTGAAGGGCATGGAGTGCGCATATAGCACATAATGTGCTTTTATTATAACACATTGCCATTGCCTTGTCAATAGGGGTAGGGTCTGACTCGGTTGCATCTGGTGTTGCCGATTTTGGGGATGTGTTGCTGGCAGGTTGGGCGAGCAAACCTACCCCTGTCTGCTTTCTCCGTCTGGAGGGCAGCACCAAACTGTCCGCTGGGTCAAACCGCTAAGGCATCGAGCCAGGTCACTCCTTGGACCATGACC
>Ga0194111_10009413_pt1 | contig 10637 bp, 7 predicted proteins | sample TA2KigC300mmetaG_FD_146194 | JGI IMG/M metagenome (GOLD analysis project Ga0194111, IMG submission 146194) | Freshwater microbial communities from Lake Tanganyika, Tanzania - TA2015033 Kigoma Deep Cast 300m | ecosystem: Environmental > Aquatic > Freshwater > Lake | place: Tanzania: Lake... | reverse complement strand
TTTCGAGCGCCCCGCCGGCGCGAAAAGCGATCACCGGGCACCCGCTCGCCATCGCCTCGAGCGGCACGATGCCGAAATCCTCCACGCCCGGGAAGACGAGGGCGCGCGCGCGGCCGAGAAGATCGATCATCTCCTCCTCGCCGAGCCATCCCTCGAACCGGATGTTCGGTCCTGCGAGCGTCTCGAGATGGGCCCGTTCCGGGCCTCGACCGGCGACGATGAGCGGGAGCCTCAACTCGTTGAACGCGCGGACCGCGAGCTCCACCTTCTTGTACGGAACAAGCGCCGAGAGGACGAGGAAGTAGTCCTCCCGCGGGAGATCGCTCCGAAACCGCGCGACGTCGACGGGCGGATGCACGACCTCTGCCTCGCGTCCGTACGCTCTTTGAATGCGCGAGGCGATGTGCGCGGAGTTCGCGACGAAACGATCGACGCGCGAGGCGGTCCTCGCGTCCCATCGCCGGAGAGACTCCGCGACCCGCGGCATCAGGAGGCGCGTCAAGCGTCCCGTCCGCGGCGCCGCGAAGTAGTCGTCATAGAACTCCCAGACGTAGCGCATCGGCGTGTGGCAATAGCAGACATGCCGGCGGCCGCGCCCCGCCGCCGCGCCCTTCGCCACGCAGTGACTCGACGACAGAACGAAGTCGAAACCCGAGAGATCGAAACGCTCGATCGCGAACGGGAAGAGCGGGAGGTACCGCTGGTGAAACGAGCGCGCGCCCGGAAGATTCCCGATGAACGAGGTGCGAATCTTCATCGACTCGATCCTCTTCGAGACGCGCCCCGGAAGATGGAGAAGCGTGAAGAGGGTCGCTTCGGGAAGGAGCTCGCAAAAGACATCGAGACACCACTCCCCCCCGCGCATCCCCGTGAGCCAATCGTGAACGAGGGCGACGCGGCGCCCGGCGAAGGGGAGTCGTTCTCTAGCCGTGGCCGATCACCTCCTCGTAGACGCGCAGCGTTTGCTCCGCGGCGGCGCGCCACGAGAAGCGGCTCGCCCGGCGGAGGCCTTCCTGCGCGTAGCGCGCGTGAAGAGCCGGATCGCCGAGAAGCCGCGCCATCCCCTCCTCGATCGATTCCGCGCGCCCCGGGTCGACGCGGAGCCCCGCCTTCCCCACGACCTCGGAGAGGGCCGGCGTGTCCGAGACGACCACCGGGATGCCGCACGCCATCGCTTCGAGGGGCGGCAGGCCGAACCCCTCGTAGAGCGACGGGAAGACGAAGAGCCGCGTGCCTCCGTAGAGCGCGTGGAGAAATGAGTCGGACACGAAACCGGGGAAGTGAACGCATGTCTCGAGACGGCTCACGCGGACGTCGCGCGTGAGCTCGCGGGCCTTCTTCACATCGACTCCCGCGAGCACGAGGTGGCCGCCGAACCCGCTCCGCCTCAGCCTCGCGAAAGCCTCGATCAGCTTGCGGAGGTTCTTGTGCGGGAGACAGTTGCTGACGCAGAGCACGTACTCCTCCTCGAGCCCGATCGTCCGCGCCACCTCCTCGCGCGCCCGGCCGGCATCGAGCGGGACGAACCGTTCGCCCACGGCGTTGTGAACGACCACGATCTTCTCCGGATCGGCGCGAAGCACACGGACGATGTCCTCGCGCGACGCGTTCGAAACCGTGAGGACCCGCGACGCGCTTCGGATCGCCGCGTTCATCATCCCCCGCGCGTAGAGCGCCGCCGCGGGCGAGGGCGGATAGAACAAGTGAATGAGATCGTGGATCGTCACCACCGCGCGGCACGGACGCGCCACCGGGAGCACGTAGTGCGGAGAATGGAAGAGATCGATCCGGTAACGGCGCATCCGGATCGGCAGCGAGATGTGCTCGCGGAGAGAGTACTTCGGCGAGCTGTCCTCCACCGGAATGATGTTCTCCGCCCACTCCGTCTTCTCGTCCCTGTTCTGGAACACCACGTACTCCCGGTTCGGATCGATCCGCGAAAGCTCGCGCACCAGGCTTCGGATGTAGGTTCCGATCCCGAAGTCGTGGATCTTGCGGACGTCGATCCCGATCCGGCCGCGAGGGACCGACCGTTTCTGCGGCCTCGCGCTCCTTTTTTCCTCCTCGAGAATCGAGGCGATCTCTCCGAGCCGGGTCTCCCAGGTGTTCCGTCGGGCGACCTCGATCCGCTCCTCCATCCTCCCTGCCGGCTCCGGAAGGAGCGACTCCTCGATCGCTCGCGTGAACGCCTCCGCCCCGCGCGCTCTCCGGCAGTACACTCCGAACTCCGCGATCGAGGGAAGATCCACGACGACGATCGGCTTCCCCGTCGCCATGTACTCATGAAACTTCATTGGAAAAACATTGATTGTCGTCTCGTTGAGCGCGAAGGGAATCATGCAGACATCGAAACCCTTAATCCACCCGGGAAGCTCCGCGTACGGGCGCGCGCCGAAGAAGCGGACGTTCTCCAACTTTTCGAGACGCTCCACATCCTCCGTCCGGCTCCCCGTCCAAACCGGTCCGACGAGGGCGAGCGACCATTCCGGGTGCGCGCGCGCCACGTGAATGAGGAGCCCGAAGTCCACCTTGTAGTCGCTGAGAGCGCCGACGAAGCCGATGACAGGACGCGGAAGGGCGCGGAGCGGCGGAGGCACCTCGGTCTCGGGGAGCGCCGCCTTGCGGAAGTGGTCGGCGTCGGCGACGTTCGGCAAGTAGTGGGTGTTCGCGTTGTGGCGCCTCTTCCCCTCGTAGAGCGAACGGGACGTCGTGAAGACGAGATCCGCGCCCTCGAGCAGTCTCCGCTCCATCTGCTGGATCACCCGGGCCGGCACTCCCGGGTTCGCGCCGTACTCGTCCACGCAGTGATAGATCGCGAGGCTCTCGCCGAGATGCCCGACCAGATCACTCGAGGTCGGAAGAAACGTCCAGAGGATCGGGGCGCGGAAGCCGTGTTTCCGCGCGATGCGCGCGAGGCTCGTGCGAAGGATCCAGAAGTTCAGATCGCGCGCCCAGGGAACGTTGTAGAAGGGGACAATGAGCGGGGAATAGACGAGAAGGTTCTCGCCGGCCGGGCGCACGCCGCGTGCCCAATTCCGGAGCCTCCCCACGATCCGATAGAGGTCCCGCCAGCGGGCTTTCGGCCTTCGGAGCCCGAGCGACTCCACGAAGAGCACGCGGTTGTCGCGCGCGAGCCGGCTCATCAGGTGCTGGCTGTTCGTCCAAAGCTCCGCGTCCCAGTTCGCCGAGGCGATGCAGAGAATCGAGGCCCCCTTCAGGGGCGCAGCCCGGGATGACAGTCGTTCGTCCATTCCCCTACGACCGGAAGAGCCGTTCCTCGATCGCCTGACAGAGAAGGTGTCCGAGCGCGATGTGCATCTCCTGGATGAGCTGAGTGTCCTCGGAGGGAACGGCGAGAAGATGATCCGCGAGGCCGTCCTCGGCGAGGCCGCGCGCCCCGGTGAAAGCGACGTTCACCGTCCCGATCCGCCGGCCGGTTCGGAACGCGCGAAGCACGTTTCCCGAACGGCCGCTCGTCGTGATGCCGGCGAGGACGTCCCCCGGCCGCGCATACGCCTCCACCTGCCTGGCGAAAACAAGCTCGAAGCCGTGATCGTTCGCCACAGCGGTGATGAGCGACGCGTTCGTGGTGAGGGCGAGCGCGGGGATCGCGTCCCTCTTCATCGTCAAGCGGTCGATGAGCTCGGTGGCGAGGTGCTGCGCATCGGCGGCGCTCCCGCCGTTTCCGAAAAGGTAGATCTTCCCGCCGTTTCGGAGCGACTCGGCGACGCGCGAGGCGGCCGCCTCGAAGGGAGCCGCGAGCTCCTCGCGGACCCGATCGAGAACGCCGAGCCTTTCGCGCATCTTTGATTCAAACATCGAATGATTGCCTTTCTCCGATGCGCGCGAGGTGCTCCTCGAGCGCCGCTTCCCACGGCCGAAGCGGAGGGATCCCGTACTCCGCGAGCCGCACGCTCCGGAGGGTCGAACGCGCGGGACGCCGGGCCGGACGCATGCTCTCCGGCGTCGGGATCGCCCGGATCGGGATCTCCGCGCGGCCGGATAGGTCGAGGATCTTCCGAGCAAAGAGAAAGCGGCTCGCCTCGCCCGAGTTGACCACGTGGAAGATCCCTTCCGCGCGCGCGCGGACGAGATCGAGAAGCGCCCCGGCGACATCCGCTGCGTAGGTCGGCGACCCGAACTGGTCGTCGACGACCGCGAGCTCCCTCCCCTCCTTCGCCGCCTTCAGGATCGACCGGACGAAGTTCCCCGTCCCCCCTTCTCCATAGAGCCAGGCCGTCCGCGCGAGGACCGCATTCGGGACCGCCTCTCGGACTGCCCCCTCTCCCGCGAGCTTCGATTCGCCGTACGCCGAGATCGGGTTCGGCTCGTCCTTCTCCGTATACGCCTCCGCTTTCCGGCCGTCGAACACGAAATCGGTGCTGAAGAAGACGAGGCGCGCGTTCCTTCGCGCCGCTTCCTCGGCCACGATCCGCGCCGCCTCCCCGTTCACTCGATGCGCGCGCTCCGGGTCCCTCTCGCAGCCGTCGACGTCCGTCCATGCGGCCGCGTGAACGACGAGATCGGGCCGGAAGCGGCCAAGGAACTCCCGAACCGCCCCGCGATCCGTTATATCCATACGATCGATGTCCGGATCTTCCACCTCTCCGAGGGATGCGAAACGAGCGCGAAGCGCGCGCCCGAGCTGACCCTCCCCGCCGGTCACGAGCGTCCGCAACGCGCCCCCCTCGACGATTCCTTCCCGGTCACGCCCGCCGGGCCGCCGCCTGGCTCCGGCCGTGAATCGCATCCGCCATCGCGCGCACCTTCTCGGCGGAGATCTCCCCCTCGAGCGCGTGCCCGACCACGACGAAATCCGCTCCCGCCTCGCGCGCCGCCGCCGCCTCCGCGGCGCTCCGAATCCCCCCCCCGACGAAGAGCGGAATGGAGACATAGCCCCGCACCGCCCGGATCGTCGCCGGCGGGACGGGGGAAGCCGCTCCGCTCCCCGCCTCGAGATAAACCGCTCGCATCCCCATGTACTCGGCGGCGAGCGCGTGCGCCATCACGATCTCCGGTCGATCCGCAGGAATCGGATGCGTTCCGGACACGAAGTGCACCGTTCTTCCGTCGCACCCGACGAGGAGATAGCCGGTCGGGATCGGCTCGAGCCCGTGCTCCTTCACGCGGGGCGCGGAGCGAACCTGTTCCTCGGCGAGGAAGAGGGGGTTGCGTCCCGAGAGGAGCGTGAGAAAGAGGATACCGTCCGCGCGGCGGCTGATCTGATGCGCGCTCCCCGGAAAGAGGATCACGGGGAGCGAGCTCCCTTCCTTCAAACCGCACACGATCGCATCTAAACGATCGCGGAGAGCGAAGCTCGACCCGACGAGGAGCGCGTCCGCGCCGTTTTCCTCGAGGAGGGCCGCCCGCGAGGGGCAGGCCGCCGGCTCGATCCTCTCCTGGTCGACGAGCGGAAGGAAGAGCGCGCCCGTCTCGCGGCGCTTCCGGAGAAGCGATTCGTACAGCGCTCCGATGGCTCTACCCTCCCTCGAGGACGGCGCGCACCCACTCCGGGATTTCGCGAAGGGCCTCCTCGAGCTTCTCGGGATCCTTGCCGCCCGCCTGCGCGAAGGTCGGTTTCCCGCCTCCGCGCCCGCCCGCGAGCCGCGCGGCTCTCCCGACGAGATCGCCCGCCGAGAGACCGCGGGAGACGAGATCGCGGCTCACCATGCCGACGAGGAACGCCTTCCCCTCGGCGCGAGTGCCGAGCACGGCAACGAGCGCCTGCTCCTCGCTCTGGAACCGGTCCACAATTCCTTGAAGGCTCGAGGGATTGCTCCCGTCGACGACCGCAGCGAGAACGCGCACGTCGCCGATCCGAACCGCCCGCGCGAGGAGATCTCCCGCGCGCCCTCCCGCCCCCTCCGTCCGCGCCCGAGCCAGCTCCTTTTCGAGGCTCTGAATGCGGCCGTGCAGAGCCTCCGCGCGCGCGACGACCTCCTCCGGCGCGGCCCGAAGCGCCTCCCCGACTCGCGCGAGCCTCTCTCGATCCTCTTGAATCCTGCGAAACGCGGCCGCCCCCGTGATCGCCTCGATCCGCCTCGTTCCCGATCCGACCGCGCTCTCCGACACGATGAGGAACGGCCCGATCTCGCCGGTCCGGCGGACGTGCGTCCCTCCGCAAAGCTCGAGGCTGTACTCCTCGACCGAGACCATACGCACGCTCTCGCCGTACTTCTCGCCGAAGAGGGCGACGGCCCCTCGCTTCGACGCCTCCTCGAACGGAACGACATCGGTGCGGACCGCCCGATCTTCCTGAACCTCCAGGTTCACGCGCGCCTCGACGCGCCCGATCTCCTCCTCCGTCATCCGCGCGAAGTGGACGAAGTCGAAGCGAAGACGGTCCGGCGCGACGAGCGACCCGGCCTGCCGCACATGGTCGCCGAGGACCTCGCGCAGCGCGCGGTGGAGAAGGTGCGTCGCGGTGTGGTTTCGCGCCGTTGCGAAGCGCCTTTCTTTCTCCACCGTCGCGCGCACCGGCGTTCCCGCGCGGATCTCCGCGGCCGCCCTCCCGAGGAGGAGAGAGCGGTCGTCGGGGGAACGAATCGCGTCCCGCACGAGAAAGAGGCGTTCTCCGCGCGCGTTCAGGATCTCGCCGGCATCCCCCGTCTGTCCTCCCGACTCGCCGTAGAAGGGGGATTTCGCGAGGATCACCATCGCTTCGTCGTTCGGGCCGATCGAGTCGACGAGACGCCCCTCCCGCACGAGGCCGGCGATCGTTGTCTCCGCTTCGAGCGTGTCGTACCCGACGAAGACGGAGGGGATCGCGGAGAGATCGGGAAGCGTCTCGCCCCCCGCGCCCGCCGACCATTGCGAACGGGTTCTCTGCTCCTCCATCGCCGCCTCGAACGCCCGGAGATCGACCGCGAAGCCCTCGGCCCTCGCCATCTCCTCGGTCAGCTCGATCGGAAACCCATAGGTATCATAGAGACGAAAAACATCGCTTCCGGGAAGAACCGTCTCCCCGTTCCTCCGGAGGCGGTCGGTGGTCTTGCGGAAAATCTCGAGCCCCTGTTCGAGCGTTCGGCGGAAGCGCTCTTCCTCCGCGCGGATCGTCGCGGCGACACGCGCGCGGCTCTCGTCGAGGGCCGGATACGCGCCGCGCATGACTTCGACCACGATCTCTCCGACCCGATCGAGGAAGAGATCGTTGATGCCGAGACGATTCGCGCGGAGAAGCGCCCGGCGGAGAATCCTCCGGAGAACGTATCCCCGCCCCTCGTTCCCCGGGAGGATCCCCTCGTGGACCGCGAAGACGAGAGCGCGCGCGTGGTCCGCGATCACCCGCACGGCGGCGAGGTTCTCGTCCTTCGCCGGATCGACGCCGCGCGCGAAGCCCCGCACCGCATCGAGGATCGGGACGAAGAGATCGGTGTCGAAGTTGCTCTCGACCCCTTGCATGATCTGCGCGAGGCGCTCGAGCCCCATCCCGGTGTCGACCCCGCGATTCGGAAGCGGCGTCCGGTTTCCTTCCTTGTCCTGGTTGTACTGCGGGAAGACGAGGTTCCAATACTCGATGTAGCGATCGCAATCGCATCCCGCCCGGCATGTCGGAAGGCCGCACCCGCGCCCGTCGCCGAGGTCGAGGTAGAGCTCCGAGCAGGGGCCGCACGGGCCGCTGTCGCCGGCCGGCCCCCAGAAGTTGTCGTCCGCTCCGAGCCGGACGATCCGCCGCGGATCGAGGCCGACCTTCTTCTCCCAGATCGCCGCCGCCTCGTCGTCCGCCTCGTAGACCGAGGCCCAGATCTTCTCCTCCGGCAGGCCGAGCACTTGGGTGGAAAACTCCCACGCCCAAAGAATCGCTTCTTCCTTGAAGTAATCGCCGAAGGAGAAGTTCCCGAGCATCTCGAAGAAGGTGTGGTGGCGCGTCGTGACGCCGACTCTCTCGAGATCCGAGCCGCGGAGGCAGGGCTGCACCGTCGCCGCGCGTCGGTACGGGATCGGTCCCGTCGCCGTGTAGTACGGCTTGAACTGCACCATCCCCGCGGTGGTGAAGAGGAGCGTCGGGTCGTCGTGCGGCGCAAGCGGCGACGCCGGGAGGATCGGGTGATTCCGTTCCCGGAAGAAGTCGAGAAAGACCTGCCGCAGCTCCTCACTCCTCGCGCGGCTCTTCCTTCCCATCCTTCTCCCTCTCCGCCGCGGGCCGGAGGAGCCCCGTCTTCTCCCGGAGCATCGTCTCGATGTTGTCGGCCACCTCGGGGTAGTCTTTCAGGAAGCGCTTGGCGTTCTCGCGCCCCTGACCGATCCGCTCCTCGCCGAACGAGATCCACGTCCCCGTCTTCTGCAGGACTTCGTGCTGGATCCCGAGATCGATGAGGTCCCCTTCCCGCGAGATCCCCTCGCCGTACATGATGTCGAACTCGGCCACGCGGAAGGGAGGCGCGATCTTGTTCTTCACGACCTTGACCTTCGTGCGGTTCCCCACGACTTCCTCGCCGCTCTTGATCGAGGCGATGCGCCGGATGTCCATGCGGACCGACGAATAGAACTTGAGCGCGTTCCCGCCGGAGGTCGTCTCCGGGTTTCCGAACATCACGCCGATCTTCATGCGGATCTGGTTCGAGAAGAGAATGCACGTGTGCGACTTCGACGTGATCCCGGCGAGCTTGCGGAGCGCCTGCGACATGAGCCGAGCCTGCAGCCCCACATGTTGATCACCCATCTCCCCTTCGATCTCCGCGCGCGGAACGAGAGCCGCGACGGAATCGATCGCGATCACGTCGATCGCCCCCGACCGGACGAGCATCTCGGTGATCTCGAGCGCCTGCTCCCCCGTGTCCGGCTGGGAGACGAGAAGGGAATCGACGTCGACGCCGAGCTTCCGGGCGTAGGCCGGATCGAGCGCGTGCTCCGCGTCGATGAACGCGGCCATCCCGCCCGCCCTCTGCGCGTTCGCGATGATGTGGAGGATCAGCGTGGTCTTGCCTGATGCTTCGGGTCCGAATACTTCAATGACTCGCCCGCGCGGCACTCCGCCTGCGCCGAGGGCGATGTCGAGCGAAAGGGATCCGGTTGGGATCACGCGGATCTCCTGGGTGACTCCGTCGACGCCGAGACGCATGATCGAGCCCTTGCCGTACTGCTTCTCGATCTGGGCGAGCGTCGATTCGAGCGCCCGGGAGGTCTCGGCCTCCGGCCCGACCTTCGTCTTCTCCTCTTTCTTCGGCTTCTCCGTCTTGCTCGGCATGAATCGTCCGTCCTTTCCGTTCCCACCCGGGACGCGAGCCCCCACCGGCGCGGGAGTATATCAGTAAAGCCCCGCCGCGTCCCCCCCCATGTGCGCCCGCGCAGGAGACCGCGGGGCTCGGTTGAGCGGAACTGCGCGCCGCCGCGTCGGTTGCCCCGTCGGCGCGGGTGGACGCAAGAGAGAAAGCGTGCTAGACTTTCGATTGCTTCCCCCTGCCGAGCCCGATCGGAAGGCAGGCCATACCCGAGCGTTCCGGGGACCCGGTCCGCGGGAGCCGGCGGTACCATTCGAGACATCCGAGAGGGGGTGGGGAGAACAAGAAAAAAACCGGCGAAATCTCACCTCTCGCTGGACTTTCCCTTGCCGATCATGTTAAGATAGGGACGCTCCCACAGCTTACGGTGCTGCGTCCCCCTCGGCGAGCGGCGCGACGGTCGGCGTTTGGAGCCGCTTAGCGAACCCCGGGGGGGCGACACGGGCGCTCCCTGCGAGAATGCCCGTGAGCCCGGTCCGGTGGTTCGGCCTTCTTCCTCCCGCGGAAAGCGGGGAGCCGAGGAGGGTCGTCAGCCTGAGATGTGTGTCCGAAAGGAGGAACGAAGAATGAGGAAGTCACTTCTGCTCGCGGCCGTGGTCGGCTGTCTCGTGGTCGCCGGGACCGCCCAGGCGACGTTGCCGTGCGCGGCGTACTCGTCGTGCGCGATCGCCCCATCGAACCCGTGCACCGGCGCGGGAGCCGCGAACCTTCGCTGGTGCCCGAAGGGCGACTACGGCGTGATCAACATTCGCGTGACCGTGCGGAACTGCCTCAACAACCCGCTTCCGAACTGCCCGGTCCGTCTCGATCTCTCGGCGATCGGCGATCCGCAGAACGAGCTGGGAACCGCGAACATGATGATCGCGGGGGCCGCGTCCCGTCTCGACACGTCGGATGCGAACGGCGCGTGCCACTACGTGGTCACCGGCGGCGGCTGCGGCCGCTTCCAGCTGACCTGGACCGCGACAGCGACCTGCGCCACGCCCGAGGTGCAGCTTTGCCAGAACGTGAACACGTACTGCGTGAAGTCCCCGGACATGAACGGGAACGGCACCGTGAACTTCCAGGACACGTTCAAGTACGCGCCTCAGGTGAACGCGGGCGTCGGCTACTGCGGCGACTTCAACTGCAACGGCTTCGTCAACTTCCAGGATACGTTCACCTATGCCGCGCACATCAGCCACGGCGGATCCTACCCGGGATTCACGATGACGGCGGGTGCTCTCGGCGACTGCCCGTAGAATTCATTCTTCGTGAACTGTTGAGGGCGGCTCTTCGGAGCCGCCCTTCCCTTTCGGCGCCGGTTGACCGGCACGTCCGGGGATGCTACCTTCCTTCGCGCGCCGCGAGTCGTCGAAACGGTCGGAGGGTTCATCATGCGCCGAATCCCGTTCGCGATTCTTCTCCTCGCGCTCG
>Ga0194111_10009407_pt1 | contig 10639 bp, 9 predicted proteins | sample TA2KigC300mmetaG_FD_146194 | JGI IMG/M metagenome (GOLD analysis project Ga0194111, IMG submission 146194) | Freshwater microbial communities from Lake Tanganyika, Tanzania - TA2015033 Kigoma Deep Cast 300m | ecosystem: Environmental > Aquatic > Freshwater > Lake | place: Tanzania: Lake... | reverse complement strand
TTAAGCTGCTGTATGTTTCGCCGGAGAAATTTATTACTGAAAGCTTCGGAGAGTTTATTTCAAAAGTCAAAATCACTTTATTGGCAATTGATGAAGCACACTGCATAAGCGAGTGGGGGCACGATTTCCGTCCAAGTTATTTGAAAATAAAAGAATCACTTGCACGCTCGTCATCTGAAATTCCAATCGCAGCCTTTACAGCCACTGCGACTCCCGAAGTGAGAGACGACATAATTTCAAAACTGGCGTTGCACGAACCATCGGTTTTCATAAAAGGCTTTCTTAGAGAAAATATTTTCATATCTGTTATTAAAAGCCGAAATAGAAAAAAGAAAATAACTGAACTGATAAAATCAAAAAGCGGAATTAAAATCATCTACTGTCAGTCACGAAGAGAAGTCGATGAGCTTAACGACCATTTAATCTCTCACGACATTCGATCTCTGCCCTATCATGCTGGAATGAACGCTGAAGACCGTAGACTCGTTCAAGATTTCTTTCTCAATAATAAAGCTGAGGTTATAGTCGCCACAAATGCTTTTGGGATGGGAATCAACAAAGAAGATATTAGAATGGTGATTCATCAAGGGATGCCTGGTTCAATTGAAAATTATTATCAGGAGATTGGACGTGCTGGCAGAGATGGTCTTCCATCTGAGGCAATTTTGATTTATGATAAAAAGGATAGGAACATTCACGAATATTTTATACGAAATTCTACGCCAACGCGTGAGCTGATAATTAAATTTTATAATTCAATTCAGAACCACTTTGAAATAAAAATTGGGGAAAAGAATTCGAATCCAATTCCAACCAGCATAGGTTTCATAAAAAAAACATTGCGCGAGGAAATATCTGAAGGGCAGCTGAATTCAATCTTGTCCTTGTTCGAAAAGGAGGGATTGATACAGTTCAAATCGAACTCCCAAAGTCATTTGGCTGTTAAACTGGTGATTTCATCGGGCGAAGCAAGGCAAATTTCAAAACGATTGCATGTGAACGAGGCAAATTTGATCGAGTGGATATTGAGAAATTATGGGAGTAAACCTCAATCAAGCTTTGTGAACGTTAATGCTGCCAAACTTTCGAATGATCTAATGTTCGACAGATTAGAAATTAATTCTGCATTGAGAAATCTTGAACAAAGAGGAATGATCGAATGCAAAATGCCGAAAGATGAAAAAAGTTTTTATTTCACAGGCGAAAGGGTATATGCGGAACAGCTTCCGATAAATTACTCCAAGCTCGAAGAAAGGGCAGTGTATAATATTCGTAAGCTTGATCTGATGGAAAAATTTGTTCATACAGAGGAATGCAAATGGAAATTTATTTTAAATTACTTTCATGAAGAGCTTACGGAATCATTCAAGTGTAATAATTGTGATAGATGCAAGTCGCCGGATCGATTATTCAAATTCGAACAGATTGATCTCGAAAAAGAGATACTGAAAACAATCAAAGAAGTCCGCGGCAAATTTGGCTCAGCCATAATTACTGAAATACTGCGTGGAGCGAAGACAAAAAAGATTGCCGACTATCATCTGCATGAAGTCTCCACTTATGGATTTTGTTCGGGTATTTCAAAAGAGGCGATTAAAGAAAAGATTGATATGCTAATTGCTCAAAATAAATTAAGCAAGACAGCATCACTTTATCCAACATTATTTTTAACTGAAGAAGGAGAAAAAACAATTTCTGATTCTGGTGTAAAAGAATTAACACTTCCAACGCCCGTGAAGCCGTCGAAAGTTGATTTGAAAGTCAATCTGAGTCTTTATGAGAGATTACGTGACACAAGAAATCTCATCGCAAAAAAATATAATCAGCCGAATTTTATGATTTGCTCGGATGAAATCCTCCGAGAAATCTCAGTTCAAATGCCAAGAACAAAGAATGAGCTTTTTAGAGTTAAAGGTGTGGGAGAAAAAGTCTTTCTAAAATGTGGAGAAGCGATGATTCAGGAAGTAAATTCTTTCTTAAACGAAATACAGAATGATGGAAACGATAAAGCGAAAAATCTGCCGCAGAATATTCGAACAACGCTCAATATGATTCGTGAAGGCATGAGTCTGGTTGAAATTTGCGAAAAGCGAAATCTCAGCAACGCAATTATTTCAGAGCATGTACAAACCCTAATTGATAATTCGTTTGATATAAATATTGCTCAATTAATTCCTATAAAGAACATTGAACTGATTAAGGAAGCAATGGAAAAATCTGAGTCGAGATTTCTTCCGGTCATTAAATCTTATCTCCCCGATGAAATCTCATTTGCCGAAATAAGGATTTGTTTGAGTTATTTCGAGAAATTGAAGTGAGGATGAAATTTTAGATAGCTTTGAATGCTTAGTTGATATATGTGAAGTCTTTACTTAATTTGCCTTTGTAATAAAATCGATGAAATTCGCTCTATCAAAGAATAAAGTTAATATCAGATTAACTGATGAAAGATGGTTTCACATTACAGAAGAACACTCTGAAATGGCAGGACTATATTTTGAGGTCCTTGAAACGATAGAAAATCCAGAGTCAATTTTTTTAGGGAATGCCGGCTGAGCTTATTGCAATAAAAAAAATAGATGTTAATAAATTTTTAGTAGTAATCTATAAAGAGATTGATCCAACAGACGGATTTGTAATTACGGCTTTTATGACCAGGCGAAAAAAACAAATCGAAAGGAGAAGAAAATTATGGCCACTTTAGAAGTTGATAGAATCATTGACATTGTGCCTCAGATAATAAATATGCCCTTTGAACGTATTTGGTCAAGCTATGATGCCGAAGCAGATGTTTTATACTTGAATTTTAAAAAGCCCAGTCATGCTGACGATAGCGAGCTTACTGAAGATGATATTATTATTCGATATGAAAAAGGAGAGGTAATAGGAGTAACAATTCTTAACGCAAGTAAGAAAGGAATGAAGCAATCTAATTAACTCTTTATCAAATATTTAATTATGTAAGCAGGGTTTCAGTTTCTCAATTGTTTTAATATTATAGCACTACTGCGCAGAGGCATTTAACTGAACATTCTCAAGATTTTTCACAACCTTTTCAAAAAATACTTTCCATCTTTGAGGATCGGAGTTGTAATATTCTAAAGTTGCATCTACTTGTGTTCGGTTAACATTGTAAGCTTTGAAAATCCTCTCCCGGTCTGCGATAAATGATTTTGTATCGCCTTTATATTTTTCTTTAGAGATCAACAGCTCTGAATAAATCTGCACAAATATTTCTTCCTCAATGATATCTGAGGAATTGCAACTCGTAATTAAAATAATAGTTATTAAAAAAAGAGAAATAAAAAATTTCATCTGAGCATTACAACTTCTTACTCGCATCGAACAGAATTCTTTTTTCTGCTTCCGAAAGACTCTGATAACCTTTCCTGCTTATTTTATCAAGTATTCTATCAATTTCTTCTTGATCTACCAATTCTTCTTTCTCATCGACATCATAGTAATGCACATCGCTAATATCTTTGCTCGGTTTTCTAAAACCAGACCATTTTTCGTTTGATTTTTTGAATTGATTTAAGTAATCGGAAACTGATAATACAGAACGTTTATCGATGAAATAAAAAATTACGCCAATAACCGCACCGCCGATATGTGCTAAATGAGCTGTGAGCGATTGATCGCCGACAGAAAAGAATTCGATCAATATCATGAAACCAATTAAATATTTGGCAGGAATTGGGATGAAGAAGTATAAATAAATTGGACGATTTGGAAACATTAAAGCAAATGCCATTAACACTCCGTACACACCACCGGATGCCCCGACTGTAGGAGCCAATGCCCCGTCAAAAAGTGGAGATAAAAAAAGCTGGGTCAATCCAGCACCTACACCGCACGTCAAGTAATATATTAAGAATTTCTTCGAGCCCCAGGCGTTCTCTAGTTCCATTCCGAACATCCAGAGATACAACATGTTGAATAGAATATGCGTAAAACTTCCATGCATGAATTGAAATGTTATCAGCTGCCACGGTAAAAATCCGTAACCGAGAGGTATCAATGCAAAATATTCTGTCAATAAATTAGCGACACTAACACGCTCACCAAAGCTATTAGTAAAAGTAAATCCCTGCAAAAAGATTTGAATTAAAAATACCACACCATTAATTATCATTAGATTTTTAATTACAGGCGGAAAAAAGCTGAATCCTCCGAAAAAACTTGACCTGTAATTTCTATCTCTGTAAGCCATATTATCCTTATTAGTTGTTCATAGAAGATTTTCAGGATTTAAAATAATGAAATTAAGATAAAAAGAAGCGATTAAAATTTAACACAGAAGCCAATGGGTTAGGGCTATTAATGGGGTGTTTTTGGTGGGATTGGGTTTTATGGCTTCTGTGTTTTTCAATATGAATAAATTTAGAAAATCATTTCGTGTGATTCAATCATTTACTTTTCTGTAAGGGCGACAACGCCTGGAAGAATTTTTCCTTCAAGAAATTCCAACGATGCCCCGCCGCCGGTCGAGACATGCGAAACCTTATCTTCCAATCCGGCTTTTGAAATTGCCGCTGCTGAATCGCCGCCGCCAACAATCGTTGTCACACCTTTTGATGTGGCTTCTGCGAGAACTCTTGCAATTTCATTCGTTCCCACAGCAAAATTGTTCATTTCAAAAACTCCCATCGGTCCGTTCCAAACTATAGTCTTTGAATTTCTAATGACGTCTGAAAAAAGTTCAATTGTTTTTGGTCCGATATCAAGTCCCTGCCAATCTGATTTAATTGAATTGATATCGACTATCTCAGTTTTGGCATTGTTGTCGAAAGCATCGGCAATCACTGTATCAACTGGTAAAAACAACTTTAGATTTTTTGATTTTGTTTCATCTAGAATTTCCTTTGCCATTTGAATTCTGTCTTCTTCAAGCAAAGATTTCCCGATTTCGAGTCCTTGAGCTTTAAAGAATGTGAATGCCATTCCACCGCCGATAATCAAGTTATCGACTTTCCCCATTAAGTTTTTAATAACGTCAATCTTTCCAGAGATTTTTGCGCCGCCAAGAATTGCCGTGTATGGTCTTCCGGGATTACCGACGGCTTTGGAAAGAAACTCAATTTCTTTTTGCATTAAATACCCCGAGGCATTTTGCTTGAAATATTTTGTCACTCCTTCTGTAGATGCGTGTGCTCTATGTGCACTGCCGAAGGCATCGTTAACATAAACATCACCAAGTGATGCTAATTGTTTGGCAAAGTTATCATCGTTTGCTTCTTCTTCAGCGTGGAAGCGTAAATTCTCAAGAAGAACAACATCGCCTTCTTTCATTTCATTAACAATTTTTTCCGCTTCACTTCCGATACAATCGGGAGTCAGCATGACTTCTTTACTGAGAATTTCAGATAATCTACTCGCTGCAGGTTTCAAACTGTATTTCGGATTTTGTTTACCTTTTGGTCTTCCAAGGTGGCTCATTAAAATTGCTTTTCCTCCATCGTCAATGATTTTTTTAATCGTTGGAAGTGAAGCTCGAATTCTTGTATCGTCCGACACGTTCAGGTTTTCATCAAGCGGTACATTAAAGTCAACTCTAACTAAAACTCTTTTACCTTTTAATTCTAATTTATCGATTGAAAGCTTGTTCATTTAATAACCTCATTAATTCAATGTTTGCGATACAAATTTAATGAAAAGCTGAATTGGTTGTACAAAAATAATAACTAGCAGTCACTGTCCACGCCGTGACTGACTTTTTTGGGGTTAGATTGAGCTGACTTTGTCACGGAATGGTACGCGACAACCAAGTAAAGTAACTCTATTTATTTGATTCTTTTATAATCCAAACATTAAAGTTGCAGTAATCTGCAATGTATTTATACTTCTTGTAGCAGAAATAAAATGCTCATCACCACCGAGATTTATCAGAGGATCTTTTTCATCATTGAGAGAAAGATAAGAATCCAACCTTTGGTCTTTAGCTGGATTTGCATCTCCCCACGTCTTTCTAAACAAATTGAGCATGTTGTACTGAATACCGAGGTCAAGTTTCATCATTGGACCGAAGTTAATTATCGCACCGATTCCGCCGCCGGCTCCTATTCTCGAAGCTGGTTCTAATTTATGCGTTCCGCTTGGGACTTTTGCCACGCCATTGAAAATAGTCTCACCGCTGAATGAATTGAAAGAAATAAATGCATTTAAGTACGGCTTAATTGGAAGAAGAGGCAGACCGAGAGAAAATTCCGGACCGGCTTTTATTGAAAGGACATTCTGAGTTAAATCGATCCTTCCTTTGCCTGGTTCGGACTCACCTTCATTGCTTAGTGAACTGTAATCAATTTGTGCAAAAACATTTAGAGCAAGCAAACCCAATCTTGCTTTTGCATGAAGAATATAACCTGATGAAAGTCCGTAATTTTTTCCCGAATAAAAATCTTGTGTAGTTCCGGAGTAATCTGAAAGTGGAGAAACCATTCCGCCTCCGATTCCGGCTTGAAGTGAAATTTGTGCATCGGCAGTACTTACAGAAAATAAAAAGATTGCAAAGAACACAAATGTTGAAATCCAATGAAATTTCATCTTAACCTCGTCTTTTTTCTGAAATTAATTCTATGTGAAGTATAATGAAAATTATAATAAAAAGTAAAAGGGAAGTAGAGAAAGTAGTTAGATAACTCTGTGCTCTTAGTTTACCGTAGTTATTAAACCACTGAGAACACTAAGAGCACAAAGTTTTATAAAAAGATCATTAATATCGAGTAATTGTTTTAGTCAAAATCTTCATAATGAAGAATCTTACTTAATCTTTCCGCTCAGTAATTCATCGACAATACGTTGAGCATTGTAAATGTCTTCCATCGCTTCAATCATTCCTGCTGTGTGAACAGCAACCGTGCGATTTTTCGTATCATCGAAAATGAAATTACCAGGCAGACTTTCGATGTTTCCATCAAATGCTAAACCGACGACTTCAAGATTTTTATTGATCAACGGACTTCCGGAATTTCCGCCAATGATATCTGCAGTAGAAATGAAATTAACTGGGGTGCTTAGATCAAAGGCTGCTGGCGGATTTTTCCATCTTTCAGGTAATTCCCAATCTGATTTTCCTTTGAACGAAAAATATCTGTCGTACATTCCATAAAAAGTTGTAACTACTGGAGCAATAGTTCCATTATATTCGTAACTTTTTACAATGCCATCGGCGATACGCAAAGTGAATGTTGCATCCGGCGGGAAAGTATTTCCGTAAATATCGTACATAGCATTTCCAAGCGGCTGAACTTTTGCAGCTTCTTTTCCCTGAAGTTCAGTGTAAGATTTTCTGAGTTCATTTGCTTTGTTTTCAATGTTTACTACAAATGAAACAAATGGATCGGTTGAACCTAAAATCTCTTCCGGTGATTTTTCCAAGAGGGCTTCAACTGATTCTTTGTTTGAGAGAATTGATTTGTTCAATAAATCGGCAGCTGAAGCTTTTGAGGTTTTTCCTCCAGTCAATTTATTGAATGCGTCGTTCTTGCTGCCTAATGCAGTTTTCATTTGCTCAAGCTGAAACTCTAAAGTTGCATTTTCGAGTTCTGCTTCAAATTTAGGATAGAATTTCATCTTGAGAGTGTCGAGCGCTCCGCCTTTATATTTTGGTCCGCGCTTTTCCTCCGGCATCTGCAATTGATGTGCATACTCAACTAAATCAGCTGCGATAGAGAAGTATATTGTGCGGCCAGGTCCTTTTAAGTTATATGAATTAAGTTCATAATATATATTTGATTTCTCTGCCTGAATCTTGGCAATATCATTCCAAATTGTCCCGTATTTAGCTTTCAAACCTGGCTTGCTAAAGACAGCACTTTTAAAAGTTTTCTCAAAATCTTTTTTCTTTGCCATTAGGTATGGATCTTTTAGTCCACCCAGATATCCTGTATAAGCTTTCAGTGAATTTGCGAAACCGAATAAACGTGATTGATACTCGAGTTTTTTATCAGGATTGTTTTCTAAGAAGTCAGTGTAAACTTTTACTAAATCACCCAATAGTCCAAGAGTATATGGATAAGCATAGTCTCTGAAAAATTCAAGCTGTGCGATTGTGTTCAACCGGCTTGTTCTTCCCGGATTTCCAATAACAAAAATTACTTCACCTTCTTGAACACCTTCTTTGTTCCATTTGAAATAATTTTCTGTTTTTAACGGCTTGCCATCTTCGTCGTATACACGGTAGAAAGCACAGTCAACATCATAACGGGGGTAAGTGAAGTTATCATAATCTCCGCCGTAATAAGCGATTTGTGTTTCTGGAGCAAATACCAAACGGACATCTTTGTACCTCTTATATCCATAAATAGAATATCTCCCGCCGTTGAAGAAGGTAATTACATTACAAATTAGTCCGGTTTTCTCGTTGAAGCTTTTTTCGATTTCTGATATTTTATTTTTTCTGTTTGAGACTTTCTCTTCGTCAGTAGTTCCGCTTTCGAATGCGGCTTTAACATTTTCAGTTACATCTTCAATCAGTACAAGCTGATCAATGTATAGATTAGGGACTTTTCTTTCCTCCTCTAAAGTGGCGGCATAAAATCCATTATCTGGAAGATTCTCTCCCTCTTTATTTACTCTATCAAGAGAGCCGCGAATACAATGATGGTTTGTCATTACAAGTCCATCTTCAGAAACGAAAGATGCTGAACAACCTGGAAGTCTGAGAGCAGAAAGTCTCGCTTTCTCGAACCATTCATTCGATGGAGAAAAATTATATTCCTCTTCGAAGTATTTCATTGGTGGGAAATCAAATGTCCACATCTTGCCGTTGTCAAATTTTCCAGCTTTAACCCATTCATAACTTTCTGATGAATCGGATTTCATTATTGTCTGGTTCGATGAACAGCCAGCAACAATGAATAGTGAAATCAAAAATGCAAGGAATGGAGCAGATTTTTTAAGGTGAGTCATTATTACTCCTTCAATTATTTATTATAAGATAGTAAGTTAAATTTTTTGGTATTCAACGAGCTATACCAGATTAAATTGTATGAGGCGTTTTGTACGAATGTTAAAGTAAGTAGTTACAAGTTTAGACAAGCTCAAAATCGATTTTATATTTGATCAATCCTTTCTCAAAAGCTTTCTGGAAAAGTAAGTCCAAAGCTTTTTTCCCTTCATCTCCCATATCGATTGTAAGTTCATTTACGTACATTTTTATAAATTTTTCGCCAAGCTCAAAGCTTAGACCTCTGCCAAACTTTAGAGCATAGGTTACAGCGTCCTGCAAGTTTTTGTATCCGTACTCTATAGATGTTTTTAATCCGCTTGAAATTTTAACTGCAGTTTCATGACCGAGATCTTTACGAACAACATCGAGTCCGAGGGGGAGCGGAAGTCCGGTTTCTTCTTTCCACAATTCTCCAAAATCAAGAATTTTTTTGAAACCAAGATTCTGATAAGTTATTTGTCCCTCATGAATTATTACACCTGCATCAACTTCATCTTTTTCAATCGCCGATAAAATTTCATCGAATGGATAAGCGTGTAATTGAATATCATTGATATAAATTTTAGTGAGGAGAGTTGCAGTAGTAAGCTCTCCCGGGTGAGCGACTTTCTTCCCTTTGAGTTCCGCAATGGAGAAATATTTTCTTGATACAATGAGCGGGCCATAGCCAATCCCCATGCTTGAACCTGTTCGCATAACGTAATATTTATCCGCCACATAAGGAAAAGTGTGCGCAGAAATCGCTGTGACTTCCAATTCGCCTTTCATTGCACGAATATTAAGTGATTGAATGTCTTCCAGAACGTGTTCAATTTTATAATTGTCTATTTTTACATAGTCGAACGCTAGACCGTAAAACATAAAAGCGTCGTCAGGATCGGGACTATGTCCAACTCGAAGTATTTTTTGATTCATATTTTTAATTGCATTATTTTTGAGACGAAAATCTTCGCATCAATCGGAGTGAAACAATTTTGAAGATTTCAATATTTTGTACAAATATAAAATATATAAGAGTTTCAACCAAGAGAGTTAAAAAGAGCTTTTTATGATAATTGTGATGCAAAGCAGCGCAACTACACCTGAAATTGAAAATGTTTTAACACATGTTCAACGAATTGGGCTGGAGTTTTCAATATTAAAAAATATTGAAAAAACTGTAATCTTGACACAGCCGAATTTTGATGTGAATGTTGATCTTTTCAAATCCCTGCCCAACGTCGAGTCTGTTGTAACAATAAATGAAGATTATAAACTCGTATATAAAAATGTAAATGCCCTTGAAACAATAATCGATTTAAACGATGTTAAGATTGGGGGCAGGGAGTTAACAATAATTGCAGGGCCCTGCGCGGTTGAATCGGAAGAACAATTAAAGAAAGTTGCATCCTCGTTGAAAAGAAACGGGGTTAAAATTCTTCGTGCAGGTGCATTCAAGTACAGAACGAATCCTTATACATTTCAAGGATTAGGGATGCGGGCACTCGAAATGCTTGAGCAGTTAAAATATGATACTGGATTAAAAATAATTACAGAAGTTCTCGACTACAACGACTTAAAATATTTCGAAGGGATTGTTGATATAATCCAGATTGGTGCGCGTAATATGCACAATGTTAATTTACTTCGAGCAGTTGGTGAAATATCTCAGCCGGTTCTTCTTAAACGAAATTTTTCTGCCACTTTGCG
>Ga0194111_10009404_pt1 | contig 10641 bp, 7 predicted proteins | sample TA2KigC300mmetaG_FD_146194 | JGI IMG/M metagenome (GOLD analysis project Ga0194111, IMG submission 146194) | Freshwater microbial communities from Lake Tanganyika, Tanzania - TA2015033 Kigoma Deep Cast 300m | ecosystem: Environmental > Aquatic > Freshwater > Lake | place: Tanzania: Lake... | reverse complement strand
TTTCAAGTTATGGGAGAGAGGCGCGCCCAAAGTTGGTGAAAATCGGCGATTTTACTCCCAAATTGCCGTATTCCCATCAAGCCATCCATAGGGAGTTGCTTAATTTTGGCTGTCGGATACCTTTTTCAGGCAATCCCGAGCCATTTTGCAAGAGGCTCCTGAGTAATAGTAAAAAAATATCTTTAGCTGAAAGGTCATTGATGACAGCTTACCCTACTCCCTATCTATTCCCTATTCCCTGGTCCTTCAACCGGGGAACGCTTCCCGAATAATCCGACGCCAGGCCGAAAATATCCGCATAAGCCACGGTCCAGGAGCAGGTGGTGACGGGAAGGGTGACCAGGAGACCCAGCCCCAATGGGAGCGCGCCCACCAGGTTAATCAGGATAATCACCAGAAAGAAACCGAAGAAGCTGAACCATCGGGGATGGATGGTGCGGCGGCTGGTCTCCAGGGCCGGCCAAAAGTCCAGGCGCCGATCCATGATCAGGATGGAAGCAAAGAGATAACCCACCAGGAGGTATATTCCGGGGGCCAGCAGCAGCAACAGCCCGATGATCACGAACACCAAGCTCACCAGGGTCATCAGCAAGAGGGGCAAAATAAACTGGAAGCCCACGAAAAAGTCCCGGGAAACCGGGGTTTGACCCTGAAGCAGCCGGGCGCTCACCACAAAGTAGCCCATGGCCAGGGGGGTATTAATGATTAAGCCGATTAACCCGCCGATGGAGCCGAATCGGTGCCCCACCACTTGCACAAAAAGAAAGAGTATGGTGAATCCTACGAACCCTCCGGGATACCGCTTGAACAGCTCCCAGCCCTGCTTCAGGTAATCACCTATGGGCAAGGCGCCGCCGGGGGAAAGTGAAGGCCCCTCGGGCTGGGAGGAAGGCGCGGGTTTCAGCTGACCGCCGCATTGGGGACAGGTCTCTCTTCCAGGGTCCAATTCCAGGCCGCATTGAGGACATTGAGGCATCAGCGAACTCCTTCATTGAATAGCAGATTGGGGCAAGACCCCGGTTACGGTCTTTTAATGAGAAATGACTTGCTCCCCCAGGGCCAGAAGATGATAATCCGTAGGGTGCGTGCGTTTCATAATGAAAAGTATTGGTGGCACAGGCTTTCAAGCCTGTGCAGTATAGACCCTTTCAAAGCCAGAGGAGCCGGTTATGGACCTGATTCTCACCCAATCACAAGATGACATCGGCATTATCACCCTGAACAATGACCGGAAACGAAACGCTCTCAGCCATGCGCTTATCCATGACCTCATGGCGGCATTAAAAAGCCTGACCCTGGAGCGGGTCCGGGTGGTTATTCTCCGGGCCAATAAGGGGGCGAAGGTATGGTCCGCCGGCTTCGACGTCACCGAGTTTCCCCAGCCGGGCCGGGACCCCCTGTCTTACTATGACCCCCTGGAGCAGGCCATCCGCGCCATCCAGCGCTGCCCGGCCCCGGTTATCGCCATGCTGGAGGGCAGCGTCTGGGGTGGGGCCTGCGAGCTGGCCCTGGTGTGCGACATCCTCATCGGCACCCCCCAGACCACCTTTGCCATCACCCCGGCCCGCATCGGGGTGCCCTACAACCCCTCGGGCATCCTCCACGTGTTCAACACTGTGGGCCTCGCCCTGGCCCGGGAGATGTTCTTCACCGCTCAACCCCTAAGTCCGGAGCGGGCGGAGCAGGCCGGAATTCTCAACCACTTGGTGGCGGTGGAAGATCTGGAAAATTTTACCATGAAAATGGCCCGGCAGATAGCCGCCAATTCCCCCATCAGCATCTCGGTGATGAAAGAACAGTTACGCATCCTGGCCAACGCCCTCCCCTTAAGCCCGGAAACCTTCGAGCGCATCCAGGGCCTGCGCCGGGTGGTGTATGACAGCCGGGACTACCTGGAGGGCCAGCGGGCCTTTTTAGAGAAACGCCCCCCGGTGTTCAGGGGGGAGTAGGGGTTTCCGGCGTAAGGGATTCGAATGGCATTTGAGCCTCTTGCAAAATTACCCGGCCTTAATCTAGCCGCAGGCCGGGGAACCGCCGATTCCCTGCCGGAAGACGCAGTCGCCCATGAGCCTTAGTACACAATTTCATAAATACGATAACATTCATTTTTGTCATTCTGAGCCGCCAAAGGCGGCAAAGAATCTCATGAAAAGAGACCCTTCGCCTTCGGCTCAGGGTGACAAAAATACGTGACCGAATTTATGAACTGCTGTACTTCGGCTCACCCGTAAAGCATGAAAAGATATTTTTTGGGGGGGGCCAGGGTTTTTGCCCTTGGCCCCCTCCCCCAAAAACAACTTTTCGGAGCTACTTTTTCAGACATCGCGGAGTTGCATTATTTCGGGGCAACTCATAATATTTTCGGATAAAATAGCGGCAATTGTGAGCTTGAGATTTTTCCGGCCGGCGTGCGGCCCGGGCCCGGGGCGGAGAGAACCATGGCGGCGACGCAAACCTTTAAGAAAGTGCTGGTGGCCAACCGGGGGGAGATCGCGGTGCGCATCATGCGTTCCGCCCAGGAGTTGGGCCTCAAAGCGGTGGCGGTTTACGAGGAAACCGACAAGGAAGCCTTTCACGTCATGCAGGCCGACGAAGCCGTGTGCCTGGGGCCCGGCCCCCGGTTGGATTACCTGAATATTCAGCGCATCATCAATGCGGCCCGCAAGACCGGGGCCCAGGCCATCCACCCCGGTTACGGCTTCCTGGCGGAAAACCCCCATTTCCCCGAGGCCTGCATCGACGCCGGCCTGGTGTTCATCGGGCCGCCCCCGGAGGTCATCCGCAACCTGGGCAGCAAGGTCATCGCCCGGCAACTCGCCCAGGACTCAGGCCTGCCGGTGATTCCCGCCACCCCCACCCTAACGCCCGGGGCCCCGGGGGAACGGGAAGCCCTGACCTTCGCCGTGGCCCACGGCTACCCCGTCATGATCAAGGCGGTGTCCGGCGGCGGCGGCCGGGGCATCCGCCAGGTGGACAACGACCGGGCGCTGCGGGGCGGCCTCAAGGCCTCCCGCTCCGAGGCCATGATTTCCTTCGGGAATGATGAAATATACCTGGAAAAGCGCATCTCCCACCCCCGCCACGTGGAAGTGCAGATCCTGGCGGACACTTACGGCAACGTGGTGCACCTGGGCACCCGGAACTGCTCCATCCAGCGCCGCCATCAGAAGCTCATTGAAATCGCCCCCGCCGGCCTGGAGCCGGGCCTCACCGCCCAAATCTGCCGGGCCGCGGTGGAGGTGGCCCGGGCCGCCCACTATGTCAACGCCGGCACGGTGGAATTCCTGGTGGAGCCCGACGGCAACTTCTACTTCCTGGAAGTGAACACCCGCATCCAGGTGGAGCACACCGTCACCGAGATGATCACCGGCATCGACATCGTCCGGGAACAGCTTCTCATCGCCCAGGGGGAGCCGGTGAGCTTTTCCCAGGACCAGATGGTGGAGCGGGGCTGGGCCATCGAGCTGCGCATCAACGCCGAAGACCCCAAGAACAATTTCCTGGCCAGTCCCGGGGTGGTGCTGGTTTACCAGACCTCCATGGGCCACGGGGTGCGCCTGGACGGGGCCATCTATCAGGGCTACGAAATCCCCCGCCACTACGACTCCATGATGGTGAAACTCACGGTGTACGGCTTCACCTGGGAGGAGGCGGTGAACCGCCTGGCCCGGGCCTTGAAGGGCTTTCTCATCGTGGGAGTGAAGACCACCATTCCCTATTTCCAGCAGATCGTCACCGACCCGGACTTCCGGGCCATGCGGTTCGACACTTCCTATATTGACCAACATCCCCAGCTTCTGGAGTACACGGAAAAAGAACGGGAGGTGGACAAGATGGCCCGGCTGATTGCGGAAATCAATGCTTATGGAAAAAACCCGTATGCGCAGTGATACAGTTTTCGGTTTTCAGTTTTCAGTCTTCGGTCTTAAACATGGCGTTAGTAACTTATTTGAACGATATGACAGCTTCCTAAAAAATGCGTATATTGGCAATTCTAATGGATATTCGAATGGTTTTCGTACCACAAGTAATCGAGTGGGCGAGGAAGAATAAATGAAAATTAGAGAGATCATTGTAAAGAATTTTCGTTGTCTAAAGGATGTTGCAATCCCTTTGACAGATACTACGGTTTTAATAGGAGAAAACAACTCCGGCAAGACTGCTTCACTCGAGGCCCTTAGAATCGCATTGCCCCGCGCTTTAGGTCGCGCCAATCCCTTTAATGAGTATGACTACTTCATGATGAATGAAAAGGATTCTCCTCAAACAAGCGAAGGTATCGTCATAGAGCTTTGGTTTAGAGAGGATAATCCTGATGAATGGCCTGAAACGGTGGTTCAAGATTTGAATGAGATAATCCAAACTGACCCAAACACAGACTTGGATTCTATCGGATTACGCCTTTCAAGCAAATATGATGAAGACATTAAAGAGATCAACATAAAATGGGAATTTCTCGCGTTAAACGGAGAGCCGTTGGCGGGAAAAGGGGCCGCAATTCAAAATATTAGAAAATTTCTTCCATATGTTCGTTGCTTTTACTTGTCTTCACTCAGGGATTCAATCAATGAATTTTCCCCACGCTCTCAATTTTGGGGACCGATTCTACGGGATTTAAAAATAAGTGAAGAGCAGAGGCTGGCTTTAAGCGCAGAACTTGCGAAAATTAATGAAACTTTACTGAAGGAAGACGAAAGATTAGAACAGGTAATAAGCACATTAGATAAAGTACAAGAAATTTTAGAGTTGGGAGCGGGACAGAAGACCTCAATCCAAGCCCTGCCCCTGAGGCCCTGGGATTTGATGTCAAGATCAGAAGTGGTCATGAAGGCCCGCGGAAGTGAGATTGATATACCTCTTGCCCGTCATGGCCAGGGTATGCAGAGTTTAGCTGTCCTTTTCCTTTTTCAGGCTTACATTGAAGTGCTGCTTAAGCCAACTTTCCTTTCTGAAACAGAAGCAATCCTGGCGCTGGAGGAACCTGAATCCCATTTACATCCCCAAGCAACTCGGGCCTTAGCGGCAAGCCTTGAAAAAATTAGAAGTCAAAAAATCATAGCCACCCATTCCCCATATTTTATTCAGGAGATTCCTTTTAAACAAATCCGTATGTTTCGCCGTTCCGGGCCAATTTCTAAGGTTCTGTATATAAAACAATCTTTCTCAACTAACATCCCCGAGACTCCGGGGCTTTTAGCTTTTTGCGGCAAAAACCCGGCAAAATTTTATTATGATAAAGGCTCATCAACATTATCTGTAAGGGGCAAGATTGAAGAGGAGGAATATCGTGAAATATTAAAGGCTTACCAGGACAGAAGAGAGAACCACAAGGATATTAAAGAGATAAAGGACTCGTCGCAACTTTATCTAAGCGATGACGAACTTTGTGATCTCGAGACCTTCGCCAAACGTATCCGGGGAGAGGTGCTCTTTGCCCGTGCGTGGCTCCTGTGCGAAGGGCCGAGTGACTACCTATTAATCAGATACTTTGCAGACTTGCTGGGAACTCCTTTGGACCAAGCTGGCATCACGCTGATCGATTTTCAAAATAATGGCTCTCCAGGTGCTTTTGTGGGGCTGGCACAAGTTTTTGAAATCCCATGGCTCATGATTTGCGATAATGATGACGAAGGCCAAAAATTCATTTCACAGGTTAAGAAGCGGGGACTGATTCAAGCGGAAATTGATGGGCTCGTGCATGCATTGCCAGGGGAAGGGACTGATTTGGAGATGTTCCTTGTGCAAAATGGGTTCAGGTCTGAGTACTTAGAGATATTTGGCGATAAGAACGTGAAATTAACCAAAAATGAAGGAGATGCAGGATTAGATGAAGAAATGGTCTCAGTATTAAGGAGAAATAAGACAGCATTTGTAATCGCTTTGATTGAGAAATTGAGGATGAAGAATTCCGATAAATCAAGAGTGCCTCAGTTTTTTGAAGAGACCATAAACAAGATCGTTGCAAAGGTGGCTTGAAGTGACAACCAAAGAACTTGATGAAGCTTGGAAGGATTTAAGTCCTTTTCAAAAAGAAGCTGCGGAATGGGATGAGGGTCCTCTCTTGGTGTTGGCAGGCCCAGGGTCTGGCAAAACAAGGGTGCTCACTTGCCGTATAGCTCGTATCCTTGATTCTACACGGGATAAAAAATTTCGTATCCTTGGCTTGACATTTACCAACAAAGCGGCGGACGAAATGAGAACCCGTGTGGCCACATATGTACCCGGAGAAGAAGGGCGTCTCTTCCTCGGGACTTTTCATTCTTTCTGCGCCGATGTTCTCCGCCAGCACGGGGTGCACTTGAATATTAATCCTAATTTCCACATATATTCTCTCGAGAATGATCTTCGGGCCGTATTGAATGATGCCGTTGAAGAAGGGAAAAAACTATCAGACATTGTAAGTGATCTTGATAAAAAGACCCTGCCGGTCATCAATCGGTTAAAATCTCTCCTTATCATGCCAGAGCAATGCCGTGATGTATTTAAAGATAAAGAGTTTGGGGAGAGAATGTCCGTTGTTTATCCTTTATACGAAGCCGAACTTTCCAAGAGGAACGCTCTTGATTTTAATTCTTTAATCTTTCAAGCATATTTGCTATTTACTAAATTCCCCGCCTTTAGCAAAAGATATCGAACAGTTTTCCCCTTCGTTTGCATAGATGAGTTTCAAGATACTAATTTAGCTCAGTATAAGTTAATACGGGCGATTGCGGGGGATCAATTTAATAACCTTTTTATAGTCGCAGACGATGATCAGATAATTTATCAATGGAATGGCGCGAGTCATAAGAGAATCGTTGAATTTATTAATGAGTATTCTCCCAAGGTAATGCAATTGCCAATGAATTACAGGTGTCCCCCGGAAATTGTCTTCTTAGCTAACAATCTCATTCGTTATAATTTCTTAAGAAGCCCCGATAAAAAGCCATTGGAGGCATACCAGCCGAGTAGAGGGAAAGACACCGTCCGATTATTAGGGCCATTTGCTGACTTTGAGACAGAAGCAGCAGAAGTGGCCAGGGATATTAAAAAATTGCACACGCACAACCTTGGCGCAGTGGTAATTTTAGGCAGGAGTCGCAAGCTGCTAGATGGCGCTTACCTGGCATTGCAAAAAGAGAAATTACCTTGCGTGATTTCTCAGAGGAAAGACGAATTCGAGAGCACCCCGTTTGTTTGGATTCATTCCATTCTCCGTCTTGCCAATGACCGGCAAAACATGGAATATCTTGAGGCAGTAAGTGGAACGTTCTATCAACTGACTGGGATTAATCTAGAGCCAGAAGAAGTCGATGCGCAGGCCAGAGCAGCAAACAATGACTATTTACAGCAATGGATTAAAATTGCAAATAAAATGGTATTGGATAAAACAACCAAAGCTATTATTGGTCAAACATCCAAGTTTTTGAGCGAAGGGAGAGATTTTAAGGTCTTTATCAAACATGCACTTGATTGGTTCAGGGTCCTCGCAGGAGACGAGCAAGTTGGGTCCGATCCGACATCGGAGATATTCATCCGTTATCAAGAAGAGCGGACTGTATGGGAAAATTTAATGAGGGAGATAATTGACTCTTTAGGGGAGGATATAAGTTTAGAAGCCTTCCTACAAGAGTTGCAAATGCGCTCTAAGGAGCCTGTGCCAAAACCAAACACGATAATTCTAATGACCATACATGGGGCTAAGGGGAAGGAGTTTGAACATGTTTATATAATCGGGCTTATGGAAGATGAAATGCCTTCGTTTCAAAGCAAGAAGAAGGGCGATGACAGCCCGGAAATGGAAGAAGAAAGACGTAACTGTTTCGTTGCCATTACGAGGACTATTAAAACCTTAACTCTTAGTTTTGCGGAGAGATATAGGGGTTGGCCTAAAGAGCCTTCCAGGTTTTTGTTTGAAATGGGGTTACTTTAAAATTAATAATAACGCCTTAAAATAGTTTTTCCAAGACTGCTAAGTTCTACCTGGTTGTTTTGGCACGCAGCTAATTTTAAAAATTCTTCTGAATGCAATGTAACTGCTATTTATCCCTTAAAATATATTGATATGGTTTCAAATCGGAGAAAACCATGAACTGCCGCATTACCCGTGGAATGAGCACCGCCGACATCCTGGACACCTTGAGAAGGGTGGATGGCTATTATTTGTGCAACAACGAACGGGACGTGTCGCAGTCGGATTTTAAGAACCGGCTCATGCCCCTGACCACCAGCCGGGTGGCCCCCTTTCGGGAAGCCGCAGGGTTTTTCGCGGTGGAGGTGAGCGGCGGGGCCTCGGTGCACGTGGATTTGATGCGCAAGCAGGTGGACCCCTTTGAGCGCCTCCGCCTGGCCCGCCGGGCCATGCCCCGGACCCTGCTCCAGACGGTGTGTCGGGGAGCGTCGCTCTTCGGCTACCGCCACTACCCGGAAAACGTCATCCGCCACACGGTCCGGGAGTTTTCCCAATACGTGGACGTCTGGCGCATCTATGATTTTCTCAACCACGTGCCCAACATGGCGCCCCTGTTTGAGGAAGTGCAGAAGGCCGGGCGGCTGCTCATGCCCAGCGTCTGCTTTTCCACCGGCCCGGAGCACACCGACGAGTACTATGTGGAGAAGGTTCGGGAAATCCTGGAGGTCACCGGCCCCGACGTCATCATTTCCATCAAAAATTACGCCGGATTGGGCACCCCTAGGCGCATCGGCAAATTGGTAAAGGCCATTAAGGCCCAATTTCCCGAAATCATCCTGCACTATCACGGCTGCAACACCGACGGCAACGACATCGGACGCATGACCGCCGCGGTGCTCAACGGGGCGAAGATCTGCGACGTGGCCGACCACGGCTACGGCTCGGTCTATGGCCAGGCCCCGGCCCTCACCCTCATCCAGACCCTGGAAGACTACGGCCGCCAGGCGGTGGGGGTGGACCTTCCCTCTCTGGTCAAAAGTTCCAACATCCTGCGCCAGGAGCGGAAAATCTATGAACCCTTCGAAAGCCCCTTCCGGGGCCACGATCCTACCGTGGCCATGTACAAGCTCACCGGGGGCGCGGTGGGCAGCACCTTCGAACAGGCCGACCGGGGCGGGTTTTTAGACCGCATGCCGGAAATCCTGGAAGAGATGGCCCGGGTCCAAGTGGAGATGGGCAACTGGTGGTCCGTCACCCCCGGGTCCCAGATCCTCTGGACCACCGCGGTGAGCAACGTCCTGTATGGGCGGTATGAGCGCCCCTCCCTGGACCTGAAGAACCTTATCCTGGGACGCTACGGACCGCTGCCGTTTTATGAGCCGGCGGATTGGATCTGCGAAAAGGTGTTGGAATTCCAGCGGGCCGATGGCAAGAAGTGGCACAAAATCCTCTACGACGAAGGGGGCGTGGTCAAACCCCGGGACGCGGATTTTAACCTGGAGCGCCGGCGCCTGGAAAGGGAGCTGGAACGGAAGGTCTCGGAGGAGGAACTGGCCCTTTATCTCCAGTTTCCCTTTGACGCGGTGTCGTTTTTTAAGTTTGTGGCCCAATACGGCAAAACCTGGCTGCTGCCCCCGGAGATCTGGTTCCGCCAGGGGGGGTTCAAGGCCGGGGAACGCATCACCTTCGCGGACGAATATGGGGTGCCCCACTATATCGAGGTGGTCTCCACCCGCAAGGAAGGGGACAGCGTGCTCACTACTTTGTTGGTGGACCAGAGTTTTCAGACTATCAGCGTTAGGGTGGAAGGTTCGAAATCACCGGCCGCGGCGGATTAGGGGGGCGGTAAAGCAAATCCCAGGTCACCTTATATATTTTCCCGGAAGGCCCGATCCCCTCTGCATCCCAGCCCCTTCCCTGATGGCCGATTTCACCGCACCTGGGGCCGGAGAAGCCGCCAAGCCAGGAAGGCTATCCCCGCAACTCCCACGGCCTGGAACGGTTTGGTGAAAATCTCCCCCCAAAGCCAGTTCCAAAGCACCGCGGACAGGAACTTCCCCTGATTCCACAAAGCTTCCATACTTCCACCTACAATAACCAGACTCTTTATGCCGGTTTGCCGTCTCATACTGTTTTCAGTTTTCAGTTTTCTGTTTTCTGTGAAAAAGATAAATAACATCGATGTGTTAGGTTAGTGGATTTGTTTTATTGAAAGTAAAATTGGTATCATGAGGTGCGTTCGTTTTCATTAAAAGAAAATGGTTAATAAGGCGTTTCTGATTCTCGGGAATTTATCTATATCAAGTTACGAGCGATAAAAAAATCGGGGATTACGGGGAAATCCAATTAATTTCTCTGAAAAAGGAGGTAGAACTACAGAAATTCACCCTCACCATCCCTTACCCACGGCGGCAATGGATTTTCGCCAATTCCCCCGGCAGTTCTTCTTATTCTTTTAACATAAACCAAACCGAAATCACATTTTGATTGGCCATAGCTTTGATGAAAGAATCCAGCAAGTTGAAAAAGGATCTCGATATTTCGAGCAAGGCCGCCTACCAGGAAAAAATTAGTGGCACAGGCCTCTGGCCTGTGGGCGAATTTTGTTGGTTCAGCGAGGCAACCACAGGCTGGAAGCCTGTGCTACTAATCTTCAATTTCTTGTTTTTTGACAAAGATTTTGCATGTATCCCATTGATCTGATTAAGTAATCAGTTCAATTTTTGAGTTTGGTTGCGGCCTTAGGCCGC
>Ga0194111_10009402_pt1 | contig 10642 bp, 3 predicted proteins | sample TA2KigC300mmetaG_FD_146194 | JGI IMG/M metagenome (GOLD analysis project Ga0194111, IMG submission 146194) | Freshwater microbial communities from Lake Tanganyika, Tanzania - TA2015033 Kigoma Deep Cast 300m | ecosystem: Environmental > Aquatic > Freshwater > Lake | place: Tanzania: Lake... | reverse complement strand
GCAGCAGATCTTGGTGCATTCAATGCAGAAGATCCGGTAGTAGCTGCAAATCGCGCAGCGAAGGCTCAAGGATGGGAAAGTAATGCACAGAAAACAGAAGCAATAGCAAGCCAAGGAGAAAATGTTACGCCAGATCAATGGCGGCGCTTGAGTACGTTTATTCCAAAACCAAATCAACAAGGTATTACTTTTAAAGACCTGAGTGGTAAGCGCATTACCGATTGGGTTTCGGATTACTATGCGCAACAATTCAGCGATGCAGGAATTGCGCAAAACGCTATTAATGTAGTAAATCAGGAACAAGTTAACGATCTCAACAGTCGCTTGGGTGCGCTTCAATCTGCATATCTTAACGAGTCTTTGCAAGCACTTAACAGAGGAACAATTACCGAAGACGACTTCCGCAGTGACGCCGAAGCAGCGGGAGTTAAATCCGAGCTTATTACGCAAGTTTTGGATATTGCCAAGAGTGCAGAGAATAAAGCCAAACAGGTAACAACAATTGTTAACGAACTGACAAAACCTGATTCAACGTTGAGTTGGACGGATGCTGCGCAACGTCTTAGAACGTCAGGATTTTCGGAGCGTGAGATTGGAGATTTGCAAGACAGTTTAGCCGATGAGTTTTCACAAGCCGCGGCATTTCGTGGTCGGATAGATCAGGTTATTGGCGATTACACTGCATTCAAGAGCAACCTTAGTAGAGAAGGTGCTCTGGAACGCATGGTACTTGCGGGTTCAAGTTCAGAGGATGCCAATCGAATTTTGAATAGTGTGGATTATGACGTTGCTGCGCAACGTAACCGGATTGCGATTGCCGAGGATGCAGCGCAACAGTTGGCTCAAGGCAATAAAGACTTTACCGAGGCAAGGGTTACGCAGCTTTTGAAAGAGGCGGGATTTCCAGCCAAGGTACAGAATGACCTGATCATGTACGCCAGGGGCGTGCAGGAAGGCCGCAATCCCACGCCTGGTGAAGTGGAGCTTGCTGCGGTCTATGCACCGCGTACAGACGGGTTTGTGGCCATTGGCGGGGGTTACCTTGCAAGGTTTGCCCAAGCCGAAGATAAAACGCTTGGATTGGCGCAAGTAAAAGATTACTCAGGCAAGGATGTAACCAAAGCATTTTTTGATTCAACGACGAACAAAATTATTCTTCCAAGCGATGTTCCAAGGGTGACGGTTCGTGCAAGATTACAACCGACACTTGATGTGCAAAAAACGACAAATAGTAGCCGAGTGGATATTTCGGATGCCACAGCACATGATCTAAAAGTGATGAGCACACCTTTGGGTTATGACAGTTATACGAGAACAACTGCCAGACCTATGGCATGGCCCGAATTCCGAGAAGTAATGAAAGAACTCGGCGTAGATCCGAAAACTATGCCTGGAAGATATAGCTCATATCTTATGGTGCAAGCTGCGTGGAGTCAGTCAGGAAATTTAAGAAGTACTCTACCTTTTGAAATTGCAGGCACATCGCCGATGCAAATGGATCTTAGAGTACAGCCCACGTATCAGGGCGTTTTAGATAACGTAAAACAGGCAATTACAGCAGCAGGCACCGTTCAGTCTCCAGCACAAGCCGTCATTTCAAATTTAGTTGGGGTAACTATAGGAACAATTGCAGGTATGACGGCTGGAGTAACCGGAGATGTATTAGGAGATTCAGAAAATATAATTTCAAGAAATTTGCGCATGATTGCGGATATTTCATCTACAGCGAGCAGGGCGGCGTTGCCAAACACTTATGCAAAATTAGACAAGCTAGGTCAAGATGTTGACAGCGCCAAGGGTCTTGATAAAGTTATTGTTGCTGCCAAAGCAATAATTAATGCTCCGGATGCGGTTGCGTTGTATATGGGAAATGAGACGGCTGAAGAATTAGCTCCTTTTGGGCTAGCGTTAAAACTATTAAGGAGCGGAGGTGTTGGGGCTGCTGCGGCTGGAAGTGTATTTTACAATTTTGCAGAATCATATGGGCTTACAGCAGAAGACGAGGGTAAATTTCTTCGACAAACTGGACTTTTTACGGGAGAACAAATTGCACAAATAACAAGGCCTGGAGCGTTTGCGGTTGCTAGTGTAGAGGGTGTAGTAGATCCATTGATACAAATACCTGTGGTGCAAGCACTTTTAGGAAGAGTCAATGCAAGCACAGATGTGGGGGCATCGGTGCTAGCACAAATACGTAATGTTGGTAAAACCGGAACAAAAGCGGGATTGGGAGAAAGCGGGTCTGAAGGCCTTTCGTCAAGTGCTCAAGCAATATTTTCACAAGTCGCTCCCGGAGATCCATATAATGCTTTTGGAACGGGAGCCGTGTTTGGATTCCTTGGTGGTAAAGGTACTGCTGTAACCTTTTCGGCTCTTGATATGAGTCGTATACAACCTGTGCTTGAGGTATTAGATCGAGAAATACGGGCAGGAGAAGACCTAGGAATCAGTGTAAGGAAGGCTTTTGAAGATGCAGTAGATGTAGAGGTTTTGCCACCACAAAGTTTTGCCGCAATCGCATCAACAGCCCTTACTGTTGCGCCTGAACAAAAAACAAAAATATTTGAAAATTTAATGGATATTTCGAGATCATATGACATTACTGCGGCGCTTCCAGCGGTGCTTAATGCTGCGTTGGGAGTTCCAAGTCCGCAAGATTTGCAATTTATAGATGCCGCCGTCGGTTCCATGCTTGGGCAAAATATTAATCCGGAAACCATCACACGGTCGCTTATTGACACCGGCATAGCTCCAGAGGTGATTGTTTCTTCAGTTGCAAACACCACAAAAGACCCGTCATCGGTAGCCCAGAGCATCACGATTGTGCAGGATTCTGGGCTTGATATTGCACCGCAAACGATTGCAAGCAGTCTTTATCAATCGGGTAGTGACACCACCAATGTGGTCAACACGCTTTTGCAGCAAAGTGGTTCATCGGCAAGTGAAGCGACCAATCTTGCAATTTCAGAAGGCATAAAGTCGGGGAAAAGTTTTGAAACTGCGCTAGGAGAGGTTTCACAAGCGGTTCGTAGTTTTGGCACCCTAGGCGCAGACAATAGCAATGTACTTTTGCAAATTGCTTCTGGAGCATCGCAAGCAGCCACGGGCGCGAATGTCAGTCCAGAAGTGCTATCGCTTGCATTGGTGGCAAATAACCTGCCAAATGTGGGAGCAACACCTACAGGCACTCCAGTAACCACTACTCCAGTAACTACTACTCCAGTAACCACCACTCCAGAAACCACTACTCCGGTAACTACTACGCCAGTAACCACCACTCCAGTAACCACTACTCCAGTAACCACCACTCCAGAAACCACTACTCCAGTAACCACCACTCCAGTAACTACTACTCCGGTAACTACTACTCCGGTAACTACTACTCCGGTAACTGAAACCCCAGTAACCACCACTCCAGAAACCACTACTCCAGTAACCACCACTCCAGAAACCACTACTCCAGTAACCACCACTCCAGTAACTACTACTCCGGTAACTACTACTCCGGTAACTACTACTCCAGTAACTACCACTCCAGAAACCACTACTCCGGTAACTACCACTCCAGAAACCACTACTCCGGTAACTACCACTCCAGAAACCACTACTCCGGTAACTACCACTCCGGTAACTACTACTCCAGAAACCACTACTCCAGTAACTACTACTCCGGTAACTGAAACCCCAGTAACCACCACTCCGGTAACTACCACTCCGGTAACTACCACTCCGGTAACTGAAACCCCAGTAACTACTACGCCAGAAACCACTACTCCAGTAACTACTACTCCGGTAACTGAAACCCCGGTGTATACGGAGACGCCTACAGTACCACCGACGGTTCCCCCTACAGTGCCATCGACTCCGGTAGTTACGGAAACTCCAGTAGTTACTGAAACTCCGATTACTCCTCCAACAGTTCCTCCGACAGTTCCTCCTACAGTACCACCGACGACTCCGCCAACTACTTCGCCAAAAGCTCCTACGCCAAAGCCCCCATCAACATTACCACTTGTACAATTTCCAGAGCGGCCACAAGTTGTGCCACAACTTCCTGGAATCTTTCCAATGTTTTATTATGGGAAAGACTTTGGGACGAAACCGCAAAAACTTAGCCCGGAAGGCGTGTTGATAAATCAAACGTATAAACCGCTAAGCGTGGTAATGCCTGGGGCAGAACTCCCTGAGCCAGAAGAAATAAGCGAATTGGCAGAATTTTACCAAAACAGGGATACGACTTTTGAAGATATATTGAATATGTTAAGGGGATAATTATGGATACGAATGATTATGCTGGTTACAGCGCGGGCGACAACACAGATTTGTATTATAATCCAAATGATTATTATGATTATAATTTTTATCAAATGATTGGAATTGATCCAGCAAGCATTTCAATAACAACAGATGGAAAAGAAAAAGCATTAGATAAAAATATACCAGTATTGGATTTTCTTGGAAAGGTTTTATCTGGTAAATCGAGTCTAGGGGCTGCGGGTTCAATTGCCGGTACGCTTGGGCTTGGGTATTTGGCAAATCAATTGCTTGGTGGTCAAGGTGGTTTCAAAGGTTATTCAGGGTCCATTCCGAAGTACACCGCAACACGAACGATGAAGACCATCCCCACCACGGTGATGGGGCCGGATAACAAGATGGTCACAAGGCGGCCCGGATCCGGGGGGATTACGTACTTCAGTCCTATGAAATACACGCCAGCCCCGGCTCCAGCCCCGGCTCCAGCCCCGGTTACCGGCGCAGCGGGTGGGTTGATGAGCAATTTGGGAGGGTATTCGGATGGCGGGCAATTGCTTCGTGGGCCAGGGGATGGTGTAAGTGATTCTATCCCGGCTACAATAGGAAGAAAACAGCCCGCACGGCTTGCAGAAGGAGAATTTGTAATCCCAGCAAGAATTGTATCCGAAATAGGAAATGGATCAACAGAGGCGGGCGCAAAAAAACTATACGCGATGTTGGAAAAAATCAAGGCCGCACGCGCAAAAACAAAAAACATCGCGGCGGATACTAAAGCAGAACGTTACTTCCCGAGGTAAGCATGACAACGACAGCAAAAACTACACCAGTAGGTTCGGCCACAACCTCAACACTATCCGACTGGGCAGGTGACTATGTTACGGACATGCTTGGGCGGGCAAAGGCGCTTTCTGAAGAAGACTATCAGGTATATGGTGGGCCGGTTACCGCCGGACAATCCAGCTTACAGGACACCTATTTCAAAGGCGTGGGATCATTGGCTTTCCCATCGAATCTAGGCCAGAGTTTCAGTGCATCCGCCGCTCCAAAAGTTGGAGAAAGAACTGCAACGTCTGTTACCGCAGACTATATGAATCCATATTTGGCGGCAGTGTTAGACCCGCAGATTAAAGAACTGCAACGACAACAAACAATGAAGCAGCAAGAAATAGCGGGCAAGGCAGGACAGGCTGGCGCTTTTGGAGGATCACGATACGGGCTGTTGGAAGCTGAGGGGCAAAGAAATTTACTGGATCAGATTAGCAAAACCATGGGGCGAACATATGCGGCTGCGTATGACAAAGCACAACAGCAATTTAATACCGAGCAAGAACAAGCAAAAACCATAGCGGACATGATACGCTCGGCTGGAGCGGAACAAAGAGCTATCGAACAAGAAGGGATTACCGCCGACTATAATGAATTTTTAGCGCAGCGCGACGATCCAATGAAAAAAGTGCAGTTCCTGCAAAGCATGTTACAGAACCTTCCAATAAGCACAGTGTCATCACAACAATTGCCTATGAGCGGTTTGGGTGGTGCAATGTCAACTACTGGCTCGGGATTGGCGCTTTATAAACAATTAAAAGATTTGGGAATAATTACGTAAAAATCGGAAGAAAAAACGGGTTAGTAAAAATGCGCGAAGAAGACATAGAGCGATTTTTGGGTAAAACACCGAAGCGTGGCGTTGCGTCTTTGCGCGGCTATGGCCAGGGTGCAGACGAACCAGCGGCACAGGTTGCTCTCCAGGCGCGTCGGAATATCGGTGAGTTGGGTCGCGCTCTTGTCGGCGTAAAACCGTATGACGAAACAAATCCGACGGGAACCTACCGTACTGTTCAAGCATTGCTAAACATGCCCACTCCTGCTGCAATTATCCCGGAAGCCGCGCAGGCAGCAGGTAAGGCGGCAGGAGCCTTGAGCGGTCTCGGGGCGTTGGGCGTTATCAAGCCCAAAGGTGGCAACTGGCTTGCGGGTTCGGTAGAAAGAATGCTAAAGCCGTTGCGTACCCAAGTGATCGGACAAGATCCAGCCGAGAGAATAAGAAACCTTGAAGGAGCACTCGCGCAAAACATTGAAGAAGGAGTGCCGGTTGACATGGGCATCGTGGAACGCGAGCGCGCTCGTCTGGCCCCCGATATCGCCATCAACAATTGGATTGACACCAAGCTCGGCAAATACATCAAGAACGAAATGGCCACACCTGAAGATCCGGTGCGGGCGTTGGCAGAACGTGGAGTGCTGCACGTAGACCCGGAAACGCTCAATCAGTACAACCCTAAACATATTGCGTATGAGCGTAAAATAGCCGGGTTCCCGGCTGAAGGCATGTCGCAGTCACCCGGTGCGAAGCGATGGGAAAACGTTGCAGACCGTGCGGTGGTGAGCGGCACAGCGGGTGACCTGACCGATCCGGATCAATACGGCGGGGAAGTTGTTAACAGGTTGCTTAAGGATAACCCCTGGCTAGCTAAGATTGATCCTGAAACGCCAGTCTATATGGCTCCAGTTTATGAAAATGCTGGCTTTCGGCACCTCATTGACGAGTTACGCAACGCCACTAACCCCAACTCAGGGTTGCCGAGTTCGTTGCAACTCAGCCCAGACAAGCTGCAAAAGGTCACGGTGCCTCAAGCGGTTGAACTAGTGGATAAGATCAACAAGTGGCGCGTAGAGAATATTCAAAAGCTTCAAATTGAAGAGACGCTCAAGGCGGATCTCTACAAGGCTTATCCGGAGCAGAAGTATCGTTGGGTGCAACTGAATAGGCCTGGGCAGTTTGCAGCCGAGTCCGATGCTATGGGTCATTCAGTCCGTGGTTACGAGCCTCCTGAAAATGGGGGCAGTGACTACTATGGGCTTGGTGGCTGGAAGGCCATTCAGTCAGGAAAGGCCAAGGTCTACTCCCTTCGTGATGAGAAGGGTCAGCCGCATGTGACGGTTGAAGTTCAATCTAATCCTTACGCTCCAAGGTGGCGGGTCGTCAAAGAATATTTACCGCAAGCCGAGGAAATGCTGCGTGCTCGCGGAGTTACCAATGCAGACGAGCGAGAAATCTCTGAATTGGCAACCGAATTAGCTAAAGAAAAAATGCCTCCGTTGATTCAACAAATTAAAGGCAAGGGCAATGGTGAGGTAGCCAAAAAGTACTGGGACTTTGGGCAAGATTTTGTAAAAAGTGGAAACTGGTTTAGTGTCAAAGACCTACAAAACATCGGTTTGTATGAAGTTGACCCCACGAGTGATTTAGCCAGGAACCTTAAAGCTGCTGGTCGAGAGGTTCCGCGTTTTGTTAATTCTGAAGAATTGTTACAGTTTCGCAAGGAGTTTCCGTCTTACAAAAACGGCGGAGAAGTCCGTATGCAGGAAAATGGCTACAACGAAGGTGGTATAGTCACAATGCTAGATAATGCATCTAACACACAGGGCGGAGTAATGGAGCAAGGAAATAGCGGAGGGATCATGGAACTACCTACAGGTATGCCAGATCGTCGCATGGCTGGCGGGAGTTTGGGATTAAATCTTATACAGATTTCCGAACGCCTCAAGGGGATGCCGATTGAAGCGGTCATGAATTTTGCCAATGGGTCAAATCCAGAGGTTCCTCCATATGTTGCGCTGGCAGAATTGAACCGACGTAAAGAAATGGAAAAGCGGATGCAGCCCGCGCAAATGCCGCAGAGCACCATAAAAGATAAAATAGAAGAGGAAATAGGCATTGGGGCTTTGCAAGAGCAAACATTACAGCGGATGCAAATGGAGGCGTTACGCCAGAAGCAAATGCAAGAGCAGCAAATGCAGCAAATGGCGCAGCAACCTGGACCTGCTCCAGAGGGGGTGCCGCAGCCCGAGGTTCCTGAGGAAGGTGTTGCTTCGTTACCCGTTCCTATGGAATTGAGATCGGGTGGTATTGTGTCGTTTAGAAACGGGGGGCTTCCCACCCAAGATGGAGGGGGTTCTAGTGCGCGTATTTATAATCCAAGAGTACCAAACCCGATAACAACGGAGAGAAGATTAAGAGAGGCAGCCGAAAGAGCAGAGAGAAACAGGCGAGAAATAGACCCGAGAGCAATGTTGGCAGCAGAAATTCTTGGACAAGCGGGCAGTGAGGCAGCAGGTGCTTCAGAAGCATTTTTTCAGCCTTCAGGGGCATCGCCTCCACCGTCTCCACCTCGACCGCCGCCGCCCCCGGCTTCTTCTCCGCCGCCTCCATCATCTCCACGCGTCCAAGCTGCCCCGCAGCCCGCCCCGCAACCTGCCCCGCAAGCCCCGCCGATAGCCCCGCAGCCCGTCTCATATCCAGCCGCAGGGCCAGCACAAACAGGATTGGCTGCATTACAAATGGGGCCACAAATTCCATATCCGAACTATCAACAACGGTTTGAACAGGCGAAAGCCGCAGATCCATATCTTGGAAAACTTCCAGGGAGTCAATTAGAAGCATATATTAGCAAGCTAGAAGAAAGGGATCGCGCAGATGAGGAACGGTTCAAACAGTCACAAAAAGATCGTGCTCTAACAGGTATCATTAATTCTCTCATCGCAGCCGGAGAGGGTTCGAGAGGCGGGGGACTAGGCGGACTGATGGCCGGGTATGGCAGAACTGCTGCACAAGAACTTGAGGCTTCACAAGTAAGGGCAGAAAAACAAAACGAACTCGTCCGTTCCAGAGAAATGAACCGTGTAAAACTGATGCAAGAAATTGAAAGCGCCCGAACCGCCGCAGCAGAAGGTCGATTCAAAGATCAAATGGTGCATGAGCGTAACGCCGCAGAATATGCTCAAAAAGATCGGCAAATTGAAGCCCAGATCGCGCAGACTCTTGCACGTATTGAAGCGGATACACAACGCGTCCAGTATAAAGTTAACGCAGCAAATGTAAGATCTGTTGCGGAAATGCAAGCCCGAGCATTAGAAGCCAAACTGGATCGTGAGGCTCGTGAAAGAATCGCTCGACTGCCCTCGCCTGAACAACAAACTATTAATTCATTTATAACAAGCTATTTGCAAGCAAATCCCAACAAAAAATATCATGAAGCTTTTTCTGCGTACAAAGAGCTTGGACGAGGTGGTCCAGAAGAAAATGCTCGCATTAGAGCATTAAAAACAGAAGCAGATCAGATTCGCACAACGCTTGGAGACCCCTTGCTTTCTAGCAGGCTTTCAAAAGACGATGTTGAAAAACTTCGCAAACGTTTGCCGCAAGTTATTGCAGAAATAGCTAAGCAAGACACTCCGCCAGAGATTCAAGAAATACTTAAAAGATATCCTAAATAGGTTTCGCTATGGCAAATATGAACGACCTATATGACGCACTGCGTCGTGCGGATGCTGCTGGTGATACTGAAAGCGCAAGGAAACTAGCTAATTACATTAGGTCGTTACAGGCTCCTGCACCGCAACAACCACCGTCTAAAGAGCGCACATATGGCGAGGCGCTTCAAGACATTGGTGCTGGTGTAGTCGGTGGTATTGGTTCGTTAGTACAGCTTCCAGGTCAATTGTATGGGCTTGCGACGGGAGACATGCGTCGTACGGGCACTTTGGGTCTTGGTAAAGACATTTCGGAATATGCAGAAACACTGAAGTCCCCCGGCCTGATTGCGCGTGAGCAAGCCAGACGACAGGCGATTGAAGAAGCCACGGCAAAACAGGGAGAGTTTGGTGCGTTCAAAACGGCTCTTGGGGAGACAGTCAAAGATCCCGGCCTGTTGTTAAATTTTCTTGCAGAGCAGGCTCCTCAATTACTTGTACCTTTTGGCGCGGCAAAGATTGCCAAAGTTGCGACGGCGGCTCGTGGGGCGGAGGCCGCAGCACAAGCTGGTGTACGTGGGGCTATTGGTGCCGCAGCCGTACAGCAAGGTGCAGACGTAGGTGCTGGTGCATACGAAAACATCTATGCAGAACTTAAGTCTAAAGGTGCTTCAGACAGAGAGGCCGCCGAGGGAGCCTTGAATTTGGCCCGTGCTGCGGGAGCGTCTGGAGCAGTCATCTCCCTACTTGCTCAGAGATTGCCGGGTGCCAAAGCCTTAGAAGAGGCCTTTGCGGGCGTTCCCAGCATTCAGGGTCGGGCGTTGCGCGTAGGTCGAGGAGCGCTTGGGGAATCCGCCTCGGAGATCGCTGAAGAAACAGGAGGACGGTTTTCGCAAAACCTTGCTATGCGGGAGGTTAAGCCCGAGCAAAGGCTCACAGAAGGTCTTGGCGAGACCGCTGGCATGGCGGCTATTGGAGGTGCAGGACTCGGAGGCATTTCAGGTCTCATTAGGCGACCCACCGAATATCCACCACCTCCGCCCCCCCCCCCCCCCCCCCCCCCAACCCCCACCCCCCCCCCCCCCCCCCCCCCCCCCCCCCCCCTCCCCCCCCCCCCCCCCGGAACCAAAGGCAC